>JAAUYD010148813.1_pt1 | contig 10761 bp, 9 predicted proteins | sample 7278101 | NCBI WGS metagenome assembly JAAUYD01 (sample SAMN14350128, study PRJNA611818) | marine sediment metagenome | isolation source: surface marine sediment (0.6m) | place: French Polynesia: Moorea | collected 2018-08
CCAGCTCGAAACGAAAGTCACCGGTGCGAGAATGGTCGCCCCGTCCGACAAGAGCGTCGACATGGACATCGGCGGATTTGTGGGCATGGTCGATCGAGCCACGTTCGATCCGTGGCTCCGCGAACGCGCCAGCGCGGCCGGCGCTGACCTGGTCGTCGGCAAGTTCCAAACACTCGAGCAGGCAGTCGACGGCAGGGTTCGCATCACGTATCAGCCCAAAGGTGGCGACGCGCAGACGATAACGGCGCGCGTCGTCATTGGCGCCGACGGAGCGGCGTCGAGAGTGCGCGAGCAGGCATTCTCTCACCAGGAACGGATGAAACATGTATTCGCGTACCACGAGATCGTCAAGTCGCCGGAGTCTACGACCGAGCGTTTCGACCCGAAACGCTGTGACGTCTACTACCAGGGCAAGATCTCACCGGATTTTTATGGGTGGGTGTTCCCGCACGGCAAGTGCACCAGCGTCGGCGTCGGGTCGGCGGTCAAGGGATTCTCGCTGCGCAATGCGGTCAAGGCCATGCGCGACGAAACCGGCCTGGACGATAACCAGATTATTCGACGCGAGGGCGCACCGCTGCCGTTGAAGCCGCTCAAGCGCTGGGACAACGGTAAGAATGTCGTACTCATCGGCGATGCCGCGGGCTGTGTCGCGCCATCATCGGGTGAAGGCATCTACTATGCGATGAGCTGCGGTCGATTCGCGACACGCGCCGTCGATGAGCTTCTGCAGACCGGCGACAGCCGCGCGTTGAAAAAGGTGCGCAAAGACTTCATGAAGGCGCACAGAATGGTGTTCTTCATCCTCGGTGTCATGCAGTACTACTGGTACAGCAGCGACAAGCGCCGAGAAAAGTTCGTCGAGATCTGTCGCGATCCTGATGTCCAGAAGCTGACGTGGGACGCCTACATGAACAAGCAACTGGTGCGTGCGAAACCGGTTGCTCACATCCGAATATTCTTCAAGGACCTGGCCCACCTCGTGGGACTGAATCCTTCGTAGGCTCGAGCGTCATATGCAAGTCAGAAACACAACAAGCAATTGCAGCGCCGAAGCCGGCAGAGAATCGCGCGATCCAGCGACGAAGCCTCTCTGCGTGAGCGATTAACCACCGATAATCGGGGGGAAGTGAACGTGTCAGCCAAGCAAAACAACAAGATCGGAATCAGCGGACTCGCCGCGTATGTACCGCCCTACCGGGTGTGGCTCGAACAATGGTGCGACTGGACTGACAGCCACTGGCCGAAGATCCGCGACGTCGTAGGCCGCAGCTTCCGACTCAGGGGTCCGAACCACAGTGTCTACACGATGTCGGCGACGGCGGTACTCAGGCTGATCGACCAATACGATATCGATCCGCAGGAGGTTCGCTTTCTCGCACTGGGCACTGAGTCCAGTACCGACAACTCGGCTGGCGCGGTCATCATCAAGGGCATGGTTGACCAGGCTTTGAAGAGCCGGGGCCTGCCTCCGCTATCTCGCAGCTGCGAGGTACCAGAGTACAAACACGCCTGCCTCGGCGGCGTCTATGCGATGAAAGGCGCGCTGCGCTTTCTCGCCACTGACGGTCGCAACAGCAAGGCCATCGTCGTTTCCGCGGACATTGCCGAATACGCTCGCGGAAGCAGCGGCGAGCCAACGCAGGGTGCCGGCGCCGTCGCGATGCTGGTTGAGGAAAACCCGACACTGGCCAGTATCGATCTCGCGAACTCGGGCTCCGCCTCAGACTATCGCGTCATGGATTTTCGCAAGCCCATGCTCAGGTTCTGCGGCCAGGATCGTTCCGAGACGCATCAGGTGCAGGACTTCCCGGTATTCAACGGCAAGTACTCGACGACCTGCTACATCGATGAGACGCTGCACGCGATTCGGGACATGTACGAGAAGCGCGGCATCTCGGCGATCGACCATATGCGTTCGCTGAAGCGGATCTTCATGCACAGGCCGTATCGACGCATGCCGGAGACGGGCTGGTCGATTGTCTACCTGTTTGCATTGAATGACGGTACAGAGTCTGATCGTGACGAACTGCGCGGCTACTGCGACGTGGCGGGCATCGCGCTGGAGGATCTTGACCGGGAAATGCGCGCGGTTCCTGACGTGGCGCAATTCGCCTGCGAACAAGGCCTGCAGAACGACGCCTACCCGCTGACGATGGCGGTGCTACAGGTTTTCAGGAAGTCGGACGCGTACCAGAGCGAAGTCATCGACAAGCTGTCGCTGGGCGGTGAGACCATTCGTGACCTCGGCAACCTCTACACGGCCGCGATGCCTGCGTGGCTGGCGGCAGGGCTCGAAGCAGCGCTGGAGGAAGACATCGACCTGACGGGCGAGGAACTGCTGACGCTCGGGTATGGCAGCGGTGACGCAGCGGAGGTGATTCCCTTCTATGTCGAAGCCGGCTGGCGCGAAGCGACCCGCAGAATCCGCTTCGGCGAAGCACTGTCCACGGCAACCGATCTGACAGAGGCGCAGTACAAGGCGATGCATGACGGCCGCAATGCGGTTGGCCTGCATGTCGTCGAGCAGGAGGAGTTCGTTATCGATGACGTAGGTCGACGCGACGACCGACACTTCCAGGATGTGGGTATCGAGTATTACCGCTACGTAAGCGGAGCGTAGTCCCAGCGCTCTCGTTCTTTAATTGATCAGCAGATAGATCACGACGAGCCCCAGACCCAGCACCGCGACCGTCAGCAGCACGTTGACGAGATGCAACCGGCCGAAGCGCTGCTTCCCTCTCTCCCCTTGATCGCGCGCGGCGTTGATTGCCGGCACCATCCCGAGGCAGATCGCCTGAAGAATGCACATCACAACCGTAAGTGCGAGTGCCTGCGCCCGTATTGAATCCGAAATCGCCGCATTCGCGACCAGCCCGGCGAGCATTAATCCACCGCACACCAGGCCGAAGCGAAAGAACGAAGGGAACAAGCGTCGCAGAAAGATGCCCGCGTTGTCGCCGTCGAGCACTTTAAAGGTCGCCGGCGCAACGACGGCTGAGTGGAACAGGATGGCCCCGGTCCACGCGCCGGCGGCAGCCAACGTCAAGAAAATCGGTAACTTTTCCACTGAGCCCGACTGTCTATATAATGTCTAGGAAATTTGGGACACTATATCAACCCAATCAACCTCGTACACAGTGCCGGAGATCGCCAGGAAAGTGAAAGCAGAGAAAATGGACAGCTATGGCATAGGCGCGGTGTCCAAGATGACAGGCCTGACCGACCACACGATTCGCGTCTGGGAACGCCGCTATTCGGCTATCGTGGCGGACCGTTCCGATACCGGCCGTCGCCTGTATTCGAAGGATGACGTTGAAAAGCTGGCGCTGCTGAAACGGCTCACCGACCAGGGAATCGGAATCAGTCAGATCGCCGGACACAGCCTTTCAGAACTGCGAGAGCGCGCCCGGAACATGGGAGAAATCGGTGCGGGCACGCCGCCGGAAGAGATACGGGTTGCTGTGCTGGGCGACTTCCTGCCCGTGCAATTCCTCGAGCACAATCGGCAGATTACTCCGCTCAATATCGTCGCGACGGACAACGACGCAACGCGTTTCGGCATCGACATAGGCCACCAGTCGCTGGACTACATCATTGTCGAGTGCCCGGTGCTCGATCAGCCAGCGATTCAGAGGCTGACGGAGTATGTGCGCGTGTCCGGCGCCCGTGCAGCCATGGCGTTATACAAGTTCGGCACATCGCAGGACGTCGATCGGGCGAAAGACCTTGGAATTATCGTCGTGCGGTCACCGGCCGACGTCGATCAGCTGCGGTCACTGTTAATGCGCGCCGCCTCCGAGAACGTAACGATCGCGCCACGCAATGAAGAGACCGAGATCGATGGCGGGGGCGCTGAATGGCCGGCGACAGGCGAGATTCCCGCCCGGCACTACACGCAACAACAGCTGGCGAGGCTGAGCAAGATCACATCGGCCATCGATTGCGAATGTCCTCATCACCTGGCGTCGCTGGTCACCGATCTGACGGCCTTCGAAATCTACAGCTCGCAGTGCGCCAACCGAAACGAAGAAGACGCGGCGCTGCATCGGTACCTGCATTACACGACGGCGCAGGCCCGCGCGACTATTGAGACTGCGCTGAAGAAGGTGGTTGAGTTCGAAAAACTCGACATTTGAGGCTGCAAACCGCCGTTCACGTCGCAGCCGACGGGACTGAAACAGTTTGTTACATAGATGTCTAGGTTTCGTCTAGATATTTAGTTGACAAACACCCCTCTGTCATTAGACTTGTCCTCGACCTCATCGCTATCCCCAGATGATGTCAACGACAGAGAGCTCCATCCATCTCCCTAATCCCTGTTCTCTGTTTCGGTCGGCCGGCGCATCGCGCCGGCCACCAATCTCTTCCGAGCGAGGACAAGTGAAATGAGCAAGAAAAGCCGCGGCACTAGACTCTGGGACAACGCCATCACCCGGCGCCTTTTCGTTAAGCAGGCGGGCCTGTCGGTAGCGGCAGCAGCCACGGGGCTGTCCGCGGCGAACGCGAGAGCTTCCGAGTTGCCGAAGGTTGACGAGGGCGACGCGATGGCCAAATCGTTGAATTACGTTCACGACGCCACGTCCGTCGACTCAGCGATTCGCCCATCCGATCGCTTTTGCTACAACTGCGCGCTGTACCAGGGTGACAAAGACGCCGAATGGGCGGGTTGCAGCATCTTCCCGGGCAAGGCTGTCGCCGGCAAGGGATGGTGCAGCGTCTGGGCGCCGAAGCAGTCGTGATCTCATGACGATGCTCCTCCTGACGCTCAGCATTCTCACGGCCGTAGTTTTTTGCGCCCGGCAGTATCAGAGCATGTCTCGAATGAAGCGCGTCAGGATTCGCCAACGAGCGCCTTCCGGGCACCGAAGTCGACGTTAATCGAGGCCAGGTAATGACCGTGACCGCGACACGAGAAGCCGGGCTGGAGCGGACTGAGGCTTTCGTCCACCACGGCGTCAGGCAGTACGCGAAATCGCGGAATTTCGACTTCGGCCCGGGCAATCACGCGAATGTGTCCGTGTTGTCACCGTACATCAGACATCGACTGATCCTTGAGCAGGAAGTTATCGCTCAGACGCTCGCAAGTCACTCAGCCGGCCACGTCGCAAAATTCCTCGAGGAAGTCTTCTGGCGCGCCTATTTCAAAGGCTGGCTGCAGCATCGTCCCGCTGTGTGGGCGGATTACCGGCGCAGCGTCGACGCGCTGGTCGCTGCGCTCGAAGCCGGTAACGAACTGCTCGATCGATACAACGCCGCTGTCGGCGGCAATACCGGAATTGACTGCTTCGACGCCTGGTCGCGCGAGCTGGTCGAGACCGGCTATCTGCATAACCACGCACGGATGTGGTTCGCGAGTATCTGGGTTTTCACGCTGAAATTGCCTTGGCAGCTCGGCGCCGATTTTTTCCTGCGCCACCTTGTCGACGGCGATCCGGCCTCCAACACGCTAAGTTGGCGCTGGGTCAGCGGACTGCACACCAAAGGCAAGACCTACCTCGCCCGCGTATCGAACATCGTCAACTACACGGACGGTCGATTTAACCCACAAGGGTTGTCGATGACCGCCGAGCCGCTGACGGAAGACGTGGAGTATGAGCCGCAGGCACTCGAATTTCGGGATGAGCCACTTCCGACCGAGAGATGCGGTCTGCTGATCACCGAAGACGATTGCTATGCGGAATCGCTAGCAGCGCAACTCAGGCCGTCCGCTGTGACGGGTGGGCTCGCCATACGAAATCGCTCCAGCCTGCCCGTCGGCATCGAAGCGTTCAATTTCTCTTCCAGTGCTATCAGAGACGCCGTTGATCGAGCCGGGCGTCTTTTCAACGTGGAGACCGGTTACTTTGAAGCCGACGACTGGTCAGAGAACCTGGCCGAGTGGGCGACCCAACATCACGTGAACGCGATCGTTACGGCAATGCCCCCGGTAGGGCCTGTCGCTGACGCTTTGGCGGTCGCATCGCATACGCTGTCACGTTACGGCATCCGCATCATTCAGCTCAGCCGTCGATACGACCGGGAAACCTGGCCGCATGCCCAGCGTGGCTACTTCAAGTTAAAGAAACAGATACCGGCGATCATCGATCGACTCGAATTGGACGAGCTCGATCCAGTGATGCCGCAGCGCGTCGTCGCAAGCGACGAGACGCGACTATCTTCGGGCGGGTGACAGGGAAGTTGCCTGTTCGTTTACGCGCTGGCGCTTGCACGCAGCCGGCGCTGTAACCAGGGACGGATTGCCAGGAAACGGACGTACAGCCACTCGAGGATCGACAGCACCAGCTTCGATCGTGCGACCAGGCCGAACGGACGAAGAATAGGAATCGCTCGCCACATGGCGGCAAACGCGGCTGCTCCACTGACAATGTCAGCGCCCTGCTCTCTTGCGTGAAAACGTCGCATGAGTTCGGCGCGGTCAACCGGGCAGCTCTCGGCAGTCTGAATTTCGACGAAGTGTATTCGCCGCCGCTTATCCAACCGTCGCATGAAAGCGATTTCACGTACGCATAGCGGGCAGTTACCGTCGAACCAGACTGTCACAGATGGTGAGGCAGGTGAGCTCATAAAACGGACGGTAACACCAACACAACAGGCTGTCTTACGTAGCCAGCACACCGTTACAACAGTTTACAGACTGCTGTAGTGAATCCGGTCCGTCAGTCCGATGGTGAAAAGGAAACAAAATGACAACACCGGCCAACACGAATACTGCCGCCCTGCGCAGCAGCAAGATTCATGATGCAATCGCTGACATCTCTGTTGCTTCATCGCCGCACTTGGTCTCCGGGCGACGATCATTGACAAGATAGATCTACTCGGCCGCATTCTGCTTCAGCGACGACTATCGTATGATTACGGACAAACGAAGGGACCGCGCGGGGAGCCTATGGCCTTCAGACTGACGATTAACGGAACCGTTCACGAACTTGACGTGGCAGACGATATGCCGTTGCTCTGGGTGCTGCGCGACGAGCTCGGTATCACGGGACCAAAATACGGCTGCGGCATTGCCTCCTGCGGCGCCTGCACGGTGCTCGTAGACGGCGCACCCATCCGGAGCTGCGTCTTCCCGGCGAGCCGGATTACCGGCGAGATAACGACCATCGAGGGTCTCGGGACACCGGAAGATCCTCACCCGGCACAGGCCGCGTGGATCGCGGAGCAGGTTGCACAGTGCGGCTATTGCCAGTCCGGCCAGATCATGTCGGCTGTCGCGCTGCTGGACGGGAGCCCGGATCCTTCGGACGACGAGATCGACCAGTCGATGAACGGAAACCTGTGCCGCTGCGGCACCTATCCGAGAATCAGGGCGGCAATCAAAGCCGCTGCGACGACGGAACAACAGGATGGGTAGGGCGAGGACGATCGCGCGCCGAACCTTCCTGATCGGCTCTGCCGCCGTTGCCGGTGGCGTTGTGTTCGGATACTGGCGCTACAAGACCGACTATCCGAATCCGCTGCTCGACAGTCTGAAGCCTGGCGAGGCGGCGTTGACGCCGTACGTGCGTATCGACCAGCAAGGGATCACAGTTATCACCCCGCGGGCCGAGATGGGCCAGGGCGTCCACACGACGCTCGCGGCGATGGTGGCCGAAGAACTCGACGTCGAACTCGATGCGATCAACGTTGAACACGGGCCTGCATCCAAAGCCTATTTCAACGGCGTGCTGCTCGAGGAAGGCATCCCGTTCGCGTCGATTGACTACAGCCAGACGGCCGAGCGCGTCCGCGCATTTACGCACTTCCCGGCGAAGCTCCTGGCGCTGCAGATGACCGGGGGTTCGACATCGACGCCGGATGGTTTCGTTAAAATGCGCAAAGCGGGCGCAGCGGCCCGTGAGGTGCTTATCGAGGCGGCGGCGAAACAGCTGGGCGCAAACAGAAACACGCTGAAGACCCGCAGCGGATACGTCGAGAGCGAGGATGGACGGAGCGTCGCCTACACGGAGCTCGCCACGCTGGCCGCCGACATCGAACCACCGTCTGACCCGGAGCTCCGACCGCGATCGAAGTGGCGCCTGCTCGGCAAGTCGCAGCCACGCGTTGACGTGCCTGCCAAGAGCACCGGTACGGCGACCTACTCCATCGATGTCCGCCTGCCCGACATGCTTTTCGCAACGATCAAGATGAATCCGGTGCTCGGGGCTGGCATGAATGCCTACGACCCGTCGGACGCGGAGAACATGCCGGGCGTTAGAAAGATCGTTCCGCTCGAGGGTGGCGTCGCCGTTGTCGCGACCAACACCTGGTACGCCGTCAGGGCGGCCAATGCCATCCGCTTCGACTGGGATTCCGGCACGTACCCGGCGACGACCGAGGGTCATTTCGACGTTGTGAAACGTGCCTTCGCCGATAAACCTGACAGCAAGTTCCGCGACGACGGAGACGTAGACGAGGCGTTGATTGAGAGCGTCGAGGTCGACGGTGAATACAAGGTGCCCTACCTCGCGCACGCGACGATGGAGCCGGTTAACGCCGTGGCTTACCTTCGCGATGGCAAGCTCGACATCTGGGCGGGCAACCAGGCGCCGATACAGGCGGCGAAAGACGGGGCGAAGATCGCCGGCGTTGACCAGGACGACGTGACCGTGCACACGACCTACATGGGCGGCGCCTTCGGACGACGCGCAGAGATGGACTTCATCAAGAGCGCCGTACACGTCGCCACGGCAATGGAAGGGACGCCGGTGCTAACCACGTGGACGCGCGAAGAAGACACCACGCACGACAACTACCGGCCGTTGGCTATCGCACGATTCCGCGCCAACGTGAGCCAGACGCCCACCCTCGACCTGCAGGTCTCCGCGCCTTCGGTAGCGGAGTCGCAGTTTGGCCGCCTGGGCATGCCGGTAGCAGGGCCCGACATCACCATCGCGCAGGCCGCCTGGGACCAGCCATATGCCATCCCGAATTACCGGGTCCGCTCGTATCGTGCGCCGGTTATGCTGCCGGTCAGCTCCTGGCGTGCGGTCGGGGCATCACAAAACGGCTTTTTTCATGAGAGCGCGATCGACGAGATGGCGTACGCGGCCGATAAGGACCCCCTCGAGTACCGTCTCGCGCTTTTGAAAGACAACGTGAGCCGCGGCGTTTTAGAGAAGGTTGCCGAGCTGTCGAACTGGGGCGACGAACTACCTGACGGACACGCGCGCGGCGTCGCGTTCGTCATGTCCTTCGGTGTGCCGGTGGCCGAGGTCATTGAGGTGCAGAAGACTGACTCGGGCATCAGACTGGTCTCTGCCTATGCCGTGGTGGATGTCGGCGTCGCGCTCGACCCACGCAACATCGAGGGACAGGTCGAGTCTGGCATCATCTATGGCCTGACGGCGGCCATGCAGAATGAAATTACGGTCCGCGACGGTCGAATCGAACAGCAGAATTTCAATCGCTACGACTCATTGCGTATTGCGAGCGCGCCCGACATCGCGGTTGCTGTACTGGAGAACGGGCCCAAGATTCGCGGGATCGGTGAACCCGGTCTCCCCCCTGCGGCCCCTGCCCTCGCCAACGCCGTGTTCGCCGCGACGGGTCAGCGAATCAGGGAACTGCCGCTCAACAAACACATTCGCTTTGTTTAAGCCATCGGCGAATTGAGCCTGATTCACCTGCAATGAACAGACAGAGAGATATCCTGGGACTCGTTGGATGGCTCGCGGCGACGTTTGCAGTGTCGTGGATAGGTGCCCGGGCATCTATCGAAGCCAGCAGCTTTTATGCCCAGCTCGTGCAGCCCGGATGGGCGCCGCCTGCCTGGCTGTTCGGGCCGGTCTGGACCGTCCTCTACGTGTTGATGGGTATCGCGGCCTGGCTGGTCTGGCGGACCGGTGGATTTCGAGCACAGGGCCTGCCGCTCGGCGCGTTCGCTTTGCAGCTGCTGCTGAACGCACTGTGGAGCTGGCTGTTCTTCGCGTGGAAGATGGGCGGTGTGGCGCTCGCGGAAGTGTTACTGCTGTGGATTGCCATCGCCAGTACGATCGCCCTGTTCTGGCGGGTACGTCCGCTGGCCGGTGCGTTGCTGATCCCTTACCTGTTGTGGGTCAGCTTCGCCACGGGTTTGAATTTCGCACTGTGGCAACTCAACCCGGAATTACTGGGTTGATATCCTGATCACGAGTCCAAGTGTGATGAGAAGACGTCAGTGCGCCCCACAGCAACACTCTACTTCGCGCTGACCACTTAGCGATTGATCTTGTTGTGGGTCCTGGACTGGTGGCGAGAGACGCCTTTGGGTCGTCGCGTCGCGTGTTTCGTATTGCGCCCGCTGACCCTCGCGCGCCACCGACGAAACGCCGACGGCGACAACTCCTGACGCATCAGCCGTATCGTCGAAGACTCATTGAGGCCGAACTGTGCCTCAATCGCTTCGAACGGCGTGCGGTCTTCCCATGCCATTTCGATGATTCGATCGATCACTGCAGGGTCGACGTTGTTACTGTCGTCGGGCATTCGGCACAGACGTCAGTGGACGGTCCCGTCTGAGCTCAGGCTCCGCGCGCCGAGGCTCGACGCAACCAGCTCCTTCGCCAACCGGTGAACCGGGCCGTGCGCCGCCTCGACCATCCTGGTTCGAATAGCCAGGGCCATGGCCAGCGCCTGCATAATGTCCCCATCGCTGACCGAGGCCTGCTCGGCAATCACTTCATCGATGGCGGCCAGAGCGCAGGTCAACAGGTCCGCGACCTGCTCTTCGGACTCGGTCAGTGGGTGCAACGGGAATCGGAAGGTGAGCTCCGTGCCCGACGCCGTGATGGCTGTGTA
>JAAUYD010151410.1_pt1 | contig 10759 bp, 12 predicted proteins | sample 7278101 | NCBI WGS metagenome assembly JAAUYD01 (sample SAMN14350128, study PRJNA611818) | marine sediment metagenome | isolation source: surface marine sediment (0.6m) | place: French Polynesia: Moorea | collected 2018-08
ATATGCTGATATGGCAACAAACAATTAAAACAGTAATAAAAACAGAAAAAATTTACAACAGACAGAAATCTAAAACAGAAAGAAATCTAAAACAGAAAGAAATTTAAAACAGAAAGAAATTTAAAACAGACACTTAATATGAATCAGGTAAAAACTACTCGCTTGTTTGCACTTTTTACAACAACTCTGTTGCTACAGTGCACTTTAATTCCCATTTTGACAACACAAGTTCAAGCACAAAATGCTAATCTTCGAAAAATGACTCCCGGTCGTAAGGGCTCGAAAGTAACATTTAAACCTCGTAAAGGTCAAAGAGCACCTACAGTTACAGTTGGAGGTGGTAGACGGGATAACGGTATGTGCAAGCAATCCGGGGAAATGAACTCTCTGAGAATTAAAAGTCAAACCATCGACAAAACTTTAGTTCCATTATTACCATCCTCAAAACTAGGATTAACAGCATCAACTCACCCCAGTTTTATGGTTTATGTACCTCAAATTTCAGCAAAAGCTTTAGAATTAACTTTAGAAAATGATGAAGGAGAGGGAATTTACCAAACAGAGGTAAATATAGAAAATACTCCAGGTATTATTAGTTTTACCTTACCAAAAACAGAACCAGGATTAGAAATTGATCGAGATTATCGATTTGTAGTGTCAATTATTTGTCAACAAACAGGTCCCAGAAATCCTTTTGTAGAAGGATTAGTACGGCGAATTTCACCCGATTCTAGATTAATCTCTCGACTAGATAAAGCAAAATCTTTGGAAAAGGTAATACTTTACAGCGAATCTGGGTATTGGTTTGAAGCTTTATCAAATCTCGCTGCACTCAAACTTGCTCAACCCAATAATTCAGAAATTGTTGTAGCTTGGGAAAATTTGCTCGAATCTGTTGGTTTGGATGCGATCGCGAAAGCACCATTACAAAATGGACAGATTTAACAAATCATAGTTATTGGGATTTTTCCTCACACTTCCCTCTCTCATTCCTAAAAGTAATTAATCCAGATTTATTAGTATCAAATTCCCCTCATAAAAGTACGCAAAAAACCAAGAGGGGGATATATCTTTTTATTTCCCCTGAAAACTTGTTTTTACTCTATACACTCAAAGGTGACATTTATAGGGCCTCCAGTAAAAAGTATAAAATAACACCATTAATGAAGGTATCTATTACCCTAATAATCCAGCAGCAAAAATTAGTTAGATAATTGAACCTTTTTAATCCAGTGAGAATAGCTTGTATCTCGACCCTCTATTATAGTTTGTAGGCGATCGCGCAACATTTTAGTAATTGGACGTTTCTCTGGTAGAGAGTAATTTTCAATACCCACTATCGAACTAATATTAGCGGCTGTTCCACAAAGAAAAACTTCATCAGCAATAAATAATTCAGATTTATCCACTGGTCTCTCTCGAACAGAAATACCTAGTTCGGAAGCAATAGTAATGATACTATCTCTGGTGATACCCTCTAGAATATCCTGGTCAAAACTGGGAGTAATCAACTCACCCTTCCTCACCAGAAATAAATTCATTCCTGAAGCCTCGCTCACCTTACCTTGGGAGTTCATCATAATCGCCTCATCAAACCCTGAGTTAACTGCTTCTGTTTTCGCTAATGCTGAAGCAATATAACCTGCACTTACTTTCCCTCTTAAAGGTTGACTTCTATCTTCTTGACGACACCAAGAACTAATCCGACAACGTACTTCCGGTGAGAATAAGTCATCAGCCATAGATAAACCATAAATTAATAAATCTTTCTCTACCTTATGGAGTCGAGGAGCAATCCCTAAACCAGAAGTATAGATTAGTGGTCGTAAATAAAAAGGAAAGTTCGGTTGATTGAGGTAGACAAACTCAATTAGAGTAGACTCGAGAAAATCTGACGTGACAGAATATCCGAGATATTTAGCGCTGTTACTCAACCTTTGACAATGAGCATCTAAACGAAATAATAAGACTTGATTCGGAATTGTTGGCGAACAAAAACCTCTAATTCCTCCTAATACAGCAGTACCGTAATGTAGGGCGTGGGTTGCAATAGAAATATGAGCCTTATCAAAAGGTAAAAAGCTTCCTTGCAAATAGGCTTGCGGTAGGAAAGAAGATGTAGATTTTTCTTCTATCCTAGTTGTCTCCCCTGTGGTAGTAATATTCATTTTCTTGATTTCTCAGTTTTTAATTTAATTTGATTCAACTTGATTTGATTGCAAAAAGTTCACTATGAACATTAAAATAACACCACTGATGAGTGGTGTCAAACAATGCCAGATCCGCAAAAGCTAGAAAATCTGACAAATCTGGGACTAAATAGGTATGAATCTGCAGCATATTTGAGTTTGTTAGAAGGACAGGATTTTACTCCATCTCAAGTAGCGACTCGGGCTCAAGTACCTCGACAACGAATTTACGATGTGTTAGCATCACTTTGCGATCGCGGTTTATGTGTAGAGCGTCGTTCCGGTAAACAGCGACTTTTTCAGGCTGTGGATCCAAGAAGTGCTTTACCAAGTCTAGTACAAGAGAAACAACGTCAGTACGAAGCAGAAATAGCGCGACAAAACCAACAAACTCAAGAACTTGTAGCAGCTTTAGCACCATTGTATTTAGCCGGACATAAAACTCAAGACCCTTTAGCTTATATTGAGGTACTCTCAGAACCAAATCGAATTGTTGAGCGAGGAAGCAACTTAGCTCAGTCAGTTCAAAAAAGTATTGCTGTGTTTTTTACCTATCCTTCATTGTTGGGTTATGAAGAAGGCTTAAAATTAGTAAAGAATCCCCTCAGTCGCGGCATTACCTACCGTACTATTTACGAATATAGTATTTGGCAAGATCCCAGCAGTCGTGAATTTATCCGTCAATGTCAGGAATGGGGACAAGAAATTCGTTTTGTTCCAGAAGTTCCTTTCAAAATGCAACTTTTTGACGAACGGGTGATACTCTTATCGTTACAAGATCCTTTGGTAAATACGCCCAGTTTTACTGCTTTGAGTATTAATCATTCAGGTTTAGCGAAGATGCTGCAAATTTCTTTTGAAACGCTTTGGGGAGAAGGGACAATCGACCCCGAAGAATTGATGTGATGTTTTGAGAGTGGGTAATAGGTAATTGGTAATGGGAAAAATTCTTGTCTGATTTTACTTCCTAAATCCACCAAGGCTTTTGTCCCGTGCGGGGGTCTATTTCTGTCCAAGGAGAAATCCGGATATATTCTCCTTCAAGGTTAATCTTAACAAGTTTGAGGGGAAGAGGTGCAGGACCGCGTATGACTCTCCCATCGGAATCATAGCGAGAGCCATGACAGGGACATTGGAATTGATTGTCGTTGGGATTCCAAGGAAAGGTACATCCTAAATGGGTACAGTTATCGACAATTCCCCAAGGATGTAAAGTACCGTCTGACTGTACTGTTAAATAAGTGGGTTCTGCTGCTAAACCTGCTACTAAAGCTCGAGTCCCGGGTAATTCAGTCAAAATCTGACTAGCAGAAATCAGACGTCCATTAATATCCTTCGCGAGGATAGAACCATCTTCTCCTGTTTCCGAAGGAGCAACAAAGAATTTAGACACAGGATACACTAGGCTTCCAACTGTAGTCGCTACAATTGCACCTGTGAGAAAGTTGAGTAATTGTCGCCTCGACATTGAGGGATTTTCTAAAGGAAGACTTTCTGACATTTTCTTAATTTTTAACCTTGAAACACTAAAACGATATAACCACATAGTAATACGATAAGATAGAATAAGCAATTTAATTTGGAGTAAGTATAAAAAGTGATGATTAATTCCCATTTCAATAAATTACAAACCATTAATCCTCAAAATCTCAAACAATTACTGGAAAAACAATCTGTCACACTGATAGATGTCCGCGAACTTAATGAGTATGCAGCAGAGCATATTCCCGGAGCAGTCTTGCTTTCTCTTTCCAAGTTCAATTTCGGGGAAGTTCTGCAGAACAAAGAAAATCAAGTCATTCTCTACTGTCGTTCTGGAAATCGCTCGAAAATTGCTGCTCAAAAGCTATTAGATGCTGGATTTACTAGAGTTACTCAGCTTGACGGGGGTATAAGTGCTTGGAAACAAGCGGGTTATACTACCAAAATTAACAACAATGCTCCCATAAGTTTAATGCGACAGGTACAAATTATTGCTGGTTTTTTGGTGTTTACAGGGACATTATTAGGTGTATTCCTTTCTCCCTGGTTTTTGTTACTAAGTGGCTTTGTGGGAGCAGGATTAATGTTTGCGGGAATTACAGATACTTGTGCGCTAGGAATACTACTAGCAAAACTCCCTTACAATCAACATAGTCAGTCATAATGCCGTATTCTTGACTATTTATTACATATTGGTGATATAAAATAATTTTGTAACAAAATCTATATATCTTGCAATTCAAAGCATATAGATTTTGACACAAAATCAAAAAATATTCTACAATAGGATTGTAATAAACAAATGAGGCAATCATGATGAATATGGGTAGAGGTGGATACCGCAGACATGCTGGGAGAAAAGCTGGCTGGAGACACGGTGCAACCCAAACAATCCGAGTTCCTATAGCGCTAACAGATGAACTGCTGGAGATCGGTAGAAACTTAGATCGAGGCGAACATATATGTCAGAGAACCTATTCAGTATTGAATACAATATTAAATTAATGGAAAGCTAAATGTGATGTAGAACCGATAGAATCTGGAGAATGGCAAAAAGTACGAGAGCTTCTTGGTGAGATTCAACAACTTCTATCACAAGAAGAAACTGAGACTGTAACAGATCAGTGTCAATCGCAAGAAAAAACTTTTGGTCGCGATCGCCCTCAAAGAAGACATCGGGGTCGTCGTTGGAGTCATTTTGCTGAGAATGAAGACTGTGAAAGAGATTTTCACTCAGATATAGAATAAAAAAGGGAGCGAGCGATCGCATAATAAGGACGCGACTGCATTAGAATTCTCAATTTGGAAGACAATTTGGAATTGGAAGGTAATTTGGAAGAACTATTCGCGGTATCGATTGACTTGGAAGAAATTGACTCGAAAAAAAATTGACTGCTGTGTTTCCTCACTTCTAGGGTCAAAACTCAGTGTTCTGATTTCACTTGAATCGTAACATGGTTATTATTAGTTGATTTCTGTTTTCACTGAGATATTATGACAAAATTCCAGGACTACAACCCCAGCGATGTCGGTCAAATCAATGGTAATATTTTTGGTTTACCATTTGATTATCAGTCTGCAAAATTAATTATTTTTCCCCTATCTTGGGAAGTTACAGTTTCCTATGGTGCGGGAACTGCAAACGCACCGCAGCAAATTCTAGATGCTTCACCACAGTTGGATCTATTCGATTTCGATCATCCTGATGGCTGGAAACAGGGAATTTTTATGACAGATATTCCCCAAGATATTCTAGATAAAAACAAATATTATCGAACACAAGCTGCAAAAATTATTCAACGATTAGAACAAGGTAAAGCGTTAACTGAAGTACCAGATTTAACACCTGTACTCGCAGAAATTAACCAAGCTTGCGAACAAGTAAATCAATGGTTATTTCAACAGTGTCAGCAAGCAATGAGTAATGGGAAAAGAGTTGCAATAATTGGTGGAGACCACAGTTCACCGTTAGGATATTTACAAGCATTGGCAACTAATTATAATGACTATGGAATCTTACACATTGACGCCCACGCGGATTTACGTAACGCCTACGAAGGATTTAAATTTTCCCATGCGTCCATCATGTTCAATGCAATGGAAATACCGCAGATATCAAAGTTAGTGCAAGTAGGTTTGCGGGATATTTGCCATGATGAAGTAGAAATCATTAACCAATCCCAAGGTCGAATTATTGCTTATTACGATCCAACAATCAAACAAAAACTTTACTCTGGAACCACTTGGATTGAGTTATGTCGAGAAATTGTTAGTAATTTACCCAAATACGTTTATATTAGCTTTGATGTCGATGGCTTAGATCCAAAACTGTGTCCGAATACCGGTACTCCGGTTCCTTCTGGATTAGAGTTAGAACAAACTTTTTGTTTATTTCGGGAATTAGTAAACAGCGGGAAAAAAATTATTGGTTTTGATGTTTGCGAAGTTGGTGATGCTCAGTGGGATGGAAATGTGGGAGCGCGGATTGTTTATAAGTTGGCGAATTTGATGGATTTATCGCAGAAGTAGAAATTAATAATTAATGAGTAATGTTAGCGTAGCGGGGTGCGTAGCTAGTGTAAGCGTACCGTAGGTAATGACCTTGCGGTCACGCTTTGCTAATGCACACAGTAATGAGTGATTACATGTTATTTTGTCTGTGTTGGATTCGCTGCAAAGCGCTAGATGCCAATCGCTTTTACATCATATTCCAAAAAGACATAACTCAAAAATACACAACTCAAAAATACGCGACCTAAAAATATACAACCAACTACTTGAGTATTGGAATTGAGAAGGGATACTTCCAAAACTCACCATTATTTGCTTTGATTCCAGCAATAATCGGGAAAAGAACTCCAAGTACTCCTAAAACACTCAACAGTGGTATTCCAATGAATACAAATGTTAGACCAAAAAACACTGCGCCATAAATTAATAATGAAATTAACCAGTTAACTGCTATTTTGCCATGAATATTAATTATCGGTAATTCATTTTTTTTCAGTTGCCAGATAATTAATGGTGCAATAAATCCCCCTACTGGAATTATATAAATACCTAGTAAAGAAAAGTGTAGAAACATTGCCCATTGTTTAGCTTCTTGCTCCCTATCTTGGCTAGTCATCAAATAACATCTCCACAATTTACGGAATCACCCTGTAATGGTTTTGCTTAGTGACAAAATCAGTCAGGCAAAATCAGTCATAAGCTATCCCAGAAACTTTCTTACATCAATTCGACGTTATCATAGTAAATTGATGCTTAGTATGAGATAGATAAGCTTTTGTTTGTGTTTCCACAGGAAATCTAAATAAATGGCACAAATGTAGTTAAGATCTAGGCTAATTAAGATTTAGGCCCAATAAATGCAGTAAACGGATTCACACACCAGATATTTCACTGCAAAACTGGAAAGCACAAAATAAAGCACAGTACACTTTATTTATTATACAGCAATGTAGTTAAGATTATTTTTGATGTCTGCAATTTTAGCTATCTTGCCAAGAAAATCTAGTAATATAACGACACAACAACCATAACTACAAGATTTAATCGATAGGGGTTTAATTGATCGAGGTTGAATTAATTAAAATAGTGGAATCAAGACTATTTACTTTTATTTATTTGAACCCAACGTTTGGGATCTAATTTATAATAACCTTGTAACAAGCGATAAAGAGCCGGACGCTTTTTTACTAACTCCTGGGGTTTTTCAAAGAAGGTTTCAGTAGCTACAGCAAAAAATTCTGCAGGATTAGTTACACCATATCGATCTAATACAGTATCTGCTCCTTTTTGAACATCTTCACAAAGTTGCTTATATTCTGCAGTCATGACTTTAGACCAAGTAGAATAATCTGATTTTCGTGGCAAAATCGGAACACCCTCAGCTTGACCATCTTCCTGATCCAACTGATGAGCAAATTCATGGAGCACTACGTTATGTCCATCTCCCCAGTTAGAAGTATCTTGTTTCACCTGTTCCCAAGATAATATTAATTGGTCAGTTGTCCAGGATTCCCCTAACCTTGCAACCATTCTTTCTTCAACAATATGATTTCCGGTAACAGTGGTTTGTTTTACTATATAAGCACTGTGATAAATTAAAATTGAACGCAACCGAGGAAAATATTGTCCTCGTTCGTTAAGAAGCAGTAAACAAGCATTTGCAGCAATTAACAGTTTCATTTCTTCTGTTAAGTGTAACCCACCGCAACCAATAAATTGTTTTTCCGCTAAGAATACTTGAATATGTCCCTGTAAGCGTTTGCGTTCGCTGAGGGAAAGATAAGAATAAATTGGAAGATAGTCGTCGATAATAAAATTCCAAAGTCGTGGGAAAGAACGGCGTGTTAGACGCTTTCTTGCTTTTTTTACTAAAATGGGGCTTATTAAGATCGTTATTGCAATAAGGAAACTGACAAATAAAACAATAATTGCTTCGAGCATTGATTTTAATTATTTTATATTGCAATGCAATTTCAAGTTGCCGTGCTTTATTTGCAAATTTAGCAATTATTGCAAACTATCGTCGATATTGTCTATCAGATTATTATACTGAAGTATAAATTAGAGCTTGCTGAATGTCCTCTTCTTCCAGTTCAGGAAACTCTTGACGCAGTTCTTCTCTATCTGGATAAGTGGCTAATAACTCAATTACTCGACGAACTGTCAAACGCAGATCGCGAATGCATGGTTGTCCATTCATACGATTTGGATTGCTGGTAATGCGATCTAATTTCATTGCTGAATTGATGAATAGAATGTTCCAGTACAAGAACTCTAGCATTCATTCAATGAAAATTGCTGTAAGTTGTTTGAGATGGGATTTTCGTAAGTGCAAATCATGGACGAAAAACTTTTAGTGCAATATCTATAAGCATATTTTTATGATTTGCAATTTCCTGTTTTGTCCAAACTGGCTTTAGCCCTATATTTTTTGTTAACTCAACAGATGATTGTTGGAAAAGTGTTTTTTTTAACTCAAAAGGATTATTCTTAGCTATCGTATTCTGTGCAGGATCTAAAATAGTTAAATTTCCCAAAGTATTTATCAAAGGTTCCAAATCATAGTCTTTAGTCTCCGCTTTCTGTGGATACACGTGTTCAATGGAAGTTCCAGCAAAATCATAAACTCTACTTTTGTCTATACACAATGGACTACCTTTAGCTCCAGACTTATACCATTGGTAATAATATTCTATAGTCATTAAAAAATATTTAATAGGCTTGTTACTTCTTCCAGATTTTTTATATTCTAAAGCTTCTAGAGAATTTTTGAATACCAAATCATATGCTTTATCATTAATCAACTTTTGTAATTTTTCTCTCAAGCTTGATGTATTATATAAGCTTGGATTTTTACGAATAGCAATTGATTCTTCCAGATAAATTTTTTTCAATGGTCCTGCGTGCTGATTACATATTATTTTATATCTGAAGAAAACTTTTTCTACCATCTGTACAATTTCTGAGAATTTTTTATGGTCTACCTGTGAAGCAGCTAAAAATAAGGGTATAGATAAGGTATGTTCGAGTTCTTTTACAAGAATACTTAAACGAGTGATATCCCACTGCCTTATGGGTTGTTTTACTTCATGTAACCACTGTCCATCTATTAATTTTCTACAATTAAAAATCTCCTTACTTATATTATTTACTCTTTTAAATAATTCCACTGATTCGGACTCGGTAAGAGATTCAGTTTTATGCTTTTTATGTTCTGGTATAAAACCATCAAGTAATACATCAAACAGTTCATCTTGCTTAGCTCTTTTTCCATTGTAGGACTCATAAACCCAATTCAAATAATTCTCTGTTTTTGATGGAGAATCGGCGAGTATATCATCCCAGTGTATCCCGCACTTGTCTTGATAATCTTCAAACCCTTCCAAAATTTCTAAATTTTTTGCCTTCAATAAATCACCAACAGTTAGGTTGGTTCCTCTATCATTAATAACTTGAAATAATCTAAAAGCATCTTCTTTACTATCAGTCACCATATATAGAATTGTAAAATCATCATCTATAATGTTTTGTATGATTTCAATATCATCCATCTTTCCTTCTAAATTAGATGGACTAATAATATTCTGCACTGCTTTTAAAAGCATCTCGTACGCTTTATAAATTTTGTGGTGAGAATCTCTTAAAGGAGATGGATTTTTACCACGGATAAGTTCTTTATAGAAAGGATGATCTACTCTTGAAAGTTTCATCACTTCTATAGAATAAACTTTTCGCTGAACTTCTTGCTCAAATTCTATGAATCTTTCAGATAACTTTTTGATACGTTTCTCAAGTATAACTTCATTATCTTTATCTTTTCTAATTTCTGCTTCTCTAAGTAATTCTTTATATATCTTTATTAAACAAGACATTAGTAGAGTAAATGTTGAAATCCTTTGTTGTCCATCAATAATTTCATATTTATTTTGATTGACAGTTCCTGCAACAGGATACCTTACACAAAGAACACCTCCAAAAAAATGATTGACTGGTGTATCTAACTTTCTTCTTTCAAAGCAATTTTTCAAATCCTTGATAAAATCTTCTACAGATTCAGCTTCCCATGCATAAGCTCTCTGATACTTAGGGATAAAGAACATTGGTCTATACTCAAAAATCTTTCCCACGGAAGTATATGCAGGTTCCATCTTCATATGATTCACCTCTGTATGAACAGTATTGGGTAGTTTAGACGAAGAAGATTTTATAAGTATAAAAAAATTTTTTTTAGGACAGTAAAATATAATTAATTCTAAAGATATTAATTTATCACATAAGTTGTTGTGTATTTGTATTACCTCACAATTAGAGTTACTCACACTCTAAAACAATCAATTTCCACCAAACATGTCCCCAAACTAGCGTAAAATTAAACTCCATAACGCATCTACCAATTCGTTCGCCCCATGTTCTGCGACTATCTAGTACAAATACTCACAGCTCGCGTATATGATGTTGCTCAAGAATCACCCCTTGACTATGCCCCAAATTTATCAAAACGTTTAAATAACAAACTTCTGCTTAAAAGAGAAGACATGCAATCGGTGTTTTCTTTTAAACTACGGGGAGCCTACAAC
>JAAUYD010222276.1_pt1 | contig 10759 bp, 10 predicted proteins | sample 7278101 | NCBI WGS metagenome assembly JAAUYD01 (sample SAMN14350128, study PRJNA611818) | marine sediment metagenome | isolation source: surface marine sediment (0.6m) | place: French Polynesia: Moorea | collected 2018-08
CACTCGCCTACCTCCTTCCCACGTCGGTGCTGACGAACGCCGGACGGGCGCGAGCGGCTCGGCAGGACTGGGCGACGTCCAACCTGAGAGCGGCCCCGTTCCCCCTGTTCGTCGCCGGATCGGAGATCACGCACATGTATCCGGTCGGGCCGCTTGCCGGCACGGCCTTCAACCTGACGGTGATGTCGTACAACGGCTGGTTCCACTTCGGACTCCACGTCGACCCCCGGGCGGTCGTCGATCCCGCGGTGCTGCGCGAACACCTCGAGGACGCGTACAGCGATCTTCTGACGGACGACGACTAGTGGCGTCGGTGGCTCCGCTCGAGTCGACCGACGCCGATGCAGTCGACGAGGGCGAGGAGAACGACGCGGGAGACGGGATCACCGTCGAGCACGGGCGTGACCCGGGCTGGTTGCAGGACTACATCGAACGGCCGATCGAGGCCGCGATCAGGCGATTGTGGAACTTCACCATCGAGGGTGTCGAGAAGGTGCCCCGCGAAGGTCCCGTGCTGTTCACTCCCAATCATCTGTCGTTCATCGACTCGGCCTTCGTGATGGCGCTCGCCCCCCGCCGGACGCTCGCGGTGGGCAAAGGCGAGTACATGGACAGCTGGAAGACGCGCTACTTCTTCCCGGCGATGGGGATGGTGCCGATCGATCGAAGCGGGGGAGAGGCTGCGGTCGAGACCCTGAACCGGGTGGCGGCCTGGCTTCGCATGGGGCACGCGTTCCTCATCTACCCCGAGGGCACCCGGTCGCGCGACGGCTTCCTGCATCGGGGTCGGACCGGCGCCGTACGCCTTGCCCTCCAGACCGGGGCAAAGATCGTGCCCGTCGGGTTGATCGGTACCGACAGGATCCAGCCGATCGACACGGTTCGTCCGCACTTCGGGCTCGCCTGCACGGTGCGCTTCGGTGACCCGATCGATGCGGTCAGGCGCAGCGGCGGCGAGGACAATCGCCGGATCCTGCGGTCGCTGACCGACGAGCTCATGTTCGAGATCTCAGAACTGTCCGAGCAGGACTACTCCGACACCTACGGAGACGAAGACCCCGAGTCGCTCTCGGTGTGACCCGACCCCCGAACCTCACATGAATCTTGCTTCGATCATCACCGCCGCTCCCGACGACAACGTCGCCCTCGTCGACGGGTCGATCCATCTGACCTACGCAGAGCTGCGCACTCGCGTGGCGAGCACGGCGGGTGCGATGCTCGCCGCCGGGCTCGAACCCGGTGATCGGGTCGTCCTGCTCGCCGGCAACGAGCCTGCGTTCGTCGTCTCGCTGCTCGCCTCGTGGCATGCCGGGCTGGCGGTCGTCCTGATCAACCACCAGGAACCGGTGCCGCAGCTCATCCAGTACCTGGGTGTGCTCGATCCGCACGCGCTGCTCGTCGGCAGCTCGGCAGGAGCTTTCCACACCGCAACGGCGCTACGCGACGCCGGCTTCGGGTCGAAGCTGGTGGCTACCCCCGACGGCAGTCACAACGGTGACCTCGCGGTTGCGACCGGCGATCCGGTCGCGCTCGCCGACCTGAGCGCCGACGTGGAGGCGCTGTTCATCTTCACGAGTGGGGTGTCGGGGCTGCCCCGGCCCGCGGTGCTCACCCACGGCAACCTCGCAGCGACCCACGACGCGCTGGCCGCACGTGAAGAGACCAGGCTGTCGAGTCAGACGGTCAGCCTCGGCGCCCTTCCTATGGTGCACATCCTCGGACTGAACGTGTCGGTACTGTCCACCCTGCGAAACGGTGGGACGACCGTGCTGCAGAGTCACTGGAACGCGGAGCAGGCACTCGAGCTGATCGAGGAGCACGAGATCGACACCCTCGTACTGGTCCCTGCGATGTGGAGCGATCTCGCGGACGTCTCGGGTGTGTCGCCTCGGTCGTTCGCCCGCGTCAGGCTCGCACGCTGCGGCGCGGCGACGCTCACACCGGAGGTCGCGACTCGGGTACACGACAACCTCGGGATCGAGCTCGCGCAGGGCTATGGGCTCACCGAGACCGCGGGCACGGTCACCTTCGAACCGAACGCACGCGTCCGACCGGGCTCGGTCGGCACTGCGTTGAACCACGTCGAGATCCGGATCATCGACTCCGACGGGATGGTCGACGCCGAGCCGGGCGACCCGGGCGAGATCTGGATCAAGGGTGCCTGCGTGTTCGGGGGCTACTGGGGGGAACCCGAGCTGAACGACGAGATCTTCGCCGAGGACGGCTGGTACCGCACCGGCGATATCGGGGTGTTCGACGACCGCCTGTACCTCGTCGGACGGCAGAAGGACATGATCTCGGTGTCGGGCTTCAAGATCTCGCCGGTCGAGGTCGAGCTCTGCCTCGAGCAGCACGAGGCGATCTCGGGGTCGCTCGTGATCGGTGAACCCGACGACCGCACCGGAGAACGGGTGGTGGCGTACGTGATCCCGGAGAAGGGGGCGGCGATCGAAGCGACCTCGCTCCAGGGCCATGTGCGGGACTTCCTCGCCCGCTACAAGGTTCCCAAGGAGATCTACGTCGTCGAGGATCTCCCCGCCACCGTCATCGGCAAGCGCATCCGCCGCAACCTCGGCGTCTGACCCAACCCGGCTCGCGACCCTCGGGGGACAGTCCCCCTTACGGTGTAATCCCGTGGGGACTGTCGGCGGGAGAGTCGGGGGACAGTCCCCTTTACCGCGTAAGGGGGACTGTCCCCAACCACTGAGGGTGGTTGGGGGAGTGTGGGGTCGAGCCAAGAGTGCGGTGTGACCGATGTTGCATGGTATAGTTCGCAAATGCTCTTGCGTACTTCGCATTGCGTAGTATACTACGCATTAGCAAAGTCTTAGTCCTCCCCCGAGGCACCCAAAGGAGCACACACCATGCCAGTACTCGACCAGCTCAACGAAGCAACCGACCGGTTCTTCGATGCCGCCGAGAAGAACAACGAGCGCGCCCACGAGGCGACCAAGAACCTCGTGACCCGCATCCAGGATGCGGAGCTGCCGTTCGCTGATCGCTTCGAGTCGATCGAAGTCCCGTTCGCCGATCGTCTTCCCGAGGTCAACCTGCCGCTCATCGATCGTCTCCCCGAGCCGATCGAGGCAGTGGACGCCTACTTCGAGTTCATGGCCAAGGGCATCGAGAACAACCGGGCATTCGCCGAGCGGATGATCAGCCGGTTCGAGCCCCCCGTCGAGGAGCCGAAGAAGGCCCCCGCCAAAGCGACCACGAAGAAGGCCCCGGCCAAGAAGACCGCAAAGAAGACTGCTGCGAAGAAGTAGTCCTGTCGACAAGGAGCGCACATGAGCGAGGACCGAAGCCATCTCGTTGGCCTCGGCGCGTTCATTCGCTCCCAGCGACGCCTGGCCGAGCTCTCCCAGCGAGAGCTGGCCAAGCTGTCGAAGTTGTCTGACCCGTACGTGAGTCAGCTCGAGCGCGGATTGCACGAGCCCTCCGTACGGGTCTTGCGTTCTCTCGCGCAGGCACTCAACATCCCCGCAGAAACGCTGATGGGGTACGCCGGCTGGTTGCCCTCCGACGGCGAGGACGGCAACGGGTACGACACGACCACAGCCATTCGCAACGACCCCAAGCTCACCGACTCACAGAAGTCGGCGATGCTCGAGATCTACAAGGGATTCACGGCTGGGGAAGAAGAATGAGCCGCGTCGGGCTCGTCCTCGGTGGTGGAGGCATCGCGGGGTTCGCGTACCTGACCACCGCGCTGTCGGTGCTCGAGCAGATCACCGGATGGGACCCGCGCGACGCCGAGGTCATCATCGGCACGTCGGCCGGGTCGAACGTCGGCGGACTGCTCCGAGGCGGACGTCCGGTCTCGGAGTCACTCGACGACCTGATGACGTTGCCGACCAACCCCCGGTCGATGGAGCGGCTGCGCGAGCTCAGTGGCCGAGAGCAGGACCGATCGATCAGTCTTCTCCCCACCAGCCTGAAGCTCGTGGCGAAGGAGGCCTTGCGCGGTCCGATGCTCCGACCTGGCCGAATTCTGTCGGGACTCGCGCCGCCTGGGCGTATCCGCAGCGACACTCTGGGCGACCGCATGATCGAGCTGCACGGCAGCGACTGGCCCGACGAGGATCTGTACATCACCACCGTGCGCTTGCACGACGGTGAACGTGTCGTGTTCGGGCTCGATCGGACCGACATCGACGTCGGCACCGCAGTCGAGGCGAGCTCGGCGATCCCGGGCTTCTTCCGGCCGGTTCGAATCGAGAACTTCAAGTACGTCGACGGAGGGGTGCACTCGCCGACCAACGCCGACCTCCTCCTCGAGCGTGAGCTCGACCTCATCGTCCTCGCAGCGCCGATGTCGGTCGATTCCTACTCGAGCGGCTGGATGACCACCAACGGTGCGCTGCGCGTGTTCTGGCGGAGCCAGATCCAGCGCGAGATCGACGCCCTCCGCGAGCACGGTCACAACGTGCTCGTGCTCGAGCCGTCGATCGACGAGGCCCGCGCGATGGGCCCGACGATGATGGACCCGACCCGCATCGTGAACGTGGTGCTGCAGACCTCGAGCGCGGCGCGGTCGACGATGACCGAGGAGCACCTCGGTCCCGAGCTGGAGATCCTTCGCAAGGCTGCCTCCAACTCGGGGAAGAAGGACAGCTGATCCATGGAGCGGATGACCCCCAAGGACGCGGCAATCCTCGCGCTCGAGGACGATGTGTCCGCCGCGCACGGCCTGACGATCGGCGTGTTCGACGGGCCCGAACCCGAGTACGACGACCTGCTCGCGCTCGTCGAGGACCGGGTGCGACTGATCCCGAGGTACCGGCAACGGCTGCTGCACGTTCCGTTCGATCTCGAGCGGCCGGTCTGGGTCGACGATCCGAACTTCACCCTCGAGTTCCACCTCCGTCACACGGCACTTCCCGACCGCAAGAGCCGCGACCCGCTGAACGCGTTCGTCAGCCGGTGCGTGTCGCAGCGCCTCGATCGGGGCAAGCCCTTGTGGGAGCTCTGGATGGTGTCCGGTCTCCCGAACGGCCAGTGGGCGCTCGCATCCAAGGTGCACTACGCGATCATCGACGGCGTCTCGGGTACCGACCTGTTGGGCGTGCTCACCGACGACATCGACGCCCACGGGAGCGTCGGACTTCGCATGCCCAAACCGCTCCCCACACAGCGGTCCCTCGTCGCCGATGCGCTCGTCGACCTCGCCTTCGACCCGATGGAGAGCTTCCGCACTGCGCGCAGCATGGTCCGCAAGCCGGTCCGTTTCATCCGCAGCATGGGCGCCAACCTCTTCTATTCCCCCGATCCCAACGGCTTGGGACGGGCGCTCGGACCGCACCGGAAGTGGCAGTCGGCCAAGGTGCCCCTCGACGCGCTCCGCAAGATCCGCAAGCGACACCACGTCTCGACGACCGATGTCATCCTCGCTGCGGTCGGGGGCGCGATCCGTCACTATCTCGTCGAGAACGGCAGGCCGATCCCGACCTCGATCAACGCGCTCGGTCCCCTGTCGGTCGGCGCAGCGAGCGGCGGCGTGTCCGGTCAGGTCGCCACCCTGACCGGCGAGCTGCTGATCGCCGAACCCGATCCGGTCGAGAGGCTGCTGGCGATCCACGCCCAGACCAGTGCCGGAGCGGCCCAGAGCGGTGCGATCGCCGGCCAGGTGCTGCGGCGGCAGGAGCACTTCGCGGCACCTTCGATCCTCGGACAGGGGGTCCGGTCGACGATGCTCGAGACCCGAACCCGACTCAACGTCGACACGGTCGCGATCAACGTTCCGGGACCGGCGAAACCGCTCACGATTCTCGGCCACACGATGGTCGAGGCGTACCCGGTCATCCCGCTTCCGGGTCGGGTCCAGATCGCGGTCGCGGCCCTGTCCCTCCGAGACGACGTGTTCTTCGGGATCACGGGAGACTTCGACTCGATCAAGGGGCTGCGGTACGCATCCGCAGGTATCAACGTGGCGATCGACGAGCTCTCCTGAGGTCGCCTATCGCCGTTTGACCTCACCCTGCTGGGGTCGATGGAGGAGGTCGCGGTACGCCTCCTCCGCGGTCAGTCCGTCCTCGACGACGGCGCGGACCTCTTCGCTGATCGGGAGCTCCACGCCGTGCCGGCGTCCGAGCTCGACCACGATCGGAGCCGATTTGACCCCCTCTGCGACCTGGTTCATCTCGGCGACGATCTCCTCGATCGTGCGGCCCTTGCCGAGCTCCTCGCCGACGGTGCGGTTGCGGCTCTGTGGACTCATGCAGGTGGCGATCAGGTCGCCCATGCCGGCAAGGCCCATGAAGGTCGTCGCCTCGCCGCCCATCGCGACGCCCAGACGGGTCAGCTCGGCCAGGCCGCGCGTGATCACTGCGGCTTGGGTGTTGTCGCCGGCACCGAGTCCTTCCGCCATTCCGGCAGCGATCGCAATCACGTTCTTCAGCGCCCCGCCGAGCTCGCACCCGATCAGATCGGGATTTGTGTAGACGCGGAAGAGGCCCGTGGCGAGCAGCTTCTGCAGATCGGCGGCAACGTGGGTGTCTTCGAACGCGATCACCGACGCCGCGGCGTGACCGGCGAGTATCTCCTTGGCGAGGTTCGGGCCGGTCAGCACGCCGACCGGGTTGGAGGGCAGGCAGTCGCCGATCACCTCGGTCATGCGCCGACCGGTGCGCTCGAGACCCTTGGTGAGCGACACGATCGGGATGCTGCCCGGAACGATCGGCCGCAGCCGGTCGAGCGTCTCCTGGAGCCCGATCGAAGCCACGCCCATGACGAGCACGTCGGCGCCTGCCACGACCTCTTCGAGATCGCTCGATGCGCGCAACTCGGGGTGGAGCTCGAAGCCGGCGAGGTAGCGCGGGTTCTCGTGGCGGTCGGTGATCGCCTCGGCGACCTCTGGTCGGCGGGAGTACAGCATCGTCGGCGAGTTGTGGGCGCAGAGGTGGGCCACCGTGGTCCCCCATGAGCCACCGCCGATCGCAGCAACCTTCATGGGTTCCACGCTAGTCGGGCAAGCCCTCGACGAACCGAGGAAGCGCGTCCGCCAGGGCCTGGCTGGCGGTGTGGAGGTTGGCAGAGAACTCCTCGGTGGTCGCGACCGGCCCGTCGACCAGGTCGGTGATCACCTTCAGTGCGGTGAAACGACGACCCATCCGGTTCGCGACGCCGGCGACGGCTGCGGCTTCCATGTCTTTCGCCAAGGTTCCATGCGCCGTCATGATCGCCATGTCGAGCGGAGGTGCGTCGAGCGAATCACCACTCGAACATGGCCCCGGCGTGAACCCGAGCGCGGTGGCCAACGCGGACAGATCCGCCGTCGGGTGTTCTCCGCGGCCGAACGCTTCGAAGGCCCCGAGCGGGATGCGGCGATCGTGGTGCACGATCATCCCGTCGGCGACGATCACCTGGCCGATGTGGCCTCCGCGCGAGACGAAGCCTCCCGCCGTGCCCGCGCTGATCACCCAGGTCGGATCCCACTCGTCTATCGACAACAGGGTGGTGAGCGCGGCCGGGACCGTGCCGATCGAGTCGACACGATGCACCGGGTCGGCGCCGTTGACCGCGATCACGATCGATCGATCGGGCGACGTGTGCCACTCGGTGTGGGGCCACTCGGCTCGGGGCGGGATCGACTCGAGATCCAGCGTCGAGACGAGCGGCTCGGCCTCGGCCCGCATGGCCATGACGATCAGGCACGTCACGAGGACCCCTCGCCGCCCCGCCACGCCGGTTCGACCCGGGGCTGGCGGGCAAGGGTGAAAGCGGCGCCCTCGAGGGTCAGGTTCGGCGAGTAGGCCGGATCGAGGTGGAGCAGCTCGCCCCACCGGTCGAGGTTCCGCTCGACTTCGTCGTTGAACCGCGCCACCTTGGCGGCATCGTCCTCGGCCCCGCGGCTCACGCTCTCGTGGTGGTACAGCAGGGCCTCGGGCGTCCAGATGATTCGTTGATGGGCGACGTGTCGGACGCGTAGGCAGTAGTCGATGTCGTTGAACGCGACCGCGAGGTCTTCGTCGAGGCCGCCGAGCTCGAGCCAGGTCGAGCGACGGGTCAGGAGGCACGCTCCGGTCACGGCGCCCACCTCGTGCGCGATGGTCAAGCGGGAGAAGTAGCCGTAGGCATCCCGGTCCTCGAGATGATGTCCATGCCCGGCCAGCCCTCCCAGGCCGAGGACCACCCCGGCGTGTTGGATCGTGTCGTCGGGGTACAGCAGCTTGGCGCCGACGACTCCGACATCGGGCTGTTGGATCCACCGAACCATCTCGCTCAGCCAGTTGGGCTCGATGACCTCGGTGTCGTTGTTCAGCAAGAGGATCAGCTCGCCCCGCGCCTCGCTCGCGCCGATGTTGTTCACTCGCGAGTAGTTGAAGGCGCCCGGAGCCGCCACGACCCGATGGTCGAGTCCGTTGTCGAAGGCAGCCAACCAGTCGAGGGTTGCAGGATCGGTCGAGTCGTTGTCGATCACGATGATCTCGAACGCGGGATAGGTCGTGCGAGCGAGGCTCTCGACGCATTGTCGGAGGAGTGCGACCCGGTCGCGCGTCGGGATCAGGATCGTGACCAGCGGGAAGTCGTCGAGCGGAGGGGTGCAGCGATAGGCGGTCGGCGCTCGCGCCACCTGCACGTTCCACCCGGCGCCGAGGCGGTCGCGGAGCGCCTCGATCGAGGCGGTCTCGGTGTAGTCCTTCGCATCGGTGGCTGCGGCGGTGCTCCCCGCGACCGCGCGCCAGTGGTAGGCGATGAAGGGTACGTGGACGATTCGGTCGGGCGTCGTTGCCTCGGTGACCCGCAAGAGCAGATCGTGGTCCTGGGACCCGTCGAAGCCGGCACGAACCCCGCCGACCGCCCCGACGAGCGAGCGCCTGATCGCGGTCAGATGCGACAGGTAGTTCTGCCCGAGGAGCAGCTCGGGGTTCCAGTCCGGCTTGCAGTGCGGCTCGTAGTGTCGGCCGTTCTCGTCGATCTTGTCCTCATCGGTGTACACGACATCGGCAGCCTCGGCTGCCAACGCAACCAGACCGAGCGCGTAGGGCGCCAGTTCGTCGTCGTGGTCCATGAACGCGACGAACTCCCCGGTCGCGACGGCGAGCGCATCGTTGGTCGCAGCGACGATGTGGCCATTCTCCCGTCGGTGCTGGACGTGAACGCGCGGGTCGGCAGCCGCGTACTCGTCGAGGATCTCGCGGACCCTGGGGTTCGGCGAAGCGTCGTCGACGAGGCAGAGCTGCCACTTCTCGTAGACCTGGGCGCGGACGGAGTCGATCGCCGCGCGCAACCAGCGCTCCTCGGGTTCGTAGACGGGCATGACGACGCTGATCGAGGGTCCGCCACCCGGCAGTCCGGCGAACTCGTCGCGCAGGCGCTCGACGTCGTCGTCGAAGATGGTCGCGTTGCGGATGCGCCACGAGGGGTAGTCGACTCCGTCGCCGGAGCGTCGGTGCTGAAGGTGCTCGTAGGCGACGGCTATCCGTTCGATCGCGTCCCGAACGCCTGAAGACGAGCGAAGGTGACGCGTGACCCAGGCCCGGTCGGTCGAACCGGCGACGCTCGATGCGGCTACGTCGGCCGACATCATCGAGGCTGCGACCCCTTGACGAAGGCGCCGAAAGGTCACGGGACCGGCCTCGACCGTCGTCAACCAGGGTGAGACCTCGAGGTGCACCCGGCCCGTGCCCTCGGGGACGTGGACGACGCGGGCGCGGTTCCGCCCGAGCGTCGGGATCGGCCGACGGGCGATCACGACCGATCCAGTCTCGGGCAGGAATCGCAGTGCTACTGGAGTCTCGGATGGAGCGTCGGCGCCGCCGTCGGACCGCAACCCGTCGACCCGGGTCGTGACCAGATACCACCCCGGTTGGGGCACGCGGTCGAGCTCGAACAGGGGCCGCCCGCCCGTGACTCGCCATCGCGAGCCCGTCGACCCGTCGGCGACGAGGTCCCGCAGCGCTGTCGGCGTGGCGTGCACGGCATCAGGGTAGTGAGGCGCTGGCAGCCTCGTGGTCGACGAACACGAACACCACCGGGGGTGGGTCGGCGACGCCCGACCCCGGAGCCGCCGGGGACGGCGCATCCGAGACCCAATGTCCGAACGTAGTCAGTACAAGGACGCCGACGCCGACGACCACACGTGCTGCAATCGATGGTCGAATGGCCGACATGGAAGTCCTGTCGGCGAGAGCCGACCGGATATGACGGAGACACTTCTCGTGAGCGGGGGAACATCGCCAGGCTTTGCACGGTTTTGCTCATTGCTTCAGAAGACTCTCAACCAGCCCTTACGTTCACCGGTTTGAGTGGTACAAGTACGCCACTCCCTCCGGGAGCGAACCAGAAAGGACCGACCCATGTGGGACTCGCCGAACGACGACGAAGAGGCACGGCGACCGCCGATGCCCTCGGTGCCCGGCGCGACCACGACCGAGTCGGAGCCGCTCGAGGCACCCCGTCCCGAGTCCGCGATCCCTCTCCCCACGTCGTTCGACTCGCCGCCGCCGGCCCCCGCGGCAGCGCCGACGCCGACCGACACCCTGCTCGGCGCAGCCGCCGGATCCCCCTCCCCTCCGGCGGCTGCTGACCGAGCGGCAGCGCACACCGTCATCGAGCGGAGCCCGTTCTCGCTGACGCCGCCGCAGGGCACCTACGATTCGCCGAACCCGAACCTGCCCGGCGGACTGAGCGCTCGGCCAGAACCCGTCGAGGCACCGGCACCCCCGCCCCGCCGGCGCATGTGGCCACTCGTGCTGCTGGCGGTGCTCACCGTCGCCGCGTCCGGTGCGGTCTCGTGGTTCGTGGCGAGCTCGGTCGA
>JAAUYD010001241.1_pt1 | contig 10757 bp, 6 predicted proteins | sample 7278101 | NCBI WGS metagenome assembly JAAUYD01 (sample SAMN14350128, study PRJNA611818) | marine sediment metagenome | isolation source: surface marine sediment (0.6m) | place: French Polynesia: Moorea | collected 2018-08
CTTATTTTATTAGGGTTTGCAATTTGGCAAAGAATACATAAAGTTTGACGGTTATTAGAGAATGGATAATGGGTAATGGATAATGGTCAGCAATTGGGGTTCAGTTTTTTTTGATAACTGCTCCCCATTATTGCCCATTATCCATTACCCATTATCCATTCTCTAATAACCGTCAAACTTTATGTATTCTTTGCCAAATTGCAAACCCTAATAAAATAAGAATACTAGCTGTAGTTGCGAGTATTACATTGAGGCTCATACCCCTGATTCTCATAGCCAATAAATTAAAAATCCAAGTTACAAACCACAATGCAAAAGCGGCGCGACGTTGGGATAATCCCCAAGCTAATAAACGATGATGTAAATGATCTTTGCCTGGTGTTGTTAATGGATTTTTTCCTGCCATTAATCGACGGATAAATACTTGAGACGTATCTAGTACCGGTAATAGCAAAAATAAGACGGGTGGTACCAAAGTAACAACTGTCGTAGTTTGTAAATCTCCCAAAATACTAGTAGCTGCTAGTACATAGCCAAAAAAGTAGGCACCAGCATCCCCCATAATAATTCGGGAAGGATGAAAATTATGCCGTAAAAATCCCAGTGCTGCACCAGATAAAGCAGCAAGGATTAAAGTCGCTGCGGCGCGATTGGGAACTTGTGCTGAGACTGCCAATAAACTGATAGAAGTAATAAAGCTCACTCCCCCAACTAAACCATCCATACCATCCATTAAATTGATAGCGTTGGTGATTCCCACTACCCAAAATACTGTTAACAACATTGAGAGAGTAGAGTCTATGGGAGTACCAAAGGTTAGTTGAAAACTAATTCCATTAGCAAACAGCAACAAAGCAGTTAAAATTTGAATCAATAAGCGAAATGATGCTGGCAAACTGAATTGGTCGTCAATAAAGCCAACTAGAACCAAGATGGAACCGCCTAACAAAATCGTCAACACTTGTGCCAAAACACTATGTAGTTCGATTGGACGTAAAAGAGTAGCAAAAACCACGGCTACGATCGCTCCAGCATAAATTGCCAGACCACCAGCATTAGGTAAGGGCTCTCGATTTAGTCGCCTCGCGTTTGGTTGGTCAGCCCAACCTACCTGCAAAGCGAATTTACGTACTATCGGCATTAGACGCCATGTTACTAGCCAAGCCAAAAAGAAAGTGAAAACTACTGCCAACCAGCCGGAACCATAGGGATCCGCAATTCCGATTGCCTGCAGGGAGTCGTATAAAAAATCCATCTCCCAAATTAACTATTTTTGTCAATTTCTATGAATATTAACTGATATATTAATCTGTTTGTTCCGTAAACATTGTATTTTGAACCTCGATTTGAATTTCTAATTTCAATGGGGAGCCCCGAAATACATTAACAGAAAAATACAAAGAAAATATTAAGAATAAGATCTCATGTCCTTTGTACCATTCAATAAGGATTTATGGACTCATCAAAAATAAAAAGTCAAAATAATAGTTAGCACTCACGAGCCAAGAGTGCTAAATTGTTAGACAGAAAGCACTCTTTGATGGAAGCATGGCAAAAATTGTTTCTTTTGACGAACAATCTCGGCGGTCATTAGAGAGCGGGATTAACGCTCTTGCTGATGCGGTTAAAATCACTTTAGGACCTAAAGGTCGTAATGTTCTTCTCGAAAAGAAATTTGGCTCGCCCCAAATTGTTAACGATGGTATCACTGTTGCCAAAGAAATTGAACTCCAAGATCCTTTGGAAAACACTGGTGCAAGATTAATCCAGGAAGTGGCATCCAAAACTAAGGATGTGGCTGGAGATGGTACTACCACCGCCACAGTTTTGGCACAAGCCATGATTAGAGAAGGTTTGAAAAATGTCGCTGCTGGTAGCAACCCCATCAGCTTAAAGCGGGGAATTGATAAAACTGTTGAAGTTTTGGTAGAAGAAATTGCCAAGATTGCTAAACCAGTAGAAGGTAGTGCGATAGCTCAAGTTGCGACTGTATCGGCTGGGAATGATGAAGAAGTCGGCAGTATGATTGCTGAGGCAATGGAAAAGGTTACCAAAGATGGTGTAATTACCGTTGAGGAATCAAAATCCCTTTCGACTGAATTAGAAGTAGTTGAAGGGATGCAAATTGACCGGGGTTACATTTCTCCCTACTTCATCACCAATAACGAACGGATGACAGTAGAGTTTGAAAATGCCCGGATCTTAATTACTGACAAAAAAATTAGCAACATCCAAGATTTAGTTCCAGTATTGGAAAAAGTTGCTCGCAGCGGTCAACCTTTGTTAATTATTGCTGAAGATCTTGAAGGAGAAGCTTTAGCAACTTTAGTCGTTAACAAAGCAAGGGGTGTTTTATCTGCTTGTGCAATTAAAGCACCAGGTTTTGGCGAACGTCGCAAAGCAATGTTGCAAGATATTGCTGTTTTGACCGGCGGACAAATGATTTCTGAAGAAATCGGTTTGAGTTTGGATACTGCATCTTTAGAGATGTTGGGAACTGCTCGCAAAATCGAAATCGATAAAGAAAATACCACCATCGTTGCTGCTAGCGACACCACAAAACAAGACGTGCAAAAGCGAATCGAGCAAATTCGCAAACAATTGGAACAAACTGATTCCGAGTACGATAGCGAAAAATTGCAAGAGCGTATCGCCAAATTAGCCGGTGGAGTTGCAGTAATTAAAGTTGGTGCGGCAACCGAAACCGAACTCAAAGATCGCAAACTTCGTATTGAAGATGCTCTAAATGCAACCAAGGCGGCTGTAGATGAAGGTATTGTCCCCGGTGGTGGAACAACCTTAATCCATCTCTCTCAGAAAGTCGAAGAAGTTAAAAATAAACTTTCTGAAGACGAAAAAATTGGTGCAGATATTGTTGCTCGTTGTTTGGAAGCTCCCCTACGCCAAATTTCTGACAATGCAGGTGTAGAAGGTTCAGTAATTGTTTCCAAAGTCAAAGAAACTGAATTCAACGTTGGTTACAATGCTGCTACCGATGAATTTGAAGACTTGATTGCAGCAGGTATTATCGACCCTGCGAAAGTTGTTCGTTCTTCCTTACAAAATGCTTCTTCTATTGCTGGAATGGTTTTGACCACTGAAGCAATTGTAGTTGAGAAGCCCGAGAAGAAAGCTGCTGCTGGTGCTCCCGATATGGGTGGCATGGGTGGCATGGGCGGTATGGGTGGTATGGGTGGTATGGGTATGCCCGGTATGGGAATGATGTAGCTTCTAGCTATATTTATAACCATATTGTGAGTGTTACCATTCCAGCAATGCTAAATTTGCTGCAAAAGTAAAATGATAATGTAGGGGCAATGGCAAATAGCTGTGTCTCTACATTATTAATTTATAGCGGTTTACAATTATGGTGATGTATAAGATTTAAGAGACAGGGAACAGGGAACAGGGAACAGGAAAAAATTTAGATGTAATTCGGTTATTTGAGTTTGGTTATTTGAGAGCTATTTAAGTAAGATATCAAATATTAAGGAAGATATTTCCTAGGATGTTTTGTACAAGCTTCTTGTGTTAACTTGCCTATTTCATTAACACGCTTCTTATCTTGATAGTCAGGAAGTTGATTATATTTAGTTTTTATCTCTTCAGAAACTCCTTCCACATCCAAAATATCAAGGAAACGTGATTTTTTGTTATCACGTACTCCATAAACCAAAATACAAACAGGTTCTTTAGTCTCATGTGCACGCATCAGACGTGATTGAAATGTCTGCGAGTTTATTTTTTCTTTACGTGCTGCATATATTCCGGCAGGAGGTTTTGTTGTTAGTGATTTTTCTGTAATATCTTTATTTACAAGAACACTCACATCATATTGGTTGCTTATACCACTATCCAGAGAGCCAGTTGGACTATCTGTATAAATCATGGACCAAAATCTGGATTTTGCGTCCGGTGCGTCCCATAGAAATGGTAAGTGACGCGCAAAACCTTCTACTTGTTCGTAGGGTTCGTAGGATACAATTTCCGTTCCGGTAACTTTAACCAGTATCCATCCTATTTTGTAGTTATTATTATCTGTTTTTGGTTTGAGAATCGCCAAAAATTCCACTGTACTAACAAATGCACTAACTATATTTAATGTTCCTAAAGCAAAAAGAAATGCGAGATAAAGACCAGCATTCTTTTTCACAAAATATCGAGTACTCTTAATTAGTTTGATCGCTTGATTAAATAAGTTAGATTTATGTTTTGTGGGTGGGTTATTCATTATTTTGGGTAATACAAAATAAAAAATAATGATTTATTCTAAGCATATTCACATAGAAGAACATCTATCAAATATATTCTTAATTTATGTGAAATTATTGGTTTATGGACATATTGCAAATTATAGTTCTTGACTTAAGTGTAATCACGTCAAAAATAATACTAAATTAAAACAATGCTTAAAACTGAAACATAAAGTATTTTCTATAAAAATTTTTTGTAAAAAATCTTTTCAAATATCTAAATTTTCTTTAGCCCAAAGAGCAGCTTGAGTGCGATCGCGTAATTCAAGTCTTCCTAAAATTTGTGTAACGTAATTTTTGACTGTACCTTCAGTAAGATATAGTGTTCTAGCAATTTCGCGATTATTTTTCCCTTGACCAATTAACCTTAAAACATCTAATTCTCGTTCGCTAAAAAGATTTTCATAGAAACTTTGCTTTGCTGCGACTGGAGGACGTAACTGGGCAAAAACTTTGGGCGCGATGGTTGGACCGAGTTGGGAATGTCCTTGAGATAAAGTTCGTATTGCTCCTGCAAGTTGAAGAGCTGGGGTATTTTTGAGAAGATAACCAAGTGCTCCAGCTTGTAGGGACTCCCAAATATAATCATCTTCATCAAAAGTCGTGAGGACCAAAATTTTTATCCAGGGAAAGCGATCGTGAATTTCCCGTGTTGCAACTACACCATCACAAATTGGCATTCGCACGTCCATGAGAATGACATCCGGCTGTAAAGTTTCAGCCAGGGTAATAGCTTCTTTCCCATTATTAGCTTCTCCCACAACTTGCAAATCTTCCTCTAGGGAGAGCAAAGAAGCTAGCCCCTGTCTAAATAATGGTTGGTCGTCTGCGAGTAATAGCCGAATCATGATTTCGGTGGACTTGCTTTATTTTTTTACCACCTTGATTCTAGTCTAAGTAAATCCTGTTAATTTGAGAAAGTCTGCGGAGGAAAATTCCTTATCCCCCGCTTTACATCCCATTACTAGGTCAAAGCTCACACCAAAAATAATTAGGGACTTACGACACTTGAGTTAGCAGTAAACTTTCCTCAAGGCGTTTTTGCATTTCTGGTGAAATTCTACCTCTAGGAAGAGTCAATAATACATGCTTATTTGCTTGGAAAGCTGTAGTCAAATAATTACAAGCTTTCTCTGGCTCTGCATGTTCGCCACAGGTAAACATATCTACCGCTACATAACCAATTTCGGGCCATGTATGCACGGAAATATGAGATTCCGCTAACAGTGCTAAAGCCGTTATTCCATAAGGTTCAAATTGATGCGTCACTTCTTTAAGAAGTGTGGAATTAGCTTCTTTAACTGCTTCCTTTAAAGCCTGAATAATAAACTCAAAGTCGTTGAGTAAATGAGCTGGACATTCGTAAAGCTCAAGGATGCAGTGGCTACCAACAGGAACCAACGGCTTATTATCTGATGCGTAAGATAGATTGTTCAATTTTTAATTCACCTTTAGATTGCAAAAAACTAGCTCGTATGAACCTTCGGCATTAAATGCACTATGGCTGTTTCTTTGCTTTCAAGTTCGTTGTTTTACTTGAAATTCTGTAACCTGTAAATACAGACACAGAATAACTATTATGACATTATTTTTCCCTGTTTATGTATATTTTTTACTTGAAGTTCACTCTAATAATTTTTGGGAATTTTTGGGAATTCTAGATTAAAGACTCAAGATAAAAAATACATATTGGTCATATATACTCTGCTATTCTTATTGGGTGTTCCTTGGGACTGAGCTTGAATCGATAAAACTCAATCATTCGCAAAATCTACACGGGAAGCCCAGCAAAACAAAAAGAGTTTTCTTTGCAAAAAAGTTCTTGTTGAGAATAATGCAAGTTGTTAATAATTCAATATATATACAGCTAATACGCATATATAATACGTTTTCAATGTTTTAAAATGATTCCAAATTTTGAAACTAAATTTTAACAAAACTCAATTAATAATTATTTTTTGCCTTGCAAAAAATAAATGGAATATAGTCTGAGTGATTGATGTACGTTTGGGACAGAAGAATCATCCTGTCAAGAGATAGTTATATTTTCCTAGAATTATACCTTCTTGAACTTATATCTCTTTAAATTAGCAAACATAAATATAAAAAGTGTTCAGCTTTAAGTTATAAATTCATGGTCAGATTTATAATCAAAAATTTATTAACCAAATAAATTATCCAATATGATATATTTACTTTTTTGCTAATTAATGCGTGCATTTGTTTTTTTGTAGTTTGAAATACTTTTTATTGTTTTTATAATTGTAATTATTTAATGTTTATTTTTTTTGTAGTTTGAAATACTTTTGCTCAATTATTCTATTGTTAAAGCATTAGTTGTTATATATTATTTTCAATATGTACTATTGTATTTATGAATAATTTAACTAATGAACAGATGACATTTGATAAAAAGAATATTATTATGTATGAGAAGATTTAACAGTAGTTAATTTCGACAAAAAGTAAACTGGCAAACATTAAAAAACCTGAACATTAAAACATGAAAAATTTAATCTCAGTAGATTGTTAAAATAATTAATACTAGTTTTTCTTGAAAAAGATAAACTTTCAAATTTACTCAAACCCAAGTATAAATATTTAATAATTAGTCATATACTATTTCCTTTATAGAGATATGAATATTTTTGTATTTACATATGGGATAGTATATATTCTGAGAAATCACTTTTATACATGTTTTTACAGTATGTATATTTTGTATAAATAAGAATACTTCTTTGGCAAAATATCTTTTTCAAAAACAACAATATTAGATGATAATAACCATTATGTTTTCCAATTAATTCAATGATTATTTTATTGATTCATCTATATTTCTAAAGATTTATATTTGGGTACTAGTCAAATAAATAGCCAAATAACATATATATAAATTAGAAATAAAATGTATCAAATTATGAAACTATCGGCTAATTTATAACCTATTTTATCATCAATTTATGTATGACTTTTCTATGGAAACAATAATATTAAAGCATGTGTATTGGTTCTTTACAGACTACAGAATTAAGTAATTTTAATAGTTTCTATAAACTAATTATAATCATAAAAATAAAAATTTATATACTGTGCTATTCAAACAAACTTGATTTTCAAATTTTTTGTAGAAAAATATAATTTAAGTAACTATGCAATCCTATTCAACAGAAGTAGAAAAACAACAAGATATTTCCATTATTCAACTTCAAGAGCAATTAGAACAGCAAAAAGTTTTGAATAATGCGAGCAGGCGAATTCGCAAACCAATAGATTTAAATACTACACTTCAAACCACTGTTACTCAAGTAAGACAACTGCTAAATGCTGACCGGGTTGTGGTTTTTCAGTTTAATTCTGACAAAATCTGGGAAGGGGAATTTCTATGCGAAGATGTTGCGTCAGGTTGGAGTCCCATAACCTCACAAAAACTCTATGATCGACATCTTGGAGAACAATTTGCTCTTTATTATTTTGAAGTTAAGATACAAGCAACTAGAGATATTTATGCTGCAGGATTGAGTAATTCTCATATAGAAATTCTTAGTAGATTTCAAGTGAGAGCAGATCTAGTAGTTCCTCTATTGAAAGATAAGAAAACCTGGGGATTACTATGCATTCATCAATGTAGTAGTACTCGTGAATGGAAGAATTCTGAGATCGAATTTGCTAAGCGAGTAGCAGATAATTTGACTCTTGCAATTGAACAAACTGAATATATCAAGCAGCTAGAACTACAGAGTATAAAACTGGTTCAGGTAACTCAACACCAGCAAGTGATTTCTCAAATAGTTGAAAAAATACATCAGTCACTCGATCTAGAGTTAGTTTTATCAACAACGACACAAGAAGTACGAAAAGTTTTACAAGCAGATCGTGTTGCAATATTCCGCTTTAATTCTGACTGGAGCGGGAATTTTGTTGCTGAATCATTTGATGAATATTGGATGCCCTTAGTTGGAGGTTCTCAGGTAATAAATGACACTTTCTTGCAAGAGAGTAAAGGAGGGCGCTACGCAAATAATCAGACATTTACCGTTGATAATATATATCAAGCGGGACTTGATGATTGCCATATAGGCTTGTTAGAGCAGTTTCAAGCTCAGGCATTTATTACAGCCCCAATTTTGCAAGAGGATAAGCTTTGGGGAATTATTGGCGCATATCAAAATACAAGTCCTAGAAGTTGGGAAGCCAATGAAGTCGATTTATTAGCCCAAATTGGTTCTCAATTAGCTGTTGCGTTAAACCATCACGAATTATTAACTAAAGCCCAGTATCAAACAGAGCAACAAAAAGCATTAACTACGGTGATTACCCGAATTCGGGAGTCTTTAAAATTAGAGACTATTTTTTCAACTACTGTTGTCGAAGTACGTCAGTTGCTCCAAGCAGACAGGGTAGGTATATTTCGTTTCGATCCAAAAAATAATTGGGAAGGAGAAATTATCTATGAAGATGTGGCTTTAGGTTTTACTTCAGCAATCAAGCAGAAGGTTCATGATCGCTGTTTTAGTGAGAATTTTGCCCCACTTTACCGCCAAGGTCGGGTAAATGCGATCGCTGATATTTATGAACATGATTTTAAAACTTGCTACATAAAAATTCTGGAACAATTTCAAATCCGCGCAAATATTGTTGCACCTTTACTCAAAGAAGATGAGTTATGGGGGCTGATGTGCATTCATCAATGTAGTGGATCTAGAGACTGGAAAGATAGTGAAATTGAATTTGTCTATCAAATTGCCGAACAATTAGGAGTTGCATTAAAACAGGATTCTTACTTTAAACAAGTTCAGAGTCAAGCAGTTGAGCTAGCAAAAGTCAAAGAACGTAACAAAGCGATGGAACGACAGAAGTTGTTAGCTATAACTGTAGATAAAATACGTCAGTCACTCGACATCGAAACTATTTTTAAGGCTGCAACTCAAGCAGTGCGAAATTTACTCAAAGTAGAGCGAGTTGCAATTTATCGTTTTGATGCGAATTGGAGGGGGAAATTTGTTGCGGATTCTTTTCAAGATGGTTGGGAACCTCCATCAAACTCACAACCGTTAATGATGCCAACATTTTTAGATCTTGATAATGAAAATCTGCCACGTAACGAAATTTTTGTTCCTATATCTCAAGGTGACAAATTATGGGGGTTATTAGTCGCCAATCAAACTTCGCAACCACGTATTTGGAAAAATGAGGAAGTCGATTTACTTGCTCAAGTAGGTGTGCAATTAGGAATCGCAATTCAGCAAGGAGAATTACTCAAACGAACCCAAAATCAAGCTGCACAACTTACAGACGCTTTGCAAGAAATTAAACAAACTCAGGATTACTTAATCCAGGGTGAAAAGATGGCGAGTTTGTGGGAGTTATTTGCTGGTATTGCCCATGAGATTAATAATCCGATTAATTTTATTCTCACTAATCTCACTCAGATGAGGAAATATGCACAACACTTAACGGAGATGGTGAATAATTACCACGAAAGTTCTGCAGATAATTTATTACCAGATAAATTATTATCAGACAGATTATTACCAAATACATTATTAAATGTTCAAGAGAAATTAGAAGAATTTGATTGGAAATTCATTACTGAAGATTTGCCTAAGATGCTTTACTCAATGGAAATTGGAGCAAAGCGTATTAATCAGATTGTACTTTCAATGCGAAACTTTTATCGTACAGATGAAACAGAGTTAAAAACAGTAAATATCCATGAAGGATTAGATAATACTTTATTGATTTTAGGACATCGTCTGAAAAAGAACGAACGCCATCCAGGTATTAAAATAATTAAAATATATGGTAAGTTACCATCAATTGAGTGCTATCCTGCTCAATTAAATCTAGTATTCATGAATCTATTGGCAAATAACATTGATACTTTAGAACAAAAATATATAAGTCTCAAACAAAAAAAATTACAACCTGGTACTGAGTCTCCTTTATCTATATGTATTGTTACTCAGGTCATTGATGACAAAATTCAAATTAAAATTACTGATAATGGTCTGGGAATGCCAGAATTTGTTCGTCAGCGGATCTTTGAACCCTTTTTTACTACCAAAGAAACTGGTCAAGCAACGGGGTTAGGATTATCTATATCTCATCAAATTATCGTTGAGAAACATAAAGGTCAAATAAAATGTTTTTCTAAACTAGGACAAGGAACAGAATTTTTGATTGAAATTCCGATTAAACATATCTATTAAGTATTAAAAATAAACGTACATGTATTAAATTTTGCTTTTGACTTGAAGTTGTTTGAGATGAAAGTATTAGGGACTTAATCTAACTATATATCCTGACTTTAGTTGTATAGATGTATGTATTTAATAAATTTATGTATGTCCCTATCTGTATCTAAATAATTACAATAATTACGTTTTGAATGTAATAAATTTACCCCTGGAATTCGATTTGTTTTTTTATTTAGAATTGATAAATACTTCAAAAATAGCAATTTAAAATGTATTTTTTCACACAATGCATGATGTTATTGTA
>JAAUYD010095613.1_pt1 | contig 10757 bp, 12 predicted proteins | sample 7278101 | NCBI WGS metagenome assembly JAAUYD01 (sample SAMN14350128, study PRJNA611818) | marine sediment metagenome | isolation source: surface marine sediment (0.6m) | place: French Polynesia: Moorea | collected 2018-08
ATTCGGGTGCACGGGCTGCAGTACCTGCTCGAAAATCTCTGCTCGCACCATTCGATGCTGATCGTCGACGACGTCTACAGCACTGGCTCGAGCGTCAATGCCGTGATCCAGCAGCTGACGCGCAAAACGCGCCGCAATCTGCCGCACGATATCCGAATCGGCACGGTCTGGTATCGCCCGTCGGACAATACGCTGCGCACGCCGGACTATTACGTGCACGAAACCGCCGACTGGCTCGTCCTGCCGTACGAATTATCCGGCTTTTCGATGGCCGAGCTGCAGGAAAACCGCCCGCAGATGGCAGGGCTGCTCAAGCGCCTCGCGCCTCACGTTCGCGGCAAGGACGATCTCCCGGCCGGATGACCGACGATCGCGCATTTCTCAGGTTCCTCTTCGACGCCGCCGTGGCCGCGGCGAGCCCCGCGGCGTGCATGCCCCTCTGGCTTGAGGATCGACCCAAAGGCAACGTCATCGTCATAGGCGCCGGGAAGGCAGCCGCGAGTATGGCTGCAATCGTTGAACAGCAGTGGACGCCGCCGCTACAGGGCCTCGTCATCGTTCCCTACGGCCACGGTGCCGAATGCGACCAGATTGAGGTCGTCGAGGCCGGCCACCCGGTCCCCGACGAGCACGGCGTTGCCGCGACGCGCCGCATCCTGAAGCTGGTGTCGGGTCTTGGCGAGGACGATACCGTCGTATGCCTGCTGTCGGGCGGCGGTTCGTCCCTGCTATGCGCACCGGTTGATGGTGTATCTCTCGCCGAGAAGCAAGCCGCGACCAAGGAACTGCTTAGATGCGGTGCGCCAATCCAGGAGATCAACGCGAAGCGTCGCGAGCTGTCGGCCGTCAAGGGCGGCAAACTTGCCGCTGCGTGCGCGCCGGCCAACATCGTTACGCTGATCATCTCGGATGTTCCCGGCAACGATCCCTCGGTCGTCGCTTCCGGGCCGACGATTGTCGACGCAGCCGCTGCGCGCGAGGGCGATGTACGCATTCTTGCCACCAGCGATGACGCGTTACAGGCCGCGGCCCTGCGAGCACTGGAGCGGGATATCAATCCGTATTTGCTGGGCGACCTTGCCGGTGATGCGCGCGAACTGGCGCGTGAACACGCGCGACTCGCTGTCGATATTGCAGCCGGGAACGGTCCCGTGGCCGCGCCTTGCGTCATCCTGTCCGGCGGCGAAACCACCGTGCAGATCACCGGCGGCGGTCGAGGCGGTCGCAATGGCGAGTACGGGCTCGCACTCGCGCTCGCGCTCGACGGGCATCCGGACATCACCGCGCTTGCCTGCGACACCGATGGTATTGACGGTGCTGGCGACAATGCAGGAGTGATGGTAATGCCCGATTCGCTGGCGCGTTCAAGTGATGATGCCGCCGCGCTGCAGGCAGACAATGACAGTTACGCGTTTTTCGAGGGTCTTGGGGATCTCGTAATGACGGGCCCCACCCGCACAAACGTCAACGATTTTCGCGCGATTCTCGTGTGCGCCGCCGATGGCTAGAGAGAAGCCTAAAGGGAAGCCGAATCGTCGTGCTGCGCCTCGACAGTACTAACGTCGGCAACCGGCAATACGCGGAGCAACGCATCGATCAGGTCTGAGGACGTGACGATGCCGACAATCTCGCGATCGCCCTGCACCACCGGCAAGGCGTGAAAACCACTACCGTAGAGAATCTCAGCCGCGTCACGCAAATTCGCACTGATGTCGATGACTACGGGTTTCTGATGCATGATCTGGCCGACTGTCGTGTTCGTCGTCGCGGTCGCGTGATCTTCAAGCAGGTACAGCTTGTGCAGATCGGAGGATGACAGAATGCCGACCAGCGTGTCGCCATCGACTACGGGCAGGTGGTGAATCTTCTTTAGCGCGAACAACTTACGCGCCTCAGCGACGCTCTCCTCATGCCCGATAACGACCGGGTCGGGGGTCATGATTCGATCTATGGACTGGTCACGCATGATTCCTTCCGTTTCGGTAATCCGAGACTATGAATTCATTGCATCGCGTCCATCTAGTCGGGAACATACGTACAAACCAGCTCGACGGGACAAGCCATGCAGGATCTACCCCACCTTTACACCGTCACGGCCAGCGCCGCAGGCAACAACAACGTCGTACTCGCCAGCGCGGGTGTAGCCGATATCGAATCCGCAGGACCGCCGGAATTCGGTGGTCCAGGGGATGTCTGGTCGCCCGAAGGCCTGCTCGTAGCCGCGGTCGCAGACTGTTTCGTGCTGACGTTCCGGGCCATCGCCCGTACAGCCAGGCTCGACTGGTCAACCCTCGAATGCAAGGCCGACGGCACGCTCGACAAGCTGGACGGTGTGACCCAATTCGTCGACTTCAAGGTGACTGCGAAGCTCACCGTGCCGTCCGGCACGAATGAAAAGAAAGCCGCAACGATGTTGCAAAAGGCCGAGAAGTACTGCCTGATTACGAACTCAATGAAGGCGGATTCACATCTCGAAGCCAGCGTGGTCGTCGGGGATTGATGGCGACGGCGGAAAAACTGCTACACGAAGCGTATTTCGCGTTTAACAACGTCAGTTACGGCGAGACGCCCGACAACAAGCGCAACAAGCGCCGTGCCACGTCGTTGTGCCGCAAGATCCTGCGCAAGTACCCGGGAACCATGGAGGCCTCCGAAGCTCATGCGATCCTCATGCGCCTTGGCGAGGAAGCCTATACGTCGCAGTTGGCCGTGCAACACCAGCACATTACGCAAACGGCCCATCACGCTCCGAAGCCCGGAGACAAACACCGCCATATTTCGCAACAGGAACACCATCGGCCCAATCCGCGACAAGCCGCGCAGACGCCAATGACGGCAGCAAACCAGGAAGTCGAAAAGCTCAATTGGGCCGGGCTCATCGGCTGGCTCGTTACGCTGCCGCGATTCGTGCTCGCGCTGATTCTGCTTGGCGGTTTCTTCCTCTTCGGCATCTTCGGCCCGTTCCTGTTCGTGCCACTGATTCTGTTGGTGCTTTTCACCGGGCCGTTCCGCAACACACTGAAACCCGAACAACGCAGACAGATCGACGAGATTGTCGCCTGGGTAAACCGCGCCATCGAAGAGCAGCGCGCGTAGGCTAGCTTACGGGCAGGAGCATCGGCTGAAGTCAGGGTTGCGGATCCTCAATCCCGCAGCAGAAATTTTCCTCAGTAACGGCTATGCCCTCGCGGCTCCTGAACGCCTCGCGGATTAGATGCGGCGATTGGCGATAGTTTTTACAGCTCTTCTCTGCGGTACCGGCAAGCGTCCACCTGTCTGCGTAGAAACCGTGAAATTTCCTCTCCCGGAAGCTCCAGTAGTAGGTCCGTCCGCCAGCGTAGACCCTGAAATGCGGATCGCGCCAGCGTCGGTTGCGCCGTAGCCTTGGTGCCCGATCCACAAGCGCCCGGCGCAGCATTTTGTCGACGTTTAACTGCTCTGGCGAAGTCACGAACAAGTTCTGTGAGTCGTCGTAGATGCAGGCATTTTCTGAACCCGGGAGCTTCGCCAATTCGGTGGTCACCGCCTCACTGAACCCGGTCGCATACCAGAGTCGTGCGGCCGGCATGCCCCACCATGGGAGCGCTGCCGCCGCGTAGGCCAGCGCGTACAGGATCGCAAATGCCGAGATGACCCCAAGTAGCGCTTTGCCAGTCCAGTGCACGGATACGACCGTCTAACGCAGGAACGGCGAGTCCGTGAACAGGCGTCGCTCGTGTTTCGCGGCGCGGCTGAACAACCACCCCGACACGAGCCAGAACAGCGAGAAAAACGCTGTGATTACGAGAATGTCGCGCGGCCAGATGGGTCCTGACGCACCCAGGCCCACCGCTACGGCATAAACGGCGACCAGTATTTGCGCCAATGCTGTCGCATAGAGTGCAAACGCCATGCCACGAGCGCGAAACCTCGCGAGCAACGCGCCTACAGCAGCAATCCCCAGGACACCGAAGAACAACAGGTTTGCGTCGTTTTCCTCGCTACCGATGATGCCAACGGCACCGTTGACCCAGACGAGAAAGAACGCGCCGAGAATCGCGACCGCTACGGCCCCGCGATAGGCGCGATTGCGCGCACGTCGCCAAGCCAGCGTAACGACGATAATGACCACGGCGACCATGGTGCCAAACACGAGGTAGTCAAGCAGCTCCCAGTTCACGGCGTCCTCCCGATTGGATGATCAGCACCAAGCCTCGCGCGTCAATATGGCAACCGTCTGCCTGAAAAGTGGCGGGCGAGTGACAATCGACGCCTATTTCCGCCGGGCCTCGCGCGTCAGGTCGCCCGTTTCGTTGCCCTCCCGGGTACCGTCGGGACAGAAACGAATGCAGTCAAACAGGTGGTCTTCGCTCACGAGCGCCTCCGCATCTCCCCTCAGGTCGGGGATATCGAATCCTGCGCGCACTTTTCGCCCATCACCCAGGTACTCGTGACGTTGCGATCATCGGCCAGCGTCATCAATGCGAACAGTTTTTCTTCGATTGACGTTGCGGCGGCTGTGCGGCGCGCCGTCAACGGTGAGCCTTCGTAGTCAAGGACAACGAAGTCCGCTTCCTTGCCCGGCTCGAAATTCCCAATTTTGTCATCGAGATACAGTGCCTCGGCGGCTCCCAGCGTCGCAAGATACAAGGCGCGCGTCGCGGGTAGGGCATGTTCCTGCAGATGCAGCACCTTGTATGCCTCGCTCGCGGTCGCGAGCAGTGACAGGCTCGTTCCGCCGCCGACGTCAGTACCGAGCCCGCAACGGATCCCGGCCGCGCGAATCGCCGCAAGGTCGAACAGGCCGCTGCCGAGAAACAGGTTGGACGTCGGGCAGAATGCGGCAGCACCGCCCTTGCCGGCCATTGTCGACCGGTCCTCATCGTCCATGTGCAGGCAGTGCGCGAACACGGCACGCTCACGCAGCAGGTCGTACTGGTCGTAAACGTCAAGGTAACTTCGGCTTTCCGGGAACCGGCGGGCGATTTCCTCGACTTCGTCGTGGTTTTCGGCCAGGTGAGTGTGAATCCACACATCCGGGTATTCCGCGGCCAGCCGGCCGGCCGCCGCGAGTTGCTCGCGTGACGACGTCAACGCAAATCGCGGCGTAATCGCATACCCCAGTCGGCCATTGCCATGCCAGCGCTCAATGAGCGCTTTACTGTCGGCGTATCCAGCCTGCGCGTCGTCCCGCAGTTCGGCGGGACAGTTAGAGTCCATCAACACTTTGCCCGCAATCAGACGCATCCCCCGGGCACTGGCAGCCTCGAAGATCGCATCTGCCGAATGCGCGTGCACGGTGCCGAACACAAGCGCCGTCGTTGTGCCGTTACGCAACAATTCATTGACGAACGCCGTTGCAACCTCGCGCGCGTGTTCCGCGTCGGCAAATTTCATCTCTGCCGGATACGCGTACTGGTTTAGCCAATCCAGCAACTGGGCACCGAAAGAACCGATGATGTCGAGCTGTGGAAAATGTACGTGGCAATCGATGAAGCCCGGGACAATCAACTTGCCCCTGTGATCGGTAATGCTGGCGTCGGATGGAAGGTTGCCCAACAAAGCGTCGACAGGGCCCACGTCCGCCACGAACCCCTCGTCGACAACCAGCAGGCCGTCTTCGAAGTACTCGAACGCGGCCGGGTTTGATTCCTCGCCGGGATCCGCGAGGCAGTGCAGGATGGATGCGCGGAATGCCCGCACTACACGCGCTCCAGCATGACCGCCCGTTCAAGCATGTGCTGCTCACAGTTAGGCTCGCTGCCGCCACGGTCAACGACGAGAAATTCCTGCCCGGCATCGAATGCGATCAATGGCATGTGCCAGGTGCCACGATGATAGTTGATGCCCTGCTTGCCATTGGTCACGAATGCTCGCAGGTCCTCCGCTTCAACGCTCTCACCCGGCGGCGCAACAACGATAACCATCCGACACGGCGTCAGTGGTACGAATGCCTGGCTGCCGAGCGGGTGTCGCTCGACCATGTCGACGCGCAGCGGCAGTTCTGTCGGCATGCGGCAGCGCGCGACACTAACCGAAACCGCGCCATCGATGTTCACATTGCACAGGTCATCGAAACGCTCAAAACGCGCCTCATTCATCGCGTTCGACTTGGCGAGCGACGATTCGATGACATCGCCATACGCCGCAAAGCGCTCGCTGGTAAGCGGTTTGGGGTGCAACGCGATCACGACATTGTCAACCATGTACCTGGCCAAACAAGCGAATGCGACTCACACCGCCGTCAGGGTAGATCGATACCCGGACATGACTGACCTTGCCAATCTCGTTCAGTACATCGTCGAAGTAGTGTTGCTGGTCCATCTTGAGCTTTGTCTCAGGCAACAAGGTCTGCCATTGGGCTGCGTCGCTGGCGGCGTCGTCATCCGATTCGAACATAGCCGCTTCGAGAGAAACGCGATCTGGGAAATTGCCCTTGAAATGGGCAGTATCGACCTCGGCCCGCGCGATCTCGCCGGGTTGTCCAAGCGCAATAATCACCCAGTCGTTGCCCGGCCCTCGGCGACGCGCCGTCTCCCAGCCATCACCCATGTTCACGCCGCGACCCGGTGCGGTCAGGTTGTGGACGCTGCCGTAGTGTTCGTCGCTGCAGGCGATCGGACGCCCGCCATGCTCGACGGCGGCGAGGTCGACATAGCCGTCAACCCCCGTGAAGTCGGCACGGACTTCGCCGAAAATCCGCAAACGCGCCACGCCCCCATCGGGATAGATGTGCAACCTGACATGCGTAAAAATCGTATCGTTGCGAACATCGAGATAGTGGTGTGCGTCCCCGGCGATCGACATTCTCGGCACGAGCTCCACCCAGCCGTCCTCGGGTTCATCAAGGTCGCTGACGCAGCCTTCTATCGAAATTTCGGGCGGGTAGTTGCCCGTGAAATGACTCGTATCGACGTCGAAGCCATGAATGATGCCGGGCACTCCGAGCCGCACAATGCACCAGTCGTGCCCTGCTTCGCGCTTGCGTCGACTCTCCCAGCCATCCATCCACTTGCCATGATCGTCGTACTTGTCGTCGATAAACACGGGCTCTGCTGCATCGGTCAGGCGCTCCTTCGCACCGAAGAATTCATCAGTGGCAAACGTAACGCGCGAACCGAGCCGCGGATGCTCGAGCCGCACCCACTTCTGCACCGCGTGGCTCATGCAGTTTCCTCCATAGCCTCGAGGCGCAGACGCGCGATCTTGTGAATCTCTGCCAGCGCCGTCTCGAATTCCAGGTTGTAGTCGTTCTTCAGCCGCGTACTGAACGTCTCGAGAATCTCCGCGCGATTGCTGCCGCGGACGGCCATGACGAACGGGAATCCAAACTTTTCTTTGTACGCTTCGTTTAGCGCCTGGAACCGCTCGTATTCGACTTTTGAACACTGATCGAGCCCGGCGCTGGCCTGCTCGTTGGTCGAGTCGGCCGTCAGCTCGCCCGCAACCTGGGCTTTGCCCGCAAGATCCGGATGCGCGCGAATTAGTGCCAGCTGTTGTTCCGTCCCGGCGTTGTCGACGCAGTCCGCCATCAGCGTTGCAAGGTGCCTTACGTCGTCAAGCGTGCCCGCGAGCGACGCTGTCTGCTCGGCAACCCAGGGCGAGTGTTCATAGATGCCACCGTAGCGTGCAATAAAGTCGTGTGTGTCCATCATGTCGCGGCTCCGGGCGGATGGTGTTTACGCCAGTGACGAGCGATGTCCAGACGAGTAGCGACCCAGGCATCATCGTGCTTACCGACATAGTCGAGGAATTTCGCAACGGCCGCGGCGCGCCCGGGCCTCCCTGCGAGTCGGCAGTGCAGACCAATCGACATCATACGGCCACCTTCGGCGTGCAGTGTCCGGAATGAGTCCTTCAGGTACCGGAGGAACTGCTTTCCTGTATTGAATCCCTGTGCCGTCGCAAACCGCATATCGTTGGCGTCGAGCGTGTACGGCACCATGAGTTGCGGCTCCCCCTGCGTGGTATCCCAATAAGGCAGGTCGTCGGCGTACGTGTCGGCGTTGTACAAAAAGCCTCCCTCTTCCGCGACGAGCCGGTGGGTGTTCGGGCTACAGCGGCCGAGGTACCACCCGAGCGGCCGCGCTCCCGTCACACGTTCATGAATCGCTATCGCCTTGCGCAGGTGATCGCGCTCGGTGTCTGCATCGACCGCCTGATAGTCGACCCAGCGGTAGCCGTGGCTCGCAATCTCCCAGCCGGCCTCCCGCATGGCAGCGACCGCATCCGGATTGCGCTCCAGCGCCATCGCCACGCCAAACACCGTCGCAGGTAGCTGTCGCTCGGTAAACAGCCGATGCAGTCGCCAGAACCCGGCGCGGGCGCCGTACTCATAGATTGATTCCATGTTCATGTGGCGCTGTCCCTCGATCGGCTGGGCGCCGACGATTTCGGACAGGAATGACTCGGAGGCGGAGTCACCATGCAGTACGCAGTTTTCCCCACCTTCTTCGTAGTTGATGACGAACTGCACAGCGGTACGCGCACCTCCTGGCCAGCCGGCCGCGGGCGGCGTGCCGCCATAGCCACGCATATCTCTCGGGTAGTCGCTCATTTTGCGGCCTGCAAACTCTGGTACCAGATATCGAGAATCTGCCGTTCGTCGTCGGTCATTGCGGTCAGGTTGCCGATCGGCATTACCCGCGTGACGACCGCCTGCTGGTATATCCGAGCGGCGTCATTGACGATCTGCTCATCGGTGTCATACATGATGCCAAGGGGCGCGACCGGGAACGCCGGATGCACCGGTGCGTCCGAATGGCAGGTCATGCAACGTGCGTTGACGACGTTGCGAACCTGGTCGAACGACACCTCGCCATCGCGAGAGTCACCAGCTCGCGGTGCGATTGCGATCGCAATTGCCGCGAGCACGACGGTGGCGATCGCGACCGGCAGCAGCGAAGCGTTCCCCGAGTGACGTTCGACGAAATAAATGCGAATCAGTGCGCCAGCCAGCGCAATGCCAACGAGGATCAGCCAGTTGTACTCGTGACCGTAGGCCATTGCGTAGTGATTGCTCGTCATGACGAACAGGACAGGCAAAGTGAAGTAGGTGTTGTGTACCGAGCGCTGCTTCGCCTTCAGCCCGGGTGCAGGATCGGGGGCATCGCCACGCTCGGCCGCGGCCACCATCTGTTTCTGACCGGGAATGATGACGAAGAACACGTTGGCGGCCATGATCGTGCCGAGCACTGCGCCGAAATGCAGGTAGGCGCCCCGACCGCCGAAAAGTTCGCATAGCCCCCATGCGAGCGCCGCCGTCAGCGCGAGGAGGACTCCGGCAAATACACGCGGGTCACGGGCGAGCGGCGACTTGCATAACAGATCGTAGATCACCCAGCCACCAACGATGAACGCGACCGCAATGCCGACGGCGGCGGAAGCCGTCAGGTCGGCCACGGACGGGTCGATCAGATAGACCTCGGCGCCGTACCAGTAGATCAGGGCAGTCAGAAAGATGCCTGACAACCAGGTTGTATAGGCTTCCCACTTGAACCAGTGCAACCGCTCAGGCAACCGCGGCGGCGCCACTTTGTATTTCTGGGCATGGTAGAACCCGCCACCGTGCACGGACCAGACTTCGCCGCCGACGCCTTTGTCGTCGTCGCCCGGGTCCTGCGGCGCTTCGAGGTGGTTGTCGAGCCAGATGAAATAGAAGGACGAGCCGATCCACGCGACGCCGGCAACGAAGTGCAGCCAGCGCACGAGCAGATTGAGCCAGTCGGCAAGGTACGCTTCCAAGCTATCGACCTATCGGGTGCACGTTGTCAGGATACTCTGCGTTGGCCGCCTGTGCCTGCTCATGCCGTTTGAGTATCTCTGCGGCAACTGCAACCGCGATCTCCGCCGGTTTCTTGCCGTTTATGCCGTTGACGCCGATCGGGCATACGATCGAATCGATGAGGTCCTGCGACATGCCCTGCTGCCGATAGCGTTTCTCGAAGCGGCGGCGTTTCGACTTGCTGCCGATCAATCCGCAGTAGCTGGCGTCGCCACGACGCAGAATTCGGTCGACTATGTCGAAATCGAGCGCATGGCTGTGCGTCATTACGAGGTAATAACTGGCCGGCGGCAGCGCCGCGACCTCGAGCGCCGGCTCAGCGCTCTCGACAGCCCGTACGTTGCCTGGCACCTTGCGAAAAATGTTGCGGCGGCTGTCCACCCAGCGGATGTTGCAGTCGAGTCGCGACAGAGCATCCACGACAGCCGAGCCGACGTGCCCCGCACCGAACACGGCGATACTGAGATCCGGCATCACGACAGGTTCATAGAATTCCTGCACATTGCGCTGGGCGGAGCGGTCACCCGTAAGTATGGCCCGCGCTCGGGTCACCATCGAAGCATCCGCTGTGGCCTCATCCGTGCCATACACGGCATCTGCGGTAACGACAAACTTGGCAGGCGCCGAGCGCGATATGCGCGTCGCGACAATCGCGGGTTCGCGTTGCCCGTGCAGGGCACCCAGGTCCCGGAGCCACGCCGGCATGCCGCCGGCGATCGGTTCGAAAAGGATCTCGACGACCCCGCCGCAGCACTGGCCCATCGATGAACCCAGCGGGAAGCTGCGCAGTCTGAGGCCCACATCGTCGAGCATGTCTACGGCGACGCGTGTGCTCTGGAACTCGAGCTGCCCGCCGCCGATCGTGCCGATCGTCTCGCTGCGAGTAACGATCATTTTCGCCCCAATCTCACGCGGCGCAGAGCCGCGGATTCCTGCCACCGTCACAAGCACGGCTGGCTCTGCCGCGGCGCTGAGGTCGATCAACTCATCGATC
>JAAUYD010105563.1_pt1 | contig 10756 bp, 13 predicted proteins | sample 7278101 | NCBI WGS metagenome assembly JAAUYD01 (sample SAMN14350128, study PRJNA611818) | marine sediment metagenome | isolation source: surface marine sediment (0.6m) | place: French Polynesia: Moorea | collected 2018-08
CCCGACGGTGCGGCTGTGCAGGTCAGCCTGGAGCCCGCGCCATCTGAAGAAAACGAAGAGGCGAGCGAACTCGGACTGCCGGAGAATGTGGTGCGCCTGGTGCGCGACGAGATTGCCGGCGGTCAGACAGCCGTGGGCGGGCCGTCCAACGAAGACCTTCTCGCCATGCTCAACACCGCCACGGACGGCATCCTGACCCTGGATGAAGAAGGCAGTGTCTTGTCGCTGAATGCCAGTGCCGAAGCCATGTTCGGCCTGGAAAGCAATGAGGTGACCGGCCGCCCGCTGGCCGAATTCCTCACCCGCGACAGCCGGGATACCTTGGAGCGCTACATGGCCGCCGTCTCCGACAGCGGCATCGCTTCTGTGCTGAACGATGGGCGCGAGGTCACCGGCATTGAGAAGAATGGAGGCGAAATCCCTCTCTTCCTCACCTTAGGCCGCCTTGGCACAGGCAGCGATGATGACGGTCACGTGTCGCGCTATTGCGCGGTCTTGCGCGATATGACCAGCTGGAAGAAGACCGAAACCGAACTGGTTCAAGCGCGCGAGGCGGCCGAGCGGGCCAGCGCGCAAAAGTCGGAGTTTCTGGCCAATATCAGCCATGAAATCCGCACACCCCTTAACGCCATTCTCGGCTTCTCGGAGGTGATGAAAGCCCGCCGCTTCGGCGCCATTGAGAACGACAAATATTCCGGCTATGTCAACGACATCCACTCCAGCGGCGAACACCTGCTGTCGCTGATCAACGATCTCTTGGACCTCTCCAAAGTCGAGGCCGGCAAGCTGGAGCTGAACTTTGCCAGCGTGGACCTGGGCGACGTGGTGACCCAATGCGTCAAGCTTCTGGCCGACAGCGCCAAGGAAGCCCGAGTGATCGTGCGCACGTCCGTTCAGGAGAGCTTGCCCAATGTGGTGGCCGATCAGCGCTCCATGCGCCAGATTGTGCTCAACCTTCTTTCCAACGCCATCAAGTTCACGGACGGGGGCGGCCAGGTGATCGTCTCCGCCCGGCTGGAGAAGAACGGCAACATTTCCTTGAAAGTCAAAGACACCGGGCGCGGCATGAGCGAGCCGGAGTTGGAACGGGCCATGGAGCCGTTCCGCCAGGTGCAGCCGGTTGCGGGTGACGGCATTTTGGGCACCGGCCTGGGCTTACCGCTCACCAAAGCTCTGGCCGAAGCAAACCGCGCCAGCTTCCAGATTTCCAGCGAGCCGCAAATCGGCACCGTGGTGGAAATCACCTTCCCCACCACGCGGGTGCTGGCGGACTAACGGTGCTGCGTCTCGCCCTTCCGCTTTTTGCCCTTGTGTTAACGCCGTACGCATCTCCCGCTGCCGCCGACGCGCGCGAAGCGTTCTATGGAACCTGGGGCACCGCGCAGCAATGCGCCCGCGCGCCGATCAAGACCGGCGGGACGGTGCTGGCCGAGCCGTTTAAGATCAACTCCGGCGGATTGAGGCAAGGGCTCTTTTGGTGCCGCTTACGCTGGTTCCCCGTGCAAAAACGTGCTGGCGGCTTCTTTACCGGCGCCACCGCGCAATGCGGTGAAGATGGCGTGCGCGATTATCTCATGCGCATGCGGCTCACCGATGGCGAATTGACCTTGCATTGGACCCTTCAACAGTCAAGCGGCCCGCTGGCACGATGCCCCCAATCCTGAGATGAAGCCGAGCGAGACCGATTGATGACGCTGGCGAGGGGTTGACATGTGCAAAATTAAGTGTATATACACGTAACATGACTGAAGAGAAAAACATATCAAACAATTTGCTGGAGCCCGGCTTGGACATGTGCGCCCACGCGAACCTGCGCCAGGCCACCCGGGTGATCTCCCAGCACTATGATGCGGCGCTGAGACCGAGCGGGATCAAGGCAACCCAGTTTACGCTCTTGGCCGTCCTCGCTGGCAGAGGAGAGACGCCGCTCACCAAGTTGGCGGAACTGCTGGTGATGGACCGCACCACTCTGAGCCGGAATGTCCAGCCCCTGGTGAAAAAGGGGTGGCTGTCCATCGGGCGCGAGGATGACGAGCGCGTTAAGCTCATATCTCTCACCGACGCGGGCCATGCGCTGGTGGAGCAAGCCACACCGCGCTGGCGCGAGGCTCAGCAAAGCGTCATGTCCAGCATGGGCGAGGCCAAGCTTCCCGGGTTGATCTCAGACCTCAACACGCTTGTCAGAAACATCCAGGCAAAATGATTTGCCATTAAAGGTGCATATACACGCTCTTACCACACCCTACGAAAGGAAACATCCCATGAGCACAAAAGAAATCTGGAACGGCTTGGGCCATTGGCTCCGTGCAATCGATGATGCGGTTCTCGATGACCCGAATGAGGCCCTCACCCGCAGGATAGAGCAGCTGGAAACACGGCTCGCGGAGATCGAATGCCCTAAGCATAACTCCTCGGCCTAGCGTCCACCCCTGAACAGTCTGGAGCATTCCCATGACCATTGAACAGGTATTCGGCGCACAGTTCGCGCTCAGCCTCATTGTTGTCTCATTGCTGGCCCTCTGGGTCCTGCGGCCTTGGCTGGATAAGCAGTCGCTGCCTGACGCTCTCTTTTGGCTGACGGTCCCCCACGCGTTTCGCCATATTGGTCTGGTGTTTGTTGTGCCCGGCGTCGTGGCGCCCTCGATGCCGTCAGGCTTTGCCGGTGCGGCAGCCTATGGCGACATGGCGGCCGGTCTTTTAGCACTGTTGGCCTTGGCGGCTTTGCGCTACCGCTGGGCGCTGATGCTGCCGCTTGTCATCATTGCGCACCGTGTAGGTGCGGTTGATCTCGCCAATGCGCTGCGCCAGGCCGACGCCATCCCCCATATGGGCGCGGCTTGGTATATCCCCACATTCCTCGTCCCTGTACTTCTGGTCACCCACGCCATGACGTTCGCCCGCCTGATCCGCGCCTGGCGCGTCCCAGAAACACCTCAGAAAGCTGCAGCCTGAGAGCAAACCGGCAGCGGCGAACCCTGGCGCCGTGACGAGCGGCGCTTTTGCCTTTTGGCAGCCATTTGACTCTCTGATATGCCTTCTGATATATCAGAACGTATATTAGAGGGAGAGCGGGATGGCGCGGGCCGGGTTTTATCGCCTTTGTGACTGGATCGAGCGGGCCTTTATCACGCTTGGCGTCATCTTGTTCATGGTGATGACCGCCGCGGTTTTCTACGAAGTCGTCGCCCGCTATGTCTTCAACGCCCCAACCTTTTGGTCTGAAGCTCTGGCGCGCTATTCCATGATCTGGATTGTGACGCTGGGCCTCGCGGTGGGGATCCGCCGAAAGCAGAACATCTATGTGGATTTCGTCGCCCGGCAATTTCCCGAAGGCGCCCAGCCGGTGTTGGCCTGGATGCGCTTTGGCTTTGTGCTGGCCTTTGCCTCTGTGCTCGCGGTCTACGGCGCCCAGCATGCGTTGGCCAACATCAATCAGACCGTCACCGGCCTGAATGTTCCGGCCTTCTTCGTTTATCTGTGCGTGCCCATCGCCGGCGCGGGCATGCTGGCCTTCGTGGCAGAGCTCATCCTTAAAGGTGAGCGCGGGTTCTTCTGATGGCCCTGACCCTCCTCATAGGCGTTCTGGTGCTCACCTTGTGCATTGGATTGCCTCTGCCGTTCTGCATGGGCTCAGCGGCACTCGTGGCCCTGTTCTTCCTGGACTTGCCAATCCCGCTCACCATCGTGCCCCAGCGTTTCATTTCCGGCATCGATTCCTTCTCGTTCATGGCGATCCCCTTCTTCCTGCTGGTGGGTGAGCTCATGAACACCTCCGGCATCACCAAGCGCATCATCCGCATGTCAAACGCCCTGGTGGGTCATGTGGCGGGCGGGCTCGCCCAGGTGAACGTGGTGAGCTCCATGTTCTTCGGCGGTATCTCCGGCTCATCCACCGCCGACACGGCCTCGATCGGATCCATCATGATCCCGGCCATGAAGAAGGAAGGCTATGATGCCAGCTTCTCGGTTGCCCTGACGGCCACCTCCTCATGCTGCGGGCCCATCATCCCGCCAAGCATCGGGCTCATTCTCTATGGCGTGATCGCCAATGTCTCCATCACAAAGCTGTTTCTGGCAGGCTACATTCCCGGGCTGATGCTGGGTCTCGCGCTGATGGCGACCAGCTATCACATCTCCAAAAAGCGTGGCTACCCCAAGCACCCCCGCGCCAATCTGGCTGAAATCTTTGCCGCCTTCAAAGAGAGCGTGTTTGCGGCCGCCCTGCCCTTCCTGATCATCGGCGGCCTCCTTAGCGGCATCTTCTCGGTTACCGAGGCGGCGGGCGTGGCAGTGGTCTACACGCTCCTGGTGGGCCTTGCCATCTACCGGGAGCTTGCGTTCGTGGATGTGGCGCGGGTGATGGAGGCCGCCGTGGTCAAGGTGGGCACCATGATGTCCATCGCCGCCTGTGCGCTCATCTTTGCCTGGGTGCTGACCATTCTCGAGGTGCCCCAAACCATCGCCGCCGGCATCCTGGCGATCTCAGACAACAAGTACATCATTCTGCTGCTGCTCAATCTGTTGTTCCTGTTCGTCGGCATGTTCATGGAGCCGAAGGCAACCTTGCTGATCCTTTTGCCCGTCCTGCTCCCCGTGCTGCCGCCCCTCGGCATCGATCTGATCCATTTCGGCATCATCATCGTCTTCAACAGTCTGATCGGCCTCATCACGCCGCCCATCGGCATTGTGCTCAGCCTCGCCTCAAAGATTGGCGATGTGCCCATGGACAAAGCCGCTGTCGCCTCAGCGCCATTTCTCACCGCCATGGTGATCGTGCTGATCATCATCACCTATGTGCCGGCAGTTGTGCTGTTCCTGCCCGGCCTGCTCTAGACGTCCAAAAGAAGGGAGAGATCACTCATGAAAACGGAGGAAACCCTAATGAAAACTCTCAGCAAAACCCTGTTGGGCCTCGGCGTTGCCGCCTTCGCCCTCTCAAGCATTGCCGCGCAGGCGGAAACCAAGCTGACCCTCGCCCACGTGGCCAACACCGAAGACGCCGTTCACCGGGCCGCTGAAACCTTTGCCAAGGTGGCCAAAGAGGAATCGGACGGTGAGCTCAACGTGCGCATCTTTCCGAACAGCCAGCTAGGCAAAGGCAAAGAGGTGCTGGAAGGCATCCAGCAAGGCACCATCAGCATGGCTGTCGACACGCTCGGCCGCATGTCCAAGTTCCATCCCCTGGCCGGGATCGAAAGCATGCCCTACCTGTTCCGGGACGCTGACCACTACTTTGAGATCTGGAACGGCGCGGCCGGCATGGAAATCAAAGACATGCTCGCCAAGGAAGCGAACTTCCGCGTTGTGGGCCATATGTTCCGCGGCACGCGCGAGCTGACCTCCAACCGCAAGATCAATTCCATTGACGATCTGGCCGGCCTGAAAATCCGGGTAACGCCGATACCTGAGCGTCTGGAAACCTGGAAAGCGTTCGGCGCAAGCCCGACGCCCATGGCCTGGTCGGAGGTGTTCACCTCGCTGCAGCAGGGCGTGATCGAAGCTCAAGAGAACCCGGCTCCGGTGATCATCTCGCAAAAGCTGCATGAGGTTCAGAAATACATGATCCTCACCTCACACATGGCCAACGGCTGGACCTTTGTGTTCAACGCCCAGAAGTTCGACGCCATGCCGGACAACCTGAAGGCGGCCATCAACAAGGCAGCAGACGCAGCCTCAAAACAGTTCAACGATGAGTACAAGGCGAATCGTGAGAAGGTGCTCGCCAAGATCAAGGAACTTGGCGTGGAGATCGTCGAAATCGACCAGGCCCCGTTCCGCGCAAAAGCCAAGGAGGTGGTTGCGAAGTTTCCAAAGCTTGAGCCTTGGTACGTTAAGATGACCGCGCAGTAACTCCCTGCTGTTCCCCGCCGCTGTCCATCGTTTCGCAAAAGGAGATCGCTCACAAATGCAGACCAGTCAGTACCGACCCGACATGATTGGCCCTTTGCATGGCGTCCGGATTGTGGATATGACGCGGCTGGCAGCGGGGAACATGCTCACCCATTTGCTTGCCGATTTCGGCGCGGAAGTGATCAAGGTCGAACGCCCCGGCATCGGCGATGACCTGCGCCGGTTTGGCGACGAAGGTGTGTGGTGGAAGGAATATTGCCGCTCCAAGAAGAGCTTCACTCTCAATTTCCGCAGCGACGAGGGGGCCGAACTCTTGGATCAGCTGCTCGCAAAGTCCGATGTGCTGGTGGAGAACTTCGTGCCCGGCACACTGGAAAAGTGGGGCATGGGCCCCGACGTGCTCCTTCAGAAGCATCCCGATCTCATCATCGTGCGCGTCTCCGGCTGGGGGCAAACCGGGCCCTACAAGAACAAGCCCGGCTTCGGCACGCTGATTGAAGGCATGTCCGGCCTTGCCGCCATGACCGGGTTTGAAGACACCCCGCCCCTTTTGCCGCCTTTGGCCTTGGCGGACATGGTGGCCGGGACCGCCGGGTTTGGCGCCGTGAGCACGGCCCTCCTGGCGCGCGAGAAGGGCCAGGCGCGCGGACAGGTGATTGACCTGTCCCTGTTTGAGCCTCTGTTCAGCGTCATCGGGCCCTGGGTGGCCCATTACAAGACCACAGGCAAGGTGCCGATCCGGGAGGGCAACCGCACCAAGGTGGCCGCGCCGCGCAATGTGTATGTGTGCGCGGACGACAAGTTCCTGGCGCTCTCAGCCTCCATGCAGTCCATGTGGGAGAAGGTGGCCAAGGCCATTGGGCGGCCTGAACTGATTGAGGATGAGCGCTTCCTGACCCCCCATTCACGCATCCAGAACAATGATGAGCTCGATGTGATTGTCGCCGGCTACATCGCTCAATACACGCTGGAAGAAAACCTGGCCCACTTCGATGCGGCCGGGGTGACGGTGGGGCCAATTTGCGATCCGTCAGATCTGATCAACCATGAATTCATCCGCGGGCGCGGCGTGGTGGAGGACTATCCGGACGAAGATCACGGCACCATACCGCTGCACGGGATCTATCCGCGGTTCAGCGAAACCCCGGGCGCGGTCAGGGCGCCGGCGCCCAAGCTGGGCGAGCATACAGACGAGATCCTGAACCTCCTGGGCCGTGCCGAGGAGGATTGCACCAAGTTGCGCGAAGCGGGGATAGTCTGATGTGGCGCTCGGTCCTGTTTGTTCCCGTGCTGGAGGAACGCTTCCTGGCCAAGGCCGCTGAGCGCGGGGCCGATGCCATTGTGCTCGACCTGGAAGCCAGCATCGTCGCCGAACGCAAGGCCGAAGCGCGCAAGGCCCTGCCCGCCGCCATCGACCGGCTGGCATCGCAAGGCCAGGACGTTCTGGTGCGCGTCAACATGCTCTGGCGCACCGCTCTGGCCGACCTTGAAATGGCTGTGCAGCCCGGCGTCAAAGCCATCCTTCTTCCCGGGTGTTCCTCAGCCGAGCAGGTCACGGCGGTCGATGCGGTCATGTGTGAGTTGGAGACCGAGCGCGGCTTGGTGCCGGACAGTGTGGGGCTTGTGCCGCTCATAGAATTTGCCAGCGGCGTGGTGGCCGCCCCTGAGATCGCCGCCGCCGCGCCAAGGGTGGCGGCGCTCACCTTTGGTGTGGAGGATTATCTCGCGGATATGGAAACGGCGGCGGACCACGAGTTGTTGACCATGACGGCTCTGACGATTGCCCATGCGGCGCGGGCCGCCGGCAAAGTGCCCATGGTGGTGCCTGAAACTCTTGCCAATCTGTACGACCTGGAGGCCTTCGAAGCGGCCGCCCGCCGCGGCCGGGCTCTCGGGTCCGTGGGCGGCTTTGCGGTGCACCCGAACCAGGTTAAGGTGCTCAACAAGGTGTTCTCCCCCACTCAAGAGGAACTCACCTGGGCGGAGCGGGTGGTCGCCGCGGCCGAAGAGGGAGAAAAGTCCGGGCGCGGCGCGGTTTCCCTGGACGGGCGGATGATTGATTTGCCGATTGTGCTCAGAGCGCAGAAGCTGCTCGCGCGGCAGAGACAAGGCGGGGCGTGAAGATGGCAAATGCAGCTGCAGCTGTAGACCAGGTCCTGGCGGACAAACGAGACGGGCGATCGCGCAAGGAGACCGCCTATGAGGATTTGCGCAAGCGCATCTTAACGGACGGGTTTGGCCCCGGCGCCATGATCGATGACGGTCTGGAGGCCGAACGCCTCGGCATGAGCCGCACGCCTGTCCGCGAGGCTCTGCTGTTGCTGGAAGCCGAAGGCCTTGTGGAGATGCTGCCAAGGCGCGGCGTCCGGGTCGTGCCCATAACCCGCACGGACATTCGCGAGGTGCTCGTGCTGCTTACGGCGCTTGAGGTGGCCGCGGTGGAGCTGATAGCCGCACAGCGCCCCACAAAGCAGATGCTGGCGCCGTTGATTGAGGCCACACGCGCCATGAATGCGGCGCTGGAGAGCGGTGACCCGGACGAATGGCAGGAAGCCGATGAAGCCTTCCACCAAGGGCTGATGGTGCTGTCGGGCAACCGGCATCTTTTGGAGACCGGCATCCGCTTTAGAGACAAGATCCGGCGAGGCCATTTTGTGGCCTCCAGATTGCTGCCCCACGACCGGCGGGTCAGATCAACGGCAACCCATGAAGAGCTTATCGCGCTGCTCCTCTCAGAGCGGCCTCAGGACGCCATCGAAGCCCATCGCGGCCAGAGGCTCGAAGGCGAGAGCCATATCAACGCCACGCTGGAGCGCGCCAGGCTGGACAGCCTTTGAGGCAAACGCGCAAGTCTCAACCGGCTTTGGGGATGGAGAGCTCCACCGCGAGGATCATGATGGTGATGGCAACGAGCCAAGCCCCTATGGCACGCCAGCCGATGCGCACCCAGCCATAAGGCACATGCTCAAACGTGAGCGCCACCAGACCGGACGCCATGGCCAACACCAGGTTTAGCCCAAACAACAGGCCGACGATGAAACCGATGGGCACATCGCCAAGAGTGTGGTCAAAGAGGATGGCGACAACCGGCACGGCACCCATCACGAACACCATGCCCCGCATCCAGATCGCCGGCAGCGAGAGGGCGGCAGCGGCGCCCAGCCCGCACATCAGCGTCAGCCCATAGAGAACGAAGGAGGGGCCCGGAACCCCCGCCGCAGACACGAGCACGCCTGCAACATTGCCGCCGAGAAAGAAGAGCCAGACCTTGACCAGGCCTTCCACATCCCAAAGGGCGACCAGCAGGCCCGCTGCCAACACGCTGATCACAATCCGCAGATCGAGAAAGACCGCCTTGTTGCCCTCCAAGAAGAGTTCATAGAAGCCGCCATCGCTTTTGAACGAGTGGGCGCTCGCAGGTATCGCCATCAACACAAGGATCAGAATGCTGCCGGCAAGGGCGCAATACCGCCTGTTACCCATGCGCTCTTACCGCCTGCCTTTAGGCAAAACCCATCAGAAACGCCGCTCCCACAAGCGCGATCAATGCTCCGCTCCCGCGGACCACGTACCGTCCCATCTCCGATCCCATCAGCGTCCCCAACAGGATGCCGGCGGCGTGCAGCAGTCCGGTGGCGATGACAAAGCCGACGCCGTAACTGTAGGCGCTGACAGCTTGGGGAAGTTCGGTGCCGTGGGCATGGCCGTGGAAGATGGCAAACGCCCCAACAAGAACAGCAGCAGCCGCCATGGGCGCCTTAATCAGAAAGGCCACAAGCAAGCCGAGCACGAGCCCTGAAAGCGCAATGCCGACTTCGATAAAGGGAATGGGAACACCCATGATCCCCAAAGCCGCGCCAAACGCCATCACGAGCGGGAAGACGATGGGCAAGATCCAGATGGCCGGGCTCCCCAACACGGCGCCCCAGAGGCCAACGGCCACCATGGCAACCACGTGGTCCCATCCAAAAATCGGATGCAAAAATCCGCTGACAAAGCCGCCCGCGTGTCCTTCGCCAGAGTGGGCCAGGGCCGGCTCGGCGATGGATATGAGCAAAACCGAGACCCAAACTGCAAAGAGACGAAGTTGAAAGCCCGGCAACATCTTTAGCATTTCACAGACCTTTCTTGAGCTTCCCGCTCCCCCGCGAGAGAACACAGAACACGGATCAAACAGTTCTATGAATTGGTAACCGGAGGCGAAGACCGGTTGCAAACAGTTTCTAACGTGAGATGAGCGATCGCGCCTAAAGCGCCAGCATCAATAGAACGTAATCTGCTCATCGCCCCCACCGCTCGGCGGGGAATAGACATCGATGAAGATCAGCGGCTCGTCGCCCAAGATCTCCCCGCCGTGCGGCACGCCCGCCGGGGCAAACCACATATCACCCGGCCCCACTTCGCGCACCTCATCGCCCACGGTCAGCCGCAGGCGGCCCTGGATCACCACGCTGGTTTGCTCATAGGGGTGTGAGTGCATGGGATAGTTCCCATCGGGCTCAAACTTGGCCCAGATCAACTCCTGCTTGTCGCCGGCCGCCACGACGCAGTGCCAGACTTTCATATCCGGCCAAAACTTCGAAGCCTTCTCGGCCTCAGACAGGGTGATGATGTTCGCCACGGCTAGCCTCCAATAGGTAACGCTTGAGCCCCAGATTAGGTGAAGTCGATCTTGCCGTCCGGCAGAAGGTAGAGAACGAGGGCTCTTCCGTCCGTGACGGTGGGATGATGGGCCGATCCCGGCGCATTCACGCACCACCCTGCCCCGTGGCCATCAAACTTGGCCCCTTCAGAAACCGGCATCACCAGACACACCTCACCCGTTGGGTGTCGGTGGTGGGGACCCACAATATCGGTCAGATCAACCACATCCACGCTCAGGTTCTGGGTTGCAGCCGCCGGCTCC
>JAAUYD010006343.1_pt1 | contig 10754 bp, 11 predicted proteins | sample 7278101 | NCBI WGS metagenome assembly JAAUYD01 (sample SAMN14350128, study PRJNA611818) | marine sediment metagenome | isolation source: surface marine sediment (0.6m) | place: French Polynesia: Moorea | collected 2018-08
CCCGCGTCGAGCTTCTCCATGCAGCTTGCCACGATCTCCCGCACACGCGGCTCCCACTCCGCGATGCGCCGCGGCGTGAAGCCGCGGTTCACGATCGCGCGCAGCTCGTCGTGCTCCGGGGGATCGGACTCCACGAGACCCTTGGGGCGGTCGCCGCCCATGCGCAGCGGGTTCACGCGAGCCTGGAACATGAAGCGCGCCACGGCGGGCAGCTCGCGCAGCGAGGGCCGCGTGAGATCGCGGTTCATGATGATCTTCTGCATCGCCTCCGACGAGAAGATCTCCGGGTGGCGAAGGGCGTAGCTCACGTCGCGATGCCGCGACAGGCACACCAGATCGCTCCCGGGCGCGCGGTGGAGCGGCGCCGTCCGGCGCAGCTCGCGGTAGATGGGGTAGGGATCGGCGGGCGGCGGCAGGCGCAGCGGATCGAAGTCGCGGGCCGCGGTCATCAGCGGTACCCGTCGCTCACCGGGCGGCGTGGCAGCTGCCACCACACCGCGTCGCAGGCCTCGCGCCGCGCGTCGTCGAGCTCGACGTCGAAGGCGGCGAGGTTCGCATCCAGCTGCTCAGGCCGCGACGGGCCGATGATCGCGGTGGAGACACCGGGCTGGGCGAGCACCCACGCGACGGCGAGCGAGACCAGCGCGATGTCGCGCTTCTCGGCCTCGGCCTTGAGCGTCTCCACCGCCGCGAACTGCGCCTCCTGCCAGTAGCGCTGCTGGTACATGCCGCCGGCGGTGCCGAGGGTGAAGCGCGTGCCGTCCTCCGGCTCCTGGCCGGCGCGGTACTTGCCCGAGAGGAAGCCGCCGGCGAGCGGGTTGTAGACCATCACGCCGATGCCCTCGTGCCGGCACATCGGCAGCAGCTCGGTCTCGATGTCCCGGTACAGCAGGTTGTAGCGGGACTGGATGGTCATGTAGCCGGTGATGCCGAGCCGCTCGGCGGTGCGCAGCGCCTCGCCGAGGCGCCAGGCCGAGTAGTTCGAGCAGCCGACGTAACGCACCTTGCCGGCGGTGACGAGGTCGTCGAAGGCGCGCAGCGACTCCTCGATCGGCGTCACGCCGTCCATGATGTGGGCGAGGTAGAGGTCGATGTGGTCCGTGCCGAGACGCCGCAGGCTGCCGTCGATCGCGTCCATGATCCGCTGGCGCGAGAGCCCCCAGGAGTTCAGGCCGCTGCGCGTCGGCGCGAAGCACTTGGTGGTGAGCAGCAGGTCCTCGCGGTTGCCGCGCTCCTTCATCCAGCGACCGATGATCTCCTCGGTCCTGCCGTTCGTCTCGAGCGTTCCGCCGAGCGGGTAGGCGTCGGAGGTATCGAGGTACACGAGCCCGTTGTCGTAGGCCTTGTCGAGGATGGCGCGCGAGCCTTCCTCGTCGACCTGGAGGCCGAAGGTCATCGTTCCGAGGCACAGCGCCGGGACCTCGAGTCCGTGCCGTCCCATCCTGCGACGTTCCATGCTCTTGCTCCTAGCCGTCCTGATCGCGCGGCTGGATGTGGAAGAACCAGATGTTGTCCTCGCTGCTGCCGGGCGGCGGCGCGTACTTGTCCCGGGCCAGCGCGACCAGCGCGGACTGCACCTCCGCGTCCTCGACCTTGATGAACTGGCGCCGGTAGCGCTTGCCCTCGACGCGCACGACGCCGTCGGGCTGCTCCAGGATGGCGTGATGCCAGCTCTTGCCGGGCGGGAAGGCGAGGGAGCAGGGCACGTAGGCCTCTCCCTCGCGGACGATGATCCAGGTGGTGCGGGAGCGCCCGGCGCTCTCGAACTCGATCTCCTGGATGTCGGTGGCGAAGCTCCAGTCGACCGGCCCGTCGTCGGCCCACTCGCCGGAGCTGAGCGGCCCGCCCGGGATGATCGCGATCGGCCCGTCGGCGAAGCGCGCGCCGATGAACACGGCCACCACCACGAGCACGAGCGCGGCGACCACGCCGCCGAGGATCTTGAGTACCTTCATGGGTCCTAGCCCTCCGTGGCTTCGCGCGGAGCCACGCGGAACATGCGATCCCCGGGCTCCTCGAGCTGGTCGCGCCCGGTGAGCACCTCGCCCACGCCGACCACCGCGCCGTGGGCGGCCGTCTCGACGGCCGCTCCGGCGTCCTTCTCGCCCGCGTACTTGCGGTCGCGCACCGTGCGCGCCAGCGCGTACTCCTCCGTCCCGTGCGGCACGTGCACGAGCCGCGCCTCCGCGCGCTTCCCGTCGATGCGGATCACGACGCGATCGTCCTTTGCGATCTGCTGCGGCCAGCGGTTCAGGCGGCCGCCCACGCAGTCGAGGTCGCAGGCGACGTAGGGCACGCCCTCGTTGACGCTGAACCACAGGGTGAGCGAGCTCTCCTCGCCGACGATCTCCATCTCGAGCACGTGCAGTGCGTCGAGCCCCTCCCAGTCGATCGCGTCGAGCGCGACGAGCTCGCCGGAGCGGAAGGGACCGCCGTGGAAGACCCACCAGGGGCCGTCGGCGCGCGAGATGGCGAAGGCGCCTACGCCGGCCCCGAGCAGGAGCAGCCCCAGCACCAGGGCGATGCGCTTCGGCCAGCTGCGCTTCGTTGTCGGCTCTGCCATGGGAGGCTCCTCCGATCGTGGGACCGCGACATCATACGCGTCCCGAGCTCGATGCCGGAGCCCCGATCGCCGTAGAATGGCCCGGCGCACGCGAGAGGAGGGAGCGTGGAGATCTTCGTCACCGGCGCGTCCGGCTTCATCGGCCGGGCGACCTGCACGGCGCTGGTCGCGGCGGGGCACCGGGTCTTTGCCATGTCGCGCCGCGAGGCCACGGACGCCTCGATTCGCGAGACCGGCGCCGAGCCCGTCCGCTGCGACCTGGAGGACATCACCGCCGAGCACGTCGCCGGGGCCGAGGCGGTCGTGCACTGCGCGGCCTTCGTCGAGACCTGGGGGCCCCGCGACGCGTGGTACCGGGGCAACGTGCTCGGCACCCAGGCCGTGCTCGACGCCGCACGCGAGGCCGGCGTGAAGCGCTTCGTGCACATCGGCACGGAAGCGGCGCTCGTCCACGGTCAGGACCTGCGCGGTGTGGACGAGTCGGCGCCGCTGGCCTTCGACTCGCCCTATCCGTACTGCGCCACCAAGGCCGAGGCCGAGCAGCGCGTGCGCGACGCCAACGACGAGGGCTTCACCACCCTCGTGCTGCGTCCGCGCTTCGTGTGGGGCCCGGGCGACACCACGCTGCTGCCGGCCATCGAGCAGATGGCCGCCGAAGGCGCCTGGGTGTGGATCGACGGCGGCGCCGCGGAGACCTCCACGACGCACGTCGACAACCTGGTCCATGCCATCACGCTCGCGCTCACGGCGGGGCAGGGCGGCGAGGCCTACTTCATCCTCGACGACGGCACGCGCAGCCTGAAGACGATCGTCAGCGGCATGGCCGCGAGCCGCGGCCTCGCGCTCGGCGATCGCAGCATCCCGCGCTGGCTGGCCGACGCGGCGGGCTGGCTGTGCGAGAGCGCCTGGCGGGTGCTGCCGCTGCCCGGCGAGCCGCCGCTCACGCGTCACGCGGCCATGGTGATGTCGCGCGACTGCGTGCTCGACGATGCCAAGGCGCGGCGGGAGCTCGGCTACCGGCCGGTCGTCGGCGTCGAGGAGGGGCTGGCGCGCATGTCGGCCTGAGGCCGCGCCGCGGCCGGGTGTTTTCGTGCGCGCGGGGGGCGCGCTATAAACCCGCTCCAGCCGCATGGTTGCGTCTGGATCGCGGGGCGCGGCGCTCGGGGCGCTCGCGCCGGAGAGGGGGCGTCGATGGCGCAGGACTCGCCGATCCGGGTCGGCATCGTGATGGGCTCGAAGTCCGACTGGCCCACGCTCCGGCACGCCGCCGAGGTGCTCGAGGCCCTCGGCGTGGGCCACGAGACGCGCGTGGTCTCTGCGCACCGGACGCCGGACCTGCTCTTCGAGTACGCGGAGACGGCGGCGGAGCGCGGGCTGCAGGTGATCATCGCCGGCGCGGGCGGTGCGGCGCACCTGCCCGGCATGCTGGCGTCCAAGACCTGGGTTCCGGTGCTGGGCGTTCCGGTGCAGAGCAAGGCGCTCTCCGGCATGGACTCGCTGCTGTCGATCGCGCAGATGCCCGGCGGCATTCCGGTCGGCACCCTGGCCATCGGAAGCTCGGGAGCGAAGAACGCGGGTCTGCTCGCGGCGGCGATCCTCGCCACGACGGACGCGTCGGTCCGCAAGCGCCTCGAGGAGTGGCGCGCGCGCCAGACCGACGACGTGCTCGCGCATCCCGATCCCTCCGTCGACGACGGCGAGGCGTGAGCCGCGAGGAGCGCGCGTGAAGGTCGGCATCCTCGGCGGCGGTCAGCTCGGGCAGATGCTGGCGGCGGCAGCCCGCACGCTCTCCGTCGACACGCTGGTGCTCGACCCGAAGCCCGACGCCGTGGCCCGTCTGGTGACGCGACATCTCGCGGCCGACTGGGAGGATGCGTCGGCGCTCGACCAGCTCGCCGGCTGCGACGTCGTCACCTACGAGTTCGAGAACGTGCCGACCGCGGCCGTCGAGCGCCTGCAGGCGGACGTCCCGGTCCATCCCGCCGTGCGCGCGCTGGCCGTGTCGGGGGACCGGATCACCGAGAAGGACCTGTTCCGCTCGCTCGGCATCGAGACCGCGCCCTATGCCGCGGTGGACTCGCGCGCCGATCTCGACGCCGCGGTCGCGTCGATCGGTCTGCCCGCCATCCTCAAGACCCGACGCTTCGGCTACGACGGCAAGGGCCAGGCGGTCCTGCGCGAGGCCGGAGACGTCGAGACGGCCTGGCAGACCCTCGGCGGCCAGCCGCTCATCCTCGAGGGCTTCGTGCCCTTCGACCGCGAGGTGTCCCTGCTCGCGGCGCGAGGCCGGGACGGTGCGGTGCGTACCTGGCCGGCGACCGAGAACGTCCACGTCGACGGCATCCTCCACCTCTCGCGTGCACCGGCGGAGGGCGTGACGCCGGAGCTGATGCAGGCGGGCACCCGCAGCCTGGAGGCGCTGATGCAGCACCTCGACTACGTCGGCGTGCTCGTGGTCGAGTTCTTCCAGCTGGGCGACCGGCTGGTGGCGAACGAGATGGCCTGCCGCGTGCACAACTCCGGACACTGGACGATCGAGGGCAGCGCCACGAGCCAGTTCGAGAACCACATGCGCGCGGTGGCCGGGCTGCCGCTCGGCCCGGTAGACACGCCGCGTCCCGCGGCGATGGTGAACCTGGTCGGCGACATCGCCGATCTCTCGCCGCTCGAGGGCCGGCCCGACGTGCACGTCCACGTCTACGGAAAGTCACCGGCGCCCGGGCGCAAGCTCGGCCACGTGACCGTGGTGGCGGACACGCCCGAGGCGCTGGAGCGTCGGATCGCCGAGGTGCTGGCGGTGGTGGGCGACCGCGCGGCGTGAGGCGCGGTGGCGCCTAGCTCGTCGACTGGGACGGGCGCACGCCCGGCGGGATGGTGAGCACGGAGCAGCGGAGGTTGCGGATCATCGTCTCCGCGGTCTCGCCGAGGCGATCGCCGACCTCGCCCTCGCGGCCGAGGGTGCCCATCACGATCAGCTCGTAGCCCTCCTCGCGAGCGAGCTCCGACAGGGCCTCGTGGGCCACGCCGTGGACGAGGTGGATGCGCTCGTTCGGGACGCGCTGCGGGCGACCGGCGAGGGTCTGCTCGAGGTCGTTCGCGACGCGCTTCTGGACGTCGTCCGCGTAGCTCTTCCACTCGGCCTCGGCGAGGCGCTCGCGCAGGACCTCCTCACCGCCCGCGTTCCAGGCCGTGCCGACGTGGACCTCTGCGTCCGACCAGCCGCCGATGGCCTCGGCCCAATCGAGGATGCGCGTCGCGATCAGGCGACGATGCGCCGGGCCGCTGGGGTCGATCGCCGCCAGCAGGCGCGCGGGAAGTCGCGCGTCGTTGCCGACCACCCAGACCGGGCAGGGGCAGCGGCGGAAGAGGTGGAGTGCGGTGGCGCCGAAGAACACCTGCCCGCGCCGGACCAGGCCGGTGGCGGGCTTCACGACCAGGTCGTAGCCGTCGCGATTGACGCGGTCGAGCACCATCTCCCACGGGACGCCCCAGCCGACCTCCACGCGCACGTCGATGCCGTCGCTGCGCAGCTGCGCCGCGAGCTCCTCGACCTGCTGCGTCTCGACCTCCACGAGGAGATCGCGGATCCGGCGCTGCGACTCGCTCGCGTCGGGCGCGTCCCCGAGCGCGAGGGATTCCTCGAACACCCGCAGCAGCGTCACCTCTGCACCGGTCTGCTTCGCGAGCGACGAGGCGAGCACACAGGCTCGACCGGCGCGGTCTTCATGGGGAGCCAGGACGAGGATTCGCCTCACGTTCACCTCTCATCGGGCGCGGCGTCGGTTGCCGGGACGGCGTATCGACCGGACGGAGAGTCCGCTTGAGCCGGCGGGCGGCCGTGGCTCAGGTGCCGCAGAAGGTGCGTTCGACGCGTTCGTGGGGCTCTGCCGGACGCTCGTACTCGGCGTGCTCCGGCTGCTCGTCGAAGGGCCGCGCGAGCACGGCGTTCAGCCGCTCGAAGGGGCCGAGGTCTCCGCGCAGCGCGCCCTGGATCGCCTCCTCCACCCGGTGGTTGCGCGGAATGAAGATTGGATTGGCGCGGCGCATCGCGGCGACGTCCTTGTCTCCGGCGTCGCGCCAGCGCGCGAGCCACGCGTCCGCGGCCGGCCGGTCCGCGAAGAGCGCGAGGAAGGGGTCGCTCGAACCGCCGGCGGCGAGTGCGGTCAGGTGCCGGAAGAAGAGCGTGAAGTCGATGCGCTGCTGCGCCATGAGGTCGAAGGTGTCGTTGACGATGGGCTCCGCGGCGTCGGGATCCGAGGCGAAGCCCGGCTCGAGCCCGAGCTTGCGCCGGAAGCCGTCGAAGAAGCGCTCCGCGAAGGCCGGCGCGAAGCGCGCCAGCGCCTCTTCGGCGAGCTTGACGGCGCGGTCGTCGTCGTCGGAGAGCAGGGGGAGCAGGGCCTCCGCGAAGCGCGTCAGGTTCCACAGCCCGATGGACGGCTGGTTGCGCCAGGCATAGCGCCCCTGGTGGTCGATCGAGCTGAAGACCGTCCTGGCGTCGAACTGCTCCATGAACGCGCAGGGCCCGAAGTCGATCGTCTCGCCGGCGACCTGGGTGTTGTCCGTGTTCATCACGCCGTGGATGAAGCCCACCTGCATCCAGCGCGCGATCAGGCTTCCCTGGCCGGCGATCACCCGCTCGAGGAGCGCGAGCGCAGGGTTGTTGCTCTCCCGGGCGTCGGGGTAGTGGCGATCGATCACGTAGTCGGCCAGCTGGCGCAGCAGCTCCGTCTGGCCGCGCGCGGCGAAGTACTGGAAGGTGCCCACCCGCACGTGGCTCTGCGCCACGCGGGTGAACACGCCGCCGGGCGTCGGCTGCTCGCGGTGGACGGTCTCGCCGGTGGCCACGGCCGCGAGGGCGCGTGTGGTGGGAATGCCGAGCGCCGCCATCGCCTCGCTCACCACGTACTCCCGGATCACCGGTCCCAGCGGCGCCTTGCCGTCGCCGCTGCGGGAGAAGGGCGTCTGGCCGGAGCCCTTCAGCTGGATGTCGCGGCGGATGCCGTCGCGCCCCACGACCTCGCCGATCAGCAGCGCGCGCCCGTCGCCGAGCTGCGGCGAGAAGCCGCCGAACTGGTGCCCCGCGTAGGCCATCGCGATGGGCTCGGCGTTGGCCGGCAAGGCGTTGCCCGCCAGCATCGCCACGCCCTCCGCGGAGCGGAGCCAGTCCGGGTCGAGCCCGAGCTCCCGCGCCAGCGGCTCGTTCAGCTGGAGGAGCGACGGGCCGGGCACCGAGGCCGGCGCCACCCGCGCGTAGAACGCGTCGGGCAGTCGGGCATAGGTGTTGTCGAAGGCGATCTCGGCCACGCGGCGGCTCCCCTGCACCCGCAGACCGTCGGCGGATGCGAAACGACAATCTAGAGAGCGATCGCCCGATGCGCACGGCGCTGGCCCGCTGCGCGTTCGCGGTGGCATGATCCCGGGCGACGGAGGTCCCATGCGCTCGCGAATCCTCGCCATCCTGCTCCTCGGTGCCCTGGGCCTCGCCGAGACCGGCTGCATGACCGCGTTCGCCGCGTTCCAGCCCGAGAACCTCGGCGGCCCGACGATCGTGATCACCACCCGGGATCCGGACGGGTCGAGCCATGAACGGGTGCTCTCTCCGATCGACGAGGGCGAGCAGCTCTACGTCGCCGCGAACCACTGGCCGCGCGCCTGGTACCGCCGCGCGCTGATCAACCCCGAGGTGAGCGTGCGCCGCGAGGGCGTGACCACCGACTACCGCGCCGTGCCGGTCGACTCGGCGGAGCGCGAGCGGCTGCTCGACGAGTCCGGCTTCCCGCTGGTGGCCTATCTCTTCACGGGCTTCGCGCCGCGCGAGTTCCTGCGGCTCGAGCCGCGCTAGTCCGCGGCCTTCTCGAAGAGCAGGAGGTTCGTGCGCGCCGCACCCGCGGGCAGCCCGAGCCGGTACCCCGCGTTGTTGGCGCTGAGCAGCGCGGGGGACATCCAGCGCGGCGCGTAGCGGTGCAGCTCGGAGAGCTCGGCGGCCCGGCGTCCGGCGGCGCGCAGCCCGCGCGTCGCCAGGTGCGCGGTGATCGCGTCGACGCTCGCCTGCCACACCCACAGCTTCTCGCCGCCGTGGTCGTACTCGTAGCCGTTGCCGAAGGCGCGATGCTCCAGCGCCAGGGGGCGCCGCGCGATGCCGCGTGCGGCGCGCAGCAGCCGGTAGTCGACGGCGGTCGCGTTGGTGATCTGGATGGCGAGGCGTCCGCCCGGCCTCAGCACGCGTGCGAGCTCGTCGAGCGCGCGCTCGATGTGCGGGATGTGCGTGAGCACGCCCCACGAGAAGATCGCCGAGAAGGAAGCGTCTTCGAAGTCGAGCTGCGTGAGATCCGCCTGCGAGAACCGGATGCGGTCGAGCACGCCCGCGGCGCGTGCGCGTCGCTTCGACTCCTCGATGGCCGCGGCCGACACGTCCACCGCGACCACCTCGTAGCCGAGGCGCGCGGCGCGGATGCTGTGCACGCCGGGACCGCAGCCCGCGTCGAGCACCGGACCGTCGGGGCGCAGCCACGCCATCAGCTCGCGGATCGCGCGGTCGTAGTAGCGAGCCGAGATCGGGTGGTAGTAGTCCTGGTCCCACCCTTCGTACGTTCCGATCCGTTCGAAGACCCCGGTCGAGGTACCCGTGAGGTTCGACGCCATCCCAACCCCCCAGTTGCAGCGCAGCAAGCCCAAGATACTCGATTCGATCGCGCACCGAGCCCGTCGATCGCGAAGAAGGATGTCATCGACCGTTGCGAGGGCATCGTTCCCGCGGGTGTGATGCGTCACGCACTTGGAACCGGCGGGCACGTAGTCCATCCTGCGCCGATGCGGGCCGCCATCTCGCTCCTGCTCTTCCCGACGATGCTCGTCCTGGTCCTCGGGGGATCGATCGTCGCGCTCGGGCGCGGCGCGGCTCCCAGCGTGGTCGCCGGGATCGGCACCTTCGCGAGCCTGCTCGTGATCGCCGCCTTCGAGCGCATCCAGCCCTATCGCGAGGGCTGGAACCACTCCAAGGGGGATCTGCTCACGGACGCGCTGTACCTGCCGACCTACCTCGGCCTGAACGCGCTGCTCGAGCCGGTCGTCCGCGCGGGCGCCGTCGGGATCGGCGCCGCCGTGGCCGGGGCGTTCGGCCTCGGGCTGTGGCCCGCTGACTGGCCGCTGGCCCTGCAGCTGCTGCTGGCGGCGGTCGTGGTCGAGGCCTTCGACTACTGGCCCCACCGCTTCCTCCACGAGGTGCCGGCGCTGTGGCGCTTCCATCGGATCCACCACAACCCGAAGCGGCTCTACTGGCTGAACGCGACCCGGGCCCACCCGGTGGAGATCGTCTTCCGCGGCATCGTGAACGTGATCCCGCTGGCCCTGCTGGGTGCCGGCGAGCCGCTGCTGGCGCTGGTGGCCCTCACCGACTCGCTGCTCGGGCTCTTCCAGCACGCCAACATCGACTTCAAGCTGGGGCCACTCACCTGGATCTTCAGCGTCGGCGAGATGCACCGCTGGCACCACTCGCTGGAGCTGGCCGAGGCCAACAACAACTACGGCAGCAACTTCCTGTTCTGGGACGTGGTGTTCGGCACGCGTTTCCGCGACGCCTCACGCACCGGGCCCGACGCGATCGGCATCGAGCACGACGACCTGCCGGCGGCCTGGTGGGCGCAGATGGGCGCTCCCTTCAGGCCGCGCTGAGGCCCCTGGCAGGCTGTCTACAGTCGGGCCCGTGGGGTGCCGAGACGCGTCCCGTGAGCGTCGCCGCCGACCTGTCCCAGAGCCCGCCGCGCGCCGCGACCGCGGCGCCGGGACGTCGCTACATCGCGGGGCCGGTCTACGACTGGCTGGTCTTCCTCGCCTCGCCCCTGCTGGCGCTGGGACTCGGCATCGCGGTCTCGGGCACGGACCTCACCACGCGGACCTTCGGCGTGGGCGGGCGACACGTCTCGTGGACGACCCTGCTGCTCGGCATCGTCGTTCACGCGCACCTCGTGGCCGTGTTCTTCCGCAGCCACGGCAACCCGACGATCTTCCGGCGCCATCCGGTGCGCTTCCTGGGCGTTCCGATCCTGCTCTTTGCCGCGATGCTGAGCTCGCCGGTCGTCCTGATCGCGGTGAGCGTGCTCGCCACCTTCTGGGACGTCTACCACTCGGCGCTCCAGACCTTCGGCTTCGCTCGCATCTACGACGCGAAGGTGGGCAACACCTCGGCGCAGGG
>JAAUYD010074345.1_pt1 | contig 10751 bp, 7 predicted proteins | sample 7278101 | NCBI WGS metagenome assembly JAAUYD01 (sample SAMN14350128, study PRJNA611818) | marine sediment metagenome | isolation source: surface marine sediment (0.6m) | place: French Polynesia: Moorea | collected 2018-08
ATCAATCTGAAGAATAGAATCGCCATAAAATTTATTTAAATCACCTTTAATCAATTCCCATTTCTTTCCCCACCATTCTGTAAATAAAATTCGTTGTTTTCCTTCTTCAAATTGCCTTGCTTGTTCTGGGTTATCAGAATATTTTTTATCGACTAAGGTATAAATATTTTCAGAACTTTTGAGTATGTTATTTATCGAAGCCTCGCACCGTTTTTGTAAAATGGATACGCGTTCTGTATTAATATAATTAAATATTTTCTGTTTAATTTCTGAAATTCCAGTAACATTTTTATTTAAATTTTCCTCATCAGTGATTCCTGTTAATCTTTGCAAATCGGATTGAATGTTAGTTACATCTCCAATCTCTGATTGAGTTTGCTTTTCAGTTAACCCATTTAAAATTAGGTATGCTCTAGCTGAACCAGATACAATGCGATCACGTGGAAGCTTTGCACATTTTAGCCACTCTTGAGATGCTTCTTCAATATGATTTTGTAAATCTTGTGAATCATCAAATGAGTCTATATGACTCAGAAAGACAAAGAGTTTGTCAGCAACAGTAACGTTTTTATCTCCCTGTTCGGTAAACTTAATAATTTCTAGTTCCTTTTCTCTGAGACTAGTAAAACGTTGCACTAATATCACTGCATCACAGTCTGACAACATATGTTGCGCTTCATCGACGTGCTTTGCTAAACCTGAATCTAATCCAGGTACGTCATAAAATACAATACCTTCTGCTTGAGCAAGTTTATTAGTATAAAGCCTCGCTTCTAAAACACTATGAGCGTACATTTCATCTGCGACGTATTTCTTGAGCGATTCTTTAATATCTTCTAAACGAGTAAATGGAAAAGTACGATTACCTTCTCTTCTCACTTGTTGTAGAGTTTTCTTATTGCGTTCAATAGTCTCTATATCTTGTTGAGTCTTTGGTTTTGTTTCAAGTTCGTTCAATAAGCTGATAAATTGCTCTTCAGTTTTTACTTGTACTTCAAGTCTTTGTTCAGTATCATTTGCGACTGAGTAGATCTGTGTGGTGGTAAATGTACACCTTGCTCTCTTCGCTGGAAGTAAATCGCATTCCAACCAAGCATTTATAAAAGTACTTTTTCCGGCTTTTTCTAAACCGACAACAGCAATACGAAATTCACGTTTTCTCAATCTTTCAAGTTGACGACGCGCTGGTTCTGCTTCTTGTAAGAGGATTTCTTTTAAATCAGAGGGTATTTCGGCTTGGGGTAGATTTGCTAAATTAAGTGCGTGTCGCTGTACATTTAGGGCTTCGCTTAAACGAGTCTCATAATAAGAAGATGCTGTTTTCCAATCCATTTTAAGGCTCCTCATAGACGATTAAATTTCTCTAAGCCAGATGTCGATAGATACTTTAGACAATCTAATTTTTCAACAATACCTTTCCCATTCGGAGGTAAATTTCTCTTTAGAATATATGGAACTCTTTGACTTAACATTTCTTTCTTATCATCAATCTGAATTCTGATATATACTTCTCTTTCGTCGCTAACGGCGGTAATATCTTCTTTGCTTAACTCTAGAGACTGCTCAATCGTCTTTATTTCTCCAGGATTTGTACACAGGAAATACAAAGAATTATCTATTAATTCTTCTATATCAGAAACTTCAATGTTCTTATCTTTTTCGACATTTCTTACCAGTGATGCTGGTACAAGTAGAGATAAATTTACAGGTTTGGAATTTTTTGTTTTTGCAAAGAGTTTATCTAACCACCGAAATTGGTAATTTTTAATTGGATTTAACCTATATTTAACTGATTTAAAAATAGATTTAATGGCATAAATTGATACTACTAGTATGAATACTACTACAACAAAGTCAAAGTAAAAGAGCATATTTACTGTTTTAAGATTCAATATTTTATAAACAAATGTTAAGTTAACAAGAATTTCGTAGACTAGAAAATTCCTCCTTTAATTTATGAGCTGTCTGGTGAAAAGATTGGAATATATCTCTTTTTTCTTCATAGTCTTGAGTTTTTTTTTGGTAAGCTGTATTAAGTCTTTCCTGATAACGCTCAATAATATCATTCTGAGTTTTATGTACATTCTTTGTTAAATTATTAAATTGTTCTAATAAATATTCAATAAATGGTTTCATTATTACTGAGTCTTTTCTTCTTAAATTTGACTGCCAATTTTCAATTAAATATTCTGTACTAGGTAATTCAGCATTATCAATAGAACGAGTTCCATGAAGTTTTGTATAATATATTTTCGTCAAAATAAATAGTGTATACGAAAGTATATTCTTGTGTTTCTCTTTTATTTTTTCCCAAGAAGATTCAGTAATATCAATTTCAGCTTTAAGACCAATATCAAGAATATCTTTAATATGACTATCTATTTTTTTTAATATTCGATCAGATACTTTAATACCTAAATCAGGTGCTATATCATTTATTTGCTCTTCTAGATAAGATAAATGACAACGGAATAATTTACCTAAAGACTGGTGGATTCTATCTAATTCTTGCTTATAAGTATTCGGTAATACATCCTTTATAATAATATTATTAATATTAATAGCTAGTTGGTTAAGTCCATTATTTACTTGCTTAAGTGTCTCTTTCTCTGCTTTTGTCTTTGCTTCTCTTTTTTCACCTTGTCTTGCAACCTTCTTTCTATAACCTAATTCAATTAAATTATTTAAATTATCCCTCAGTGAATCTACATTTGATACATTGGCTTTTTTAAAATGAATATTTTCTAGTTTGACTGTTCCGTCATCTAAAGACTTTACTACTATTTCGAGTATCTCAGTAATTACTTTTTTTATTTCATCTTGCCATGAAACTATAGGATATAATTCGTATTTTAATTTGTCGTATGGTTTTTTTTCCTGAAGCCCTGTAATTACCTTTCTTAGATTTTGAACAACATCATATTTTTTTGATTCGTCTCTTTCAGCATCTTTAATTTCTCTATATAGTTTTTCAAAAGGTTCTTTTAACTCCTTGCCGCTAGTTTCTAGAAGACTATTCAGTTTTGACCTAATCAAGGATATTTTTTCACATTCTTGCTTGTAATCTTCTTCTGAACTATTCAAAATCGCGGTTGTTGTCTGTAAAGCCCACTCTGTAACATCATTCCCCGCAGCAATATTAAACCGTTCTATCGCTTGGGGAATTACTAAGCGGGGAAAATGTTGGCTAATATGCTCTCTTAAATATTGCTTAAACTCCTCTCCATAGGAATTTTGCCATAATGAATCAGCAACTCTTTTTTGATCGTGTCTAGGCCATTTTTCTACTCTTCCTACTAAGTTGTCTAATATATCTTTGTCAATTAAGTACCTGAAGTGACCATCTGCTTCCTTGCAAGGTTCTGTGCTGGATATTTCGTCTTTATTTTTGATTTGCAATGCTAATAAAGCTGGTAATGTACTAAGTTTTACGACTTGTAGTTTCTCGATATCTTCTGTATGCTCTCTCAGGTACTCGGTAAGTTCTTTCTTAATGCTGCTTATTGCATTTTCAACAAAGCGATTCTCTGTCTCAGGATAATTTCTATCGGCTCGAAAAACGTCAATACGATTGAGAACAAATAACATACGTGCGGGGGAACCACCCAAATCTTTGACTTGCTCTACAACTTCTTGGAGCAAGCTTCTAACTTTTTCTTTGTCAGTTTCTGCACTGTTATATGTCACCAAACATAATGCTTCACGACATTGTTTAATCACACTTGCGTTACCCTCGTCACCCACATAGGCTAAACCAGGTAAATCCATAATTTTAACGCTGACACCTGTCGTTAATTCCAATTCCCACTCCTTTACTAACGGGAATGGGTAATATATGGTCGATTGGGGACAAGCTAAATTGGTTTCGTTCTCGCGGTTGCAGATGTACTTGTTCATTACATCGTGCAAGTGTTGATAAATTTTATCGTCAGTAATACCGGTCCATTGTCCACATTCCCACAATGCTCCTGGGGTTTCATGAATAATTAAAGATTTTTCTTTGCTATATTCAATTGTTACGACTCCTGCACTCATCTCACTCACTCCGACAGGGACGATTTCTGCTCCACACAATAAATTAACTAAGGTGCTTTTTCCACTACTGGTAGTTCCTGTTGTTGCAAGGGTAAGAGTAGGATTTTTAAGTTCATCCACCAAATTTTTGACCGCTAGCTCTAACTTTTCCGAAAGCTCTTGTAGTTCCGGTTCGTAGGTATCTGGTAAATACTCTGAAATCTCTTTGTAAAAGTTATTCCAATCTGTTTCAAGAGATTCTGCTTTTCTTTCTACTTCTTTCAAAACTTCGTATACTTTTTTACTCATAAATCAAGTGTTATTAGTTGCTTAAATTGAATTTATATTCTAAGCATAAACACATCATAAATGTGTATTTAAAATAACTTTTATAAACCCTTTAGTTTAAAGATTTGTAATTTTAAATCGAAGTTATAAATTAAATTTAATTACTTTTTACTTAGACAAGACCTCTAATATCTTCGAAATCAGACCTTTTGTATTGCCTGAGTAATTTAATTTTATTTACTTAATACAAATGAATTAATAGTAAAAAATATAGCAGTTGTCTATACACATGACAGTACATCCTTGGAAGTAAAAAATTATAGCATTCATTAACGAATGACTTTTTGAAAATTCCTAAAAATTAGAATATTTTTATCTGTCGTACTTTATAATTCACCCCTAAATTACACAAACCTCAACACCCCCAAATCAAACAAAAATTCCTTCAACCCCAACTCCCCGGATAGAATAGTTAACAAACACTGTCCTATCCCTTACCCATGACATCTTCCCCAGAAACAGAAACACCCACATTAGAAACCGAAACCGACGATCCAACGGAAAAGTACCTCGACGAATTACCCGGTGAAGTCGAAATGTCCTTATTCGACCACCTAGAAGAACTACGACAGCGGCTTTTTTACGCTCTGATTGCAGTTGCGATCGCAGCTGTCACCTGTTTTATTTTTGTTAGACCAATTGTCCGAATTTTAGAAGTTCCAGCAGGAGATATTAAATTTCTCCAACTCGCACCGGGAGAATTTTTCTTTGTTTCCCTGAAAGTTGCAGGTTACAGCGGTTTACTGATTTCCACTCCTTTCATCCTCTACCAAATCGCCCAATTTGTCCTCCCCGGACTCACAAGACGGGAACGTCGTTTACTCGCACCAATTGTTTTAGGTTCCAGCATTTTATTTGTCGCTGGTTTATTCTTTGCTTATATTGCACTTATCCCTGCAGCTTTAAACTTCTTTATTAGTTACGGTGCAGATGTCGTCGAACAACAATGGTCAATTGAAAAGTATTTTGAATTTATATTGTTGTTATTGTTCAGTACTGGTTTAGCATTTCAAGTCCCGATTATTCAATTACTTCTAGGAACTTTAGGAATCGTCTCATCCAAAAAAATGCTCTCAGGATGGCGTTACGTCGTCTTTGGTTCTGTAATTGCAGGTGCAATTCTCACTCCTTCAACAGATCCGCTCACCCAAAGTTTACTTGCAGGTGCTGTAGTTACACTTTATATGGGTGGAATTATCATGGTCAAAATCTTTGGGAAGTGAGGTAACAGGGAATGGGGCTGTAATCCTATGATTTAATAAAGAATTTTCAAAACAATCAAAACAATAATTTATACCATTATTTAGTTTGTAGGGGCGCACCGACGTGCGCCCTATTTTCTATTTTTTATTAGAAGTATGTGGAAGTATTTCCTAGAAAAACACCACAAATATTTCAACTTATAAATGATTGATGAGAATATCAAGAAAGCATTAAATGATAGATAAATCATAATTGATTTTATCTTCTTCTTCTTTGCTTCTTCTTATTCTTCTCATTATTTTTCTGAATATTCTGAAGATGGAATTGGTAATCACTTTTTTGAACACCTTTCCCAATAATTATAACTGCAGGAATCAAAAATGCTAATAGGACTTCCCAAGGGGCTAATGAGATACTAATGAACAAACAAAAACCAGCAAAAGAAGCCCACACATACCGCATTTCATTGTATGCTTTGGTAAATAAATAAAGGGCTATAAGGGTCATTACAAGTGGAATCAGAAAGATAAACATTATGTTAGCTTTACTCTGAAATCACGACAAAATTATTATTTGAAGAACAAAATTAAAATTTGACTAAATAAACGTATAATTTTTTATTTTTAGATATTCAGACCTAGAATGATCTACATTATTAATGCTGACATTCGTCTACTCAGTAATATAAGACACACACCCACAGTGAAAAACTAATTTAAGTTGATACTTTCATCCCCTGAATGTTGGATTATTGGACTTGGATTTTCGGCCTTAAATTTTGGAATCTAATTTTCGATTGTTGGGTAAAAATCGAAATATTTTTTACTCTATGAAGTTTAAACCAGAAAAGTGACAACTTTAGATAAAAAAAGTAATAAACATGGGACAAATCTTTGCTTTAGAATGTATTGTGCGCTGCACATAACATCCTCATGCCCTGATGTCACACCTCTGCAAGCGATCTATTAATTCAAAAAGCACTCTATCAAAATAGCTAATTTACGAAAAATTTTCTTAGCATCTCTGTATTTTTATTATTCTTAATAATCCGATTGAAAAAATCTAAAAAATATGTGCTTAAATAGAACAAAAATACTATAAGTATGCCGTTCAAAAATGACAAAACAACATAATATAAATGACGTCCAAGAACCAATTATTAACGCTCCTCCAGAAGTAAGGCAAATAATTGAGCGAGTATGGCAATTAGAAAAAAGCAGATTAGATAAGAAGAGCCTCAGCCATATCAATGATGATATATTAGCAATCGTCAAGGAAGCTGTGCAATGAAGCTGACTTCAATTAGATTGTGTAATTTTCGGTCATTTTACGGCAAAACTCCAGAAATTACCCTCTCCGTCGGAGATGTTTGCAACACAACCATGATTCATGGGAATAATGGTGCGGGTAAAACTAGTTTGCTTAATGCTTTTACCTGGGTATTATACGAGAAATTTAGTGCTGCCTTTGCATCTGTCGAACAGCTAGTAAACAAACGCGCGATCGCAGAAGCTAAAACAGGAAATCCCATTGAATGTTGGGTAGAAATCTCTTGGGAACATGAAGGTAAGCGTTACCGGGTCAAGCGTCAGTGTCGCGCTTACAAAAATGAAACTGAGTGCAATATTAGTAAGACAGAATTACTAATGCAGATATCAGGAGACGACGGATGCTGGTATTTTCCACCCCAACAACCAGAAGAGGTCATAGGACAAATTTTACCAGCAAGTCTGCATCAATATTTCTTTTTTGACGGGGAACGCATTGAAGAGATAGTTCGTTCGGATAAAAAAGCAGAAATTGCTGAAGCAACTAAGATATTTTTGGGTGTGGAAGTAATTAATCGTTCCATCAGACATTTAGCCGAAGCGAAGAAAAGTTTAGAGAATGAGTTAAAAATCATTGGGAACTCAGAAGTTAGAAAATTATTAAGAGAGCAAGGAAGAATTGAATTAGAAATTGAAAAAATCAAAAAACGTCAAACGGAAAGAATTCAAGAGTTAGATTATCAACAAACTTTTAAAAAGGATACTAGTGTAAGGTTACAAGAACTTAGTGCAGCCAAAGAATTACAAAGTAGAAGGGAAAACTTAGAAAAGCAAAAGATATATTATCAAAATCAACTGCGACAAACTAAAGAAGTTGTCAAGAAAGCGATTTCTGGAAGGGGTTATAGTGTATTACTACCAGAACTGACAGCAAAATTTCGCCACATAGTTACGGAATCAAAACAACGGGGGGATTTGCATTCAGGAATCTCGCGGGAATTTATTGATAATTTACTCAAATCTGGAAGTTGTATATGTGGTGCGGATTTATCTACAGAAAATCATTCCCGTAAAAATGTCAAAACCTGGCTAAAAAAAGCTGGTTCCTCATCGGTGGAAGAAATGACCATCCGTATGGGTTCTCAAGCAGATGAAATAGATAAACAAGGAATAATTTTTTGGGAAGATATCGATCGCGAACAAGCAAGGATTACCCGATTAAGAAAAAACCTTTCAGAAATTGAAGCAGAATTAGATCGCATCCAAGAAAAGTTGAGAAAAGACCCCAGCGAAGAAATTCGCAGCTTACAAAAACGCTTTGATGATATAGAAAAGCATATTACTGAATTAACCTTAGAACAAGGTGCAAATCAACAGCAGATTAATAATTACAATAAAGAATTAGAAGTTTTAACTAAACAAGTCGCTAAGCAAAAATTAAACGAAGAAAAACAAGCTTTAGCACAACGTCGGATTATTGCAACCCAAGATGCGATTGATAGATTAACCGAAGTCAAATTACGCCAAGAAAAGCAATTTCGTTTGCAATTAGAAAAGCGGGTAAAAGAAATATTTAGCGAGATATCTTTTACCCCTTATATTCCCAAAATTAGCGAAAAATACGAACTCACCTTAGTGGAAAACACCGCAGGTTTAGAAATGCCCGTAGCAGCTTCCACAGGAGAAAACCAAATTCTGAGTTTATCATTTATTAGCAGCATTATCGACCGGGTGCGGGAATGGAGTGCAAAAAAAATGCTGATGTTAACGGATAGTAGCACTTTCCCTATAGTGATGGACTCACCCTTCGGTAGTTTAGATGAAGTTTATCGCCGACATATCGCCAAAATTGTTCCTTCCTTGGCAAATCAGTTAATAATATTAGTAACTAAAACTCAATGGCGTGGTGAAGTAGAAACAGAAATATCCCCAAGAATTGGGAAAGAATATGTATTGACCTATTATTCCTCAAAACCCGACTGCGAACAAGATTATATTGAATTAGGTGGCGATCGCTATCCTTTGGTGAAACAGAGTCCCAACGAGTTTGAGTATACCGAGATTGTTGAAGTGGATCGGGATTTTTAAAAGTAAAAAGTAAAAAGTAAAAAGTAATGAGTAATGTTAGCGTAGCGGGGCGCGTAAGCGCACAGTAATGAGTAATGTTAGCGGCTCCGTAGGTAGCTTAGCTAGAGCCTGCGGCGTCGGCGGAGCCTCTAGCGGGGCGCGATAGCGCACAGTAATGAGTAAGATTGATATTTTATATTCACTTTAAATTGATTTGTTAGACATGCTTTGAAAGTTTCGGCTAAGATTATTGCAAATTAAATTATTTAAAATAAAATATTTGTGATATGGCTGAGACTGGTAGAATCAGGGTTGCAAAGGATAAGGCGGATCTAGTAAAAGCTTTGACTTCTATGGATGGTGAGACGGGACCATTTCAAACTTTTGCTGATGCGATCGTGTTTGCTGCAGCTTTGGGAGCAAAACATAATAAACAGGTTCCACTCGGTGAAATTTCTAAGCGGGAACCAGCACCCATCAGATTAGAGTATTTTGCATCCATGGGACATGATTGGGTTTTAAAGTTGTTGGGGGTAACTGAAAGTAGAGATATCAAAGTACTTTCCCCCAATGAGGAAGAATATGTGACTCAACGCAATCATATTTTTGAAGAGTATGCTAACGGTGGTTTGGAAATATTACAGAAAGAATTACGGGGAGCGGTTGATTACTCCGAGCGAATTTTGTTGATGTTGAGTATGGAAAGGAATAATGAAGAACAATCAGATGAAGAATTTGATTTGAGTAAGTTTTTATCGTGAGCTAACCATTACCAACTAACTTTTCACCTTTGAGCATTCTTCCTGCAGCTTCCAATAAAGCTTCTTCTAGATATGGCTTTGTAAAGTAACCGCTAGCACCTAAATCAATCGCCATTTGTCGATGTTTATCCGCACCCCTTGAAGTTAACATTGCAATAGGCAAATGATTGAGATTTTCATCTTTTTGAATTCGTGAAAGTAGTTCTAAACCATCGCAACGGGGCATTTCAATATCACAAAAGATAATATCGCAAGGTAAACCAGAACGCAATTTATCCCAAGCTTCTTGACCGTCGCGAGCTTGTTCTACTCGGTAACCTGCTTTGCTAAATGTAAGTGAAAGTAATTCCCTAACAGTAATTGAGTCATCAATAATTAATACCGTTGGATCGACTTTTGTATCAGTAGTATCTGGGGGATGGGAAATCGTATTTTGTTCCCAAAGACCTGTTATATTTTGTTTGGATGTTCGACCTTCAAAGATATCAAGTATTTCTAAAACATCAGCGATCGCCATAATTCGACCATCCCCAAGTACGGTAGCACCTGCAACACCAAAAGGTTTGGGAGCTGGACCTTCAAATTGTTTAATTACAATTTCTTGTTCGCTAAGTACGCGATCAATTTGTAGAGCGATCATTTTGTTCGCCGAACGAACTATAATGATGGAAATCATATCATCATCACGATTTCCAGCGTAAACGTTACCTCTACTGAGTTGACGATTATAAGTTAAAAGTTCTTTGAGAGGTTTAAATGGTAGTTTTACTCCACGCCATGAGATAAATTGCTTACCTTGGGAATTAGTTTGAATTTTTTTGACGGGTATATCTAAGGTATCTTCTACTCCATCCATGGGGAAAGCAATTCTTGCTCGTTCGGAAACGCAACAAAGAGCTTTACAAATACTTAGGGTTACTGGCAAACGAATGGTGAGGGAAGTTCCTTTACCGATGCTAGAATCAATACTAACTGTTCCCCGGATTTCACTAATTTCCGTACGAACTACATCCATTCCTACACCTCGACCTGCAAGATCGTCAGCTTGGTCTTTGGTACTAAAACCTGGTTCAAATAATAGTTCGTAAAC
>JAAUYD010091309.1_pt1 | contig 10749 bp, 11 predicted proteins | sample 7278101 | NCBI WGS metagenome assembly JAAUYD01 (sample SAMN14350128, study PRJNA611818) | marine sediment metagenome | isolation source: surface marine sediment (0.6m) | place: French Polynesia: Moorea | collected 2018-08
CAAAACGCTATCGCGTTCTGTGACTCGAATCGCCTCAGGGCGATTCTCGCCCCTACGGGGCGCCTGCGGCGTCCAAAACGCTATCGCGTTTAGTGAACCACCGACCTGCGGGTTATGAGTCCGCCGCTCTAACCATCTGAGCTACATCACCTTGTGTATGTTCGCGGTCGGCAGGCCCGCGAGGGTCGCAGATTGTCCTGCCGGGACCCCAGACTGTCAAGATATTCTACGCCGCCCCACACGATTCCGGTACAGTCCGGCCATGAGCTTCGTGTACGTCCTCGAGATGCTGGGCACGGCCGCTTTCGCGGTGTCGGGCGCGCTGGCCGCCTCGCGCAAGCGAATGGACATTTTCGGCTTCTGCGTCCTCGCGCTGATGCCGGCCGTCGGGGGCGGGACGATTCGCGACATCATTATCGATCGCGTCCCCGTCTTCTGGGTCAGCGACAACCGGTATGTTGCCGTCGCGATCATCGCGGCGCTGGTCGTCTTCTTCGCCCCGCATCGTCGCCCGGGGATACGGCGCGAAATATTGGTCTGGGCGGATGCGCTCGGGCTCGCTCTCTTTGCGGCGCTCGGCACGGAAATCAGCCTGAAATACGACACCGGCCCTCTGGTTGCCGTCATGCTTGGCGTCACGACAGCCGTAACAGGCGGCATGATCCGCGACATCATCTGCAACGAGATTCCGTTGATCCTCTCCCGGGAAATCTATGCGACGGCGGCTTTCGCGGCGAGCCTCGCTTATGTGGCGACCGACCGCCTGGCGCTCAGCGACAACGCGTCGCTGATCATTGCGGTTGTGACGGGGCTACTCGTGAGAGGGTTCGCGATCATCTACAACTGGTCATTGCCGTCCTTCGGCGCAAACCGGGGCTGACGGAACTCCGACCCGACATAATCCCCCGTAAAATTCTGTGAACTAGATATAGTAATTGCATGTCTTATTGATGTATATTGTATATACGTTTGGGCAAAACTAGAGTGAGGAACGTCGTCATGGGTCGACAATTACTCAGACTCTTCGCGGTCACGATCGCGTTCGTGGCGGGCGCCGCAGCGACGGAGATCGTGCTGGAAATAGACGCCGTCAGGGACTACCTCGGGCTCGCAGCCGGCACGGGTATGTCGATCGCGGAAATCGCAAGGTTCTTCGCCATCGTCCTGCTTGCAGGCCTGGTCGTCGACGGCCTGCGATTTTCGGCAGCACACTGGTGGTCGAGAAACCGCCAGCTGGAACACGACCTCGAAGACATCTTCACCAGCAACCTTGCATGAGCCCTCGCGAGAGGCTCAGACATTGAAGCGGAAGAGCATGATGTCGCCTTCCTGCACGATGTAGTCCTTCCCTTCAAGCCGGAGCTTGCCGGCATCCTTCGCGCCATGCTCGCCGCCAAGTTCGACAAAATCGGCGAAGCTGATCGTCTCGGCGCGGATGAAGCCTTTTTCGAAGTCGGTATGGATTTCGCCCGCCGCCTGTGGCGCGGCCGCGCCGATCTTCGTCGTCCAGGCGCGGACTTCTTTCGGACCCGCCGTGAAGAAGGTCTGGAGGCCGAGCAGGTTGTAGCCGTGTCGGATGACCCGGTTCAGACCCGGTTCCTTGGCGCCGAGATCGGCCAGGAATTCTGCCTTGTCCTCTTCGTCGAGCACGGCAATCTCTGCTTCGATCGCGGCGCAGATCGCCACGACTTCGGCACGCTCGTTCGCAGCGTACTCCTCGACCGCCTGCAAGTGCGGATTGTCGACGAAGCCGTCTTCGTCGACATTGGCCACATACATGACAGGCTTCGCTGTTATCAGGTGCACGCTGCGCAGGATGTCTTTTTGCAGGTCGCTTAGATCCATAGAGCGTACGGGTAACCCCTCGTCGAGGTGCGCCTTGATACCGGCAAGCGCATCGCGGTGTGCGATGTCTTCCTTCTTGCCTGTCTTGGCGTTGCGCGTCGCCTTGTCGAGTTGCCGCTCAACCGACTCAAGGTCGGCCAGCGCCAGCTCGGTGTTGATCGTCTCGATATCGTCGATCGGATTGATCGAGCCGGAGACGTGTGTGACGTCGTCGTTCTCAAAGCACCGCACGACGTGAGCTATCGCGTTCGTTTCGCGGATGTTGGCCAGGAACTGGTTACCGAGGCCCTCGCCTTTCGACGCACCGGCCACGAGGCCCGCGATGTCGACGAACTCCATTGTCGTCGGGACAACCTTTGCAGGTTTGACGATGGCCGCGATTTCGTCGAGCCGCGGATCCGGCACCGGCACAACGCCGACGTTGGGCTCGATCGTGCAGAACGGGTAGTTCTCGGCTGCGATCTCGGCCGCGGTCAGCGCATTGAACAGAGTCGATTTGCCGACGTTGGGCAAGCCGACGATGCCACAGGTAATTGCCATCTTCTTATGCGTCTTTGGTGTGCAGTTGTTTCATTGCAGCGCCGGCATTGCCGTCGACAAGCTCGGGCATGACGGCGATCGCGTCATCGATGTTGCGCTCTACTGCCGCCTCGACATCCGCCGAGCCCCGTTTCAGGACGTAGTTCGTCACCTTGTGTTTCTCGCCCGGATGGCCAACGCCGAGGCGCAGCCGCAGGAAGTCGTTGCCGCAGTGCTTGATGATGTCCCTGAGTCCGTTGTGTCCGCCGTGCCCGCCGCCTTCCTTCAGGCGCACGGTGCCGGGCGACAGGTCGATCTCGTCGTGCGCGACGAGCAGCTCGTTAGTGCGCAGTCGATAGTAGTCGAGCACGCCCCGGATCGGGCGGCCGCTGCAGTTCATGTAACTCTGCGGCTTGACCAGCCAGACATCCTCGCCGTGCAGGTTGATTCGACAGTAGTCGGCGTCGAACTTTTTTTCATAGCGAAAGCTGCCGCCGTATTTGCGGGCCAGCTCATCCACGAACCAGAAGCCCGCGTTGTGCAAGGTACGCTCGTACTTCCCCTCGGGGTTTCCGAGGCCGGCAATGATGCGGATGGGCTTGGTCATGGCGTCGCAATCTTAAACAAAAAGACCGCCGGGCGGCGGTCTTTTCGAAATGCCTGTTATCGGGACTACTCTTTCTCTGGCTCGTCGTCGGCCGACTCGTCCTCTGGGGCCTCGGCCGGGGCTTCGCCTTCGGCAACAGCTTCGAGGCCTTCTTCCTCTTCCGGCTCTTCGATGACGACTTCCTTGATGACCTGGATCGCTACGACCGGGCGGTCGGCTTCCTCGCCCTGGGCCAGTGCCGGGATCGACACGCCCTTCGGCAGGGAGATTTCCGACAGCTTGATCATTTCGTCGAGCTCGAGCTCGGAGACGTCGATATCGATGTACTCGGGCAGGTCTTTCGGCAAGCACACCACTTCGATCTCGTTCAAAAGGTGCATGACCTTGCCGCCACCCAGCTTCACGCCCTTGGCGACGTCTTCGCCCAGGAAGTGAATCGGCACGAGCATCTTGATTTCCTGGTCCTCGACGATGCGCTGGAAGTCCATGTGCATGATCAGCGCCCTGGAAGGATGGCGCTGTACATCCTTGAGGATCGCCGCCTGGCTCTTCTCGCCGACCTTGATATTCAGGACCGATGAGTAAAAGGACTCGTTCTCGAGCTGGCGGATGACCTTGTTGTGGTCAAACGTGAGTGCGCGCGGCGGGCGGCCGGCGCCATAGATGATTGCGGGTACCAACCCCTTGTGACGCAGGCGGCGGCTCGCACCTTTCCCCTGGTCTTCACGGATGTCCGCAATCAGATCGAATTTGTCACTCATGACTATTCTCCATATCTGATTGATTTTGCTGAGCTTTTGTCAGCTGCAAACCCCGCAGAAATCGCGACCAATCGCTGTGGGGCGGCGCATCTTAACCGAACGGCACACGTATTAGAAGGGGGGGACATATACCGCGGGCCGCAGGCCCCGGCATATTAGAAGTGGGGATATATACTGCGGGCCGCAGGCCCCGGCATGTGTCCCCTTTTGTGTTAATCGACGTAGAGGCTCGAAACCGACTCTTCGTTGCTGATGCGGCGCATGGTCTCGGCGAGCATTTCAGCCACCGACAGTTGGCGGATCTTCTCGCACGCCCGGGCAGCCTCGTTGAGCGGGATTGTGTCGGTGACGACCATCTCGTCGAGCGCCGACTCGGCAATGCGTGACACCGCCGGGCCGGACAGGACGGGGTGGGTTATGTAGGCAGCAACAGTGACTGCACCCTCTTCCTTGAGAGCGCTCGCCGCGTAGCACAGCGTGCCGGCCGTATCGACCATGTCATCGATCATGACGCAGTTCTTCCCGCTGACCTCGCCGATGATGTTCATCACCTCGGACTGGTTGGCGCGGGCCCGACGCTTGTCGATGATCGCGAGATCGGCATCGCCGAGGCGTTTGGCGAGTGCCCTGGCGCGAACGACACCGCCGACATCGGGCGAAACGACGACCATTTCCTTGTACTTCTGCTTCCAGACGTCCGCGAGCAGGATCGGCGACGCGTACACATTGTCGACTGCGATGTCGAAGAAACCCTGGATCTGGTCGGCATGCAGGTCGACGGTGAGCACGCGGTCGACACCGGCGGCCCCGATCAGCTTTGCGACGAGTTTTGCCGTAATCGGCACACGTGAGGCCCGTGGGCGACGGTCCTGCCGGGCGAAGCCAAAGTAGGGTATGACGGCTGTGATGCGTGCTGCCGACGCACGCCGCGCCGCATCGACCATGACAAGGAGCTCCATGAGATTCTCCGACGACGGCGGAGACGTCGGCTGAACGATGAAAGTCTCGCGCCCGCGGATATTCTCGAGAATTTCGACGTTGATCTCGCCGTCGGAAAAGCGGCCGACATGAGCTCGGGCCAGAGGCAGTCTAAGGTAACGTGCGATGTCCTGGGCGAGTTGCGGGTGCGCGTTGCCCGAAAATACCGCCATTGTTGCCAGATCCACGGTAACCCCCTGCTGATTCCGGATGGCTGGGGCGGCAGGATTCGAACCTGCGAATCACGGGATCAAAACCCGTTGCCTTACCACTTGGCTACGCCCCAAGAAAACCGACTACGCGTGCGGCGCAATTGTGCGGCGCGGTCCCTGACGTGTCAACGATCGAAGAATAGCCAGCGGTCAATGACCATTCGCACGCGTGTATCGGGGTCTTTTGCCGTCAAAATGCGCGGCATTTGCTGTCCGCCGCCTTCCCGGTAACGCGAGATTTCAACGACCCAGTTGCGTTGCTCGAGGCGCACGAGGCGGCCCTCCTCGTCGACGTCGGTGACGGCCGGCAAAGCGGGGTCGGGGATGCCCAGCGCCCAGTAGCGCAGGCTGCCAACAGGGATCGTCCAGCCGTAGCGATATCGAAGTTCGATCTCGGCATCCTGAAGAACCGTTTCGACCCCGTCCTTGTCGGTGAGTACGACGGCGCGGCCGTCGCCTTCGATACGCACCGTGCCCATGCCGAGGGGGCCGCCGACAGTGGCATTGAAGGCATCGCCTTGTTGCGACCAGTTGAACTTGCCATTGAAGCCCTCGTCGCCGGCCTTAACCGCGATACGGCCGCGAAATTGCCAGTCATCCAGGGCGTTAAGCACCTCGGTGCGCGTGTCCCATGAGTCGATGGCGGGGAGAGACACGCTCTCGGGCACGGTCGCGCAGCCACCGAGCAGGAGCGCGGCCGCAAGTAACGTAAAGGGCTTGCTAGGGTTCATTGGAGAACAGGCGCTTGCGCACATCCTCCAGCAGGTGACTGTCCGGTGTCAGCGCTTCAGCCTCGACGAGGAAATCGAGCGCCTCGTCACGACGGTCGAGTGCGACAAGCGTCTCGACGATGTGCGCCGCGACTTCGTGATCTTTCATGCCTTCATAGGCACGCTCGAGCTGGACAAGGGCTTCTTCGTATTGGCCAAGTTTGAACAGCACCCAACCCATGCTGTCGATGATCGCCGGGCTCTCGGGTTCGTAGCGCAGCGCCTTACGAATGAGTTTTTCGGCCTCGGCAAAACGATCGGTGCGATCGGCGAGCGTATACCCGTAAGCATTCAGGGACAGCGCGCTCTTGGGGAAGCGCCGGGCTGCGTCTGCGTACCCCGCCAGCGCCTCATCGAGGCGGTCCATCTTGAGTAACAGCTCGGCACGGCTCAGGGCGGCGCGCTCGCTGTCGGGACGGTCGTGCAGCGCTTTGTCGTAGAGATCGAGGGCTTCTTCGTGTTCCTCGGCAATCGCCAACAACCGCGCTTTGGCCAGCTGAACGTCGAACCAGTTGGACGGCGACTGGTACTTGAACTGGTCCAGTTGTTCCAGTGCGCCTTTGAGGTCGTCGTTTTCGTAGTACCGCAAACCCGCGGCCCGGCGTTGCGATGACATCGCATTCGAACCGTTGGTGACTTCGCTGTAAAAACGAATCGCACGGTCTTTCTCGTCGCGGTAATCGGCGATGCGGCCGAGGTAATACAAGGCGTCCATACGGTACTGGCCGGATGCCAGCAGATCCTGGAAATCTTCCCAGGACGCGTCGAGATTGCCCTGGTGAAAGCTGATGATCGCGGCCATGCGAAGCGCGTCGAGGCGGCCCGACTGCTCGAGCAGTACCTGATTGACCTGGCTCAGCGCATCGTCTTCGCGGTTCGCCATCATGTACAGCACGGCGAGTTCCATGCGCGCATCCGGGTCCGGATCAGGGTCGTCACCAACGATCCGCGCGACATAGTCGATCGCCTCGTCGTGCTCACCCTGCGCCAGCAGGACGCGCGCGTACAGCAGCCTGGCGCGCAGATTGTCCGGGTCCAGATCAATCGACTTGCTGACCCGATCAAGCGCATGATCGGTATCGCCTGCTCTCAGCGATACCGTCGCAACGGCATAGTGCGCGAGCGCCGACTCGGGATACGGGCGCGCCAGCGAACGCATCAGTTTGTCGGCGTCTTCCGGGTCACCGCCATCGGACAGGTAACTGACGAGCATGAGCAGTTTCTCGCCGGGCGGTTCACTGCTCTTGTCAAGCAGGTAGCCGAAATGACGTCGTGCAGTCTTGACGTCGCCGACGCGGAAACTGATCTGGGCGAGTACGGCACGTGACTCATTACTCTTCTCGTCGAGCTTGTACCAGCGCTTTGCCGCCGCAAGGGCCTCGCGATTGAAACCGTAGGTCATACCAACCAACGCCGCCTGGCGCGCAAGATCGGGATCATCGCTGAGCTCGGCGGCCTTGCGGTACTCCTGCACCGCCATCAGGTATTCCTCGCGCTGCAGGGCCATCTCGGCCTGCAGCACGTACGCGCTGGCATCGGACGAGGCATCGTCGTCCGCGAGCGTGTTATCTGGTGTGACGGCCGTCAGTAGGAGCAGCAGCAGCGCCGCGAGCCATCCTGGGTTCTGGTGCATAAATCATCGTTCCTTAGCTACACAGACAAGGAACTCGCGGTTCAGTTCGCTTATCATACGCACTCGCAAGAATCTCGAGTGCCAATTTGGCGCCAATTTGAAACCTATGCCGCTGCAAATTCTCGGGCTGAACCATAACACGGCACCTGTCGAAATACGTGAACAAGTCGTGTTCTCAGGCGACGAGGTAAAGCGTGCGCTTGGCCGCCTTGCGAGTCTTGACGGGGTTAACGAAGCCGTACTGCTCTCGACCTGCAATCGCACCGAGTTTTATGTCATCAGCGAAGACGGAGGGCGCGACCGGTTAAAGAATTGGCTTCACGATGATCGCGAGCTCGGGACCGAGTTCGCCGACTCGCTTTTCACGCTCGACGAAGAAGACGCAATTCGACATATCTTCCGGGTGGCTTGTGGCCTCGATTCGATGGTGCTCGGTGAGCCGCAGATCCTCGGGCAACTCAAAGACGCATTCCGTGATGCACAAAGCGCACATACCGTCGGCAACAATCTGAGTCGACTGTTCCAACACACGTTCGCCGTCGCGAAGAAGATACGTACAGATACCGAAATCGGCGCAAGTCCGGTGTCGGTCGCGTCGGCCGCTGTGAATCTCGCGCAGCAGTTTTTCGCCGGCTTCAAGAAGCACACGGCCCTGCTCGTCGGTGCCGGCGTCACGGTCGAGCTCGTCGCCAAGCACCTCAAGAAGCGCGGCATCGGCCGTATGTTCGTGGCGAATCGCAGCATCGATCGGGCCCAGGAATTGGCCGGGCAATTCGGTGGCTTCGCACTGCCCCTGTCTGAAATCGAGGGCACCTTGCCCGAAGCGGACTTGTTGTTCACCTCGACGGCGGCGACCGAACCGGTCATCACGGCCGCTCAGGTCGAAGCGGCGATCAAGGCGCGCAAACGCAAACCGATTTTCGCCGTTGATATCGCGGTACCGCGTGACATCGAAGCCAAAGCCGGCGAGCTCGACGATTTCTACCTCTATTCGATCGACGACCTCGACAAGGTCATTCTCGAAGGACAGGGTAACCGGGAAGCGGCTGCGATCGAAGCGCAACGCCTGCTTGACGACGAGATTCGCCGCTACGCCGCGATCGAGCGATCAAAGCAGGTAGCTCCCGTTATTTCGACGCTACGCGAATCCAATGAGATCGTGCGCAAGCAGGTGGCCGAGCAGGCGCGCCGACGGATGGCACGCGGCGAGTCCGCGGAGGACGCGATCGAGTTCGCGACAGCTTCCCTGATGAAGAAGATGCTGCACAAACCGAGCGTAGAATTGCGTAAAGCCGGTGAGGCTTCGAATACCGGCCTGATCGATGCTGCGCGCAAATTGTTCGGACTCGACGACTGACGACGATGAAGGATTCCATTCGCCTGAAACTGGAATCGGTTCGCGATCGATTTGAGGAGATCGCGGGACTGCTTGCGGACCCGGAGATCATTGCTGATCAAAACCAGTTCCGCGATTTGTCAAAGGAATATTCGCGTGTCGAACCGGTCGTGAAGTCGTTCCGGCAATACGAGGTTGTGCTCGACGACATCGCTGCGGCAGAGGAAATGGTGAATGATGCGGACGAGGATGTCCGCGAGATGGGCGCGGAAGAACTCGCCTCGCTCGAAGAACGGCGGGAAGCGTTGTTGCTTGAACTGCAAAAAGCGTTGATACCCCCCGACCCGTTCGATGAAAGCAATGTCTATCTCGAAATCCGCGCAGGAACGGGCGGAGACGAAGCCGCTATCTTTGCCGGCGACCTGTTTCGCATGTACTCGAAGTACGCCGAGACGGCGCGCTGGCATATCGAGATTCTCTCCGCGCGCGAAGGCGAACATGGAGGCTACAAGGAGATCATCAGTCGCGTCACGGGCGACGGAATCTACGCGAAACTCAAGTTCGAATCGGGCGCCCATCGCGTGCAACGCGTACCGGCAACCGAATCGCAGGGGCGGATCCACACCTCCGCGTGCACTGTGGCCGTGCTTCCCGAACCGGACGAGGTGGAGGAAGTCGACGTCAATCCGTCCGACTTGCGCATCGATACGTATCGCGCGTCGGGCGCGGGCGGTCAGCACGTCAACAAGACGGACTCGGCCGTTCGCATCACGCACCTGCCGTCGGGCATCGTGGTCGAGTGCCAGGATGAACGATCGCAGCACAAGAACAAGGCGCGTGCGATGTCGCTGCTCCAGGCGCGCCTTCTCGACCAGCAGGTTGCCGCACAGGAAACGGAGCAGGCCCAGCAGCGCAAGTTGCTGGTCGGTTCGGGCGATCGCAGCGAGCGTATTCGCACGTATAACTACCCGCAGGGCCGGGTGACCGATCACCGTATCAATTTGACGCTTTACAAGCTCGACGAGATTCTCGAAGGCGGCCTCGAGCAGGTCATCGAGCCGTTGACGAACGAGTACCAGGCCGATCAGCTCGCCGCATTGAGTGATGCATGACGTTGCCCCGGCGAGCCGTCGTCGCGCTCGTTCTTGCCGCCGGCAGCGCGAGCCGTTTCGGGGCGAACAAGCTGCTGCAGCCCGTTGGAGACGTCCCACTCCTGAAGCGCGCCCTGCTGGCGGCAGACAGCGCCTACAACGGTCGGGTGGTCCTCGTGACCGGAAAGGACGCGAGCCGGGTGGCGGACGCCGCGGCAGGGCTTGCCGATCGAATTATCCGGAACCCAGACTACGAGGCAGGCATTGGCACGAGCATTGTGGCGGGCGTTCGCGCATGCCGCGCGGACTCGGATGCCATCGTCGTGATGCTGGCCGACCAGCCGCTGATCACGGCCGATCACTTGCATGCGCTTGAAGATGAATGGGGAGGCAGACCGGGCAGTATCGTCGCCAGCGCGTACGCCGGCACCAACGGCCCACCTGCCCTGTTCGGCAGTGATCACTTCGACGCGTTGTCTGAGCTTTCCGGTGATCGTGGGGCGAAGGCTATTTTGGAGGCCAACGCTCAGGCTGTCGTGACCGTAGCGTTCGAACCCGCGTCGATCGATATCGATACACCGTCCGACCTTGCGGCTGTAGCGAGCCGTTTGTCGAGGTCGCAGAAATAGGCCTGCAGTTCAGCCACGATCTCCAGCGCAATCGCACCCGGTCCGCGGCCGCCGATTCGTATACCCACCGGGCTGCGCAGCCGGCCTTCCAGCGATGACGATTGCCCGATTTTCCCAAGTATGCGTTCGCGTCGATGTGGCGGACCGAGCAGCCCGACAAAGCCGACGTCGGTCGTCGCAAGCTGCGCGAGATAGTCGCAATCTGCGTCGAGATTGTGGCTCATGACGATCGCTGCATCGAAATCGCCGAGGTCGATCTCGCGTGCGAGATTCCCGGGCGCAGCCTGCGAAACGCGCGTTGTCTCATCAGCCGAAACGCGCGCAATCCAGGCCGGGCGATGATCGTTTACCGTGACCCGCCAACCGAG
>JAAUYD010055620.1_pt1 | contig 10742 bp, 9 predicted proteins | sample 7278101 | NCBI WGS metagenome assembly JAAUYD01 (sample SAMN14350128, study PRJNA611818) | marine sediment metagenome | isolation source: surface marine sediment (0.6m) | place: French Polynesia: Moorea | collected 2018-08
GGAGCCCCTCCATTGGGGGCAGGTTAAATGCTACGCCTTTATCTATGCGCATAAGCACAATCTGGAGGAAATCGGCACACAGTTGACCTACTATCAGGTTGAGACCGGGGAAACTCGCCAATTTGAACAGCAATTTACCCTAACTGAACTTGAAACCTTTTTCAATAACTTGGTGGCCGGCTATCTTGACTGGGCACATTTACTTGTTGATTGGGAACATCTGCGTGATGCATCTATCCGTAAACTGACATTTCCTTTTGATAGGTATCGCCCTGGTCAGCGTGAAATGGCGGTAAGCGTCTACCGGACAGTTAAAAACGGAGGCCAGCTTCTAGTTCAGGCGGCAACAGGTATTGGAAAAACCATGGCAGCCATTTTCCCAACGGTAAAAGCCATTGCCGAAGGATTGAATACCAAAATATTTTACCTGACGGCCCGCACTACCGGAAGGATCACAGCGGAAAAAGCGCTAGACGAATTACGCAAAAAACACCTCAAACTCAAATCTCTGACGATCACCGCCAAAGACAAAATCTGCTTTAAGTCCGAGGACACGTGCACTCCGGAGGAATGTGAATTTGCTCGCGGCTACTATGACCGAATCAATGAAGCCTTAAAAGATATGTTTCAGCGCGATGCCTTCATACGGACAGCCATAGAAGATATGGCACGCACCCATAAAGTCTGTCCGTTTGAATTCTCCCTGGAGCTGTCACACCTGGCGGACTGTATTATATGCGATTATAATTATGCTTTTGACCCGCGAGTATTTCTACGTCGCTTTTTCCAGGAGAAAAATAATAACTACACATTTTTAGTGGATGAAGCGCATAATCTGGTCGACCGCTCCCGGGAAATGTTTTCGGCAGATATTTTTAAGCAGTCTATCTTAGATGTGCGTCGCGCCATTCGAAACGAACTCTCCCAGGCCTACAAAATACTCGGTAAGATTAATTATCGATTGGTCAAAGAAAGAAAAAAATGCACGGTTAAAGGCTACGGACGGCATACCAAACAGCCGCCCCATGACTTGTATCCGATGTTTCACGGATTTATCGGCATCACGGAACGCTGGCTTTCTCTCAACCAAAAAGCGCCATTCCGCGAAGCATTGCTTGATCTTTTTTTTTCGGTTACCGGTTTTATGAGGGTGGCAGAACAATATGATGAAAATTACGCGACCTGCTATGAAAAAATAAAAAAAGATCTCAAAATCAAACTCTTTTGTACCGATCCGTCCATCCCACTGGAAAATGCCTTGAAACGCTGCCGGTCAGCGATCTTTTTTTCAGCCACAATGACCCCAATGGCATACTTTAAAAAAATTTTAGGCTGCGACGAAGGTGCACATGGTTTGGTTATACCATCGCCCTTTCCAGGCAAAAATCTAAATCTTTTTATATCCGAAAGAATTTCGACCTATTATCGAGATCGTGAGAAAACCAAACATCAGGTCTCACAAGCGATTTTCACCCTGATCAATCAAAAAAAAGGCAACTATCTGGTTTTTTTTCCGTCCTATGAGTACATGCTGATGGTATCTGATTCCCTTAAATCAAGTAGTATTGATCACGAATTTATGCTTCAAACTCCTGAGATGAACGAATCTGATAGAGATAATTTTTTAAACCGCTTTAAACAAGATTCCCCCAATTCCCTGGTGGGCCTTGCCGTGATGGGAGGTATATTCGGTGAAACCATCGATTTGGTTGGCGAGCGGTTATCCGGGGCAGTCGTTGTAGGGGTGGGGCTTCCGGGGATTTCGCTGGAGAACGAATTAATCAGGAATTATTTTAACCAAATCCATGATGCGGGTTTTGAGTATGCTTACCAGTATCCGGGAATCAACCGTGTATTTCAGGCCGCCGGTAGAGTGATTCGTACCGAAAAGGACCGTGGTGTCGTCCTTTTGATTGATCAGCGCTATGCCACCCATCGCTATCGCTCTTTGCTCCCCGAAGAATGGGAGCCCATCAGGGTGCAGAGTCACGAACAGTTTGCCGCGAAATTAAAAAACTTCTGGAGCCAGGCAAATAAATGACAAGTTGTAATGCCCTTTTTTTGCCTCCAATCATGACTATCGAAATCGAATTGAAAGTACGCTTTTAAAATCATATCGATGAATTGTGTGTTTTTATATCAATTTGACAGTATCGAAATATATCCATATAATCAGGACATCGAAAAAACTGACGGTCCATCTGCCTTTGTTGTTTGATCCTCGTGCCAGAAGACTTGCTGCTGTTTTTAAGCTGGAAAGCATGGATTAAAGATAATGAATCCAAAGCAGCAAAAGGTCAAGGACGTTATCGTCAATAGTTTTTAAAGTGTTAGGGGTACGGATGAAGCCTTTTATCATTACAATCATTCTTTTTCTTGCGATATTGATAGGATCGAGCCTCAATGCACAAAAAATTTATACCTGGACCGACCAAAACGGAGTGTTACATTTATCCGACCAGCCGCCCCCAGAGAAAGATAGAGCAAAAGATATTGAAGTGATGAGATATGAAGAAAAGACTCCGCAGGAAATGGAGGCGATTCAGACTAAAAAGAATAAACTGCGCCAAAAGCTCGATAAAGCAGAACAAATAGAAAAAGCGCGCCAAGGTGAAATCCAGGCCAGAAAAGCCGAAGATCAGGCCCGACAAGCCGTGCAAAAAGCACAGGAAGAGTATGAGTACAACAATCAGTATATTCGCAGACTCACTTCCACCAGAAACAAAAGAAAGAAGTTCAGAAAACGGGTTAACCGCATCATAGCAGAAACTGAAGCTTCCCGTGTCGAGGCCAAAGAAGCCGTCGAACAAGCTGAAAAGGCTGTTGAGCAGGCACGCAAGGCTGCCGAAGAAGCCCGGGAAAATCAGTAAAAATCATCTCCGCTCAATCTGATCTCTTTTCTATCGAATCGATCATAACCTTCTAAACCAATAATTTGAATTGAATAACATGAACATTTATCGAAATTGGTTTCTCGCCAGTCGCCCTTGGTCCTTCACAATGACCGCGATCTCCGTGAGCGTTGGAGCTGCCCTCGGTGCCATCGAGGGCAGTTTTTATTGGTCATTGTACATTGTGACTTTGTTTGGAACGATTTTGCTGCATGCCGCTACAAATTTGCTCAACGATTACTATGATGTGAAAAGCGGTGTGGACACCCGCGAAGTATCTACCGCCCAATATCGACCACACCCTCTGGTGGAAGGAAAACTTGATGCAGGGCAGGTGCGCGTTGTGTCTCTCGTGCTTTATGGCCTGTCCACCGCAATCGGTATTTATTTGGCGGCAACCCGCGGCTGGGAACTTTTGTGGATTGGTGTGATTGGTGCTTTTGGCAGTTTCACTTACACGGCTCCGCCGCTTAAATACAAATACAGTGCGTTGGGAGAGATATCCGTCTTTTTAATGTGGGGACCGCTGATGGTGGCGGGCGCTTACTTTGTGCAACGCCAGGCTTTTAGCATGAATGCCTTCTGGATTTCCCTCCCGTTCGGGGTTCTGGTAGCACTGGTGCTGCTTGCCAACAATATTCGCGACATCACCCATGATCGGGATAAGGGCATTTTAACCCTGGCGATAGTTCTAGGTCGACGCAAAGGCTTGGTCTTGTATGCAACACTGGTGGTGGTGGCCTACCTGGGCATCATTCTGATGTCTTTGGTTGGTCCGCTTTACCTATGGTCCCTGATTGTCCTGCTGTCAATACCCCTGGCGTTTCGATTGCTGGTCCAGATGATGAAGCAGGTACCCGCAGACGCAGATGCGCGCACAGCACAATTGGACACGGCCTTCGGACTGCTGCTCGTCATATCGCTCATTCTTCAGGGGGTATTTTGAATCACTCTGACTTTCGCACCGCTCCACTGGTCGGAACGGTTATATTGGCGACAATATTGTGGTTTGTCACCTTTTATCTTACCTGGACCACGTTCTGGATAAAGATATCATTTTCAGCCGCAACCTTGGCTCTGTTGTCTCTCTGGTTGCAGCCCAGCCGAAAAGAAGATCTGCAATTTAATTTAAACGCCTTCATTTTAGGACTCTTATCCGCTTTGGTGTTGTATCTGATTTTCTGGATTGGAAAAGTGGTCACAACTGTTTTGTTTGATTTCGCGGCTTCGCAAATCAGCGGGATATATGACAAGGGGGCTGGCACACCGATGTGGCGGATCGCGCTGCTGCTCTTTTTCATTACAGGACCTGCTGAAGAACTCTATTGGCGGGGATATTTACAGAAAAACCTGATGATTCGTTTCGGTCAATGGCAGGGTTGGCTGATAGCTACCGCAGTTTATGCGGGAGTCCACATATGGTCGGGCAATTTCATGCTAATCGGGGCTGCCGGCATAGCTGGTGCCTACTGGGGAGCCATGTATTGGCGCCTCAATAACTTGGCACCGGTAATAATTTCCCACTCGATCTGGAGCACGGTTATATTTGCCGGTTTCCCGATGTCTTAAATCATGGGGCCGAATAATTTGAATTATTCGTTAATATAGTGTTGAGCCCAGGGCTATCAGCTTTATTCGGCCTATATTATCCAAACCTTCCAGCAGCCCAAAATTCTACTTCTGCACAATGTGCCATGCTTTGGCTAATTTTCCTCTACCAATGATACGACCATATCAAGCAATGGTGGCTTTAGTGTGCGCCATTTGGGTTCAATGGCTTTGCCCTGACGCCAATTGAATTCTACAAGGTCGTATTTTTCCGCAATTGTGTGCTGTCGGTTCTGCCCGTAAACGGTCTGGGGGTAATATTCGATAAATAACATCCGATTGGGATTGAAATTAAATTCCCTGGCTATACTGGTGGCGATATGTCCACAACAACTTCTAACAGACATTGGACTTTCGGCAATATCTGAAACGATAACAATCATTGACTTTAAATGGGCCAATCCCCGTGAGTCACGTTGTTTTAGATCGAAAATACGTAATCGGCATTTCCCACTGGCTAAACGCAGCTTTCCGCCCCAACCTTCCCAGGAGTAAATGTCATCATAAATCAGCATTGGAAACCCCGCGTTTTGCCAGTTTTAATAAGACCTATTGGTTCTCACGCTGCCGCACAGTGGGATGAATATCGTCGGGAAGAAAATTCTATTATCCCCCTAATCTTTCGTTTCCATATGAGTTCGCCCTGCCGACGTTCCAGTTTGACCTTGCCTTACCAGTTCATATGTAATATATTGTAAGTTCAAAAAAATAAAGGAAAAACTTGACCTTATGCCTATATCTGACAACTCCAAAATGGTGCACTATCTCGAATGTGACCATAAGCAGGTTATTCTTGTGGGCACCGCCCATGTTTCTAAGGAAAGTGCGCAACAAGTTACCAGTGTCATCCAGGAAGAAAATCCTGATACGGTCTGCGTCGAATTGTGCCAATCCAGATACCAGTCAATTCGTCAGAAAGAACGTTGGCAGGAGACAGACATCGTCAAAATAATAAAAGAAAAAAAATCGTTTCTTTTGCTTTCAAATCTTTTGCTGGCATCGTTTCAGAAACGAATCGCCAAAAAGCTGAAAATCAAACCTGGCGAAGAGATGCTCGCCGCTATTGAAACAGCGGAGGCGGTTGGCGCCGAGATTCATCTGGCCGACCGGGACATTCGCACGACCCTATCGCGAACCTGGCGGGAAATGGGACTGTGGAACAAGATTAAGCTCCTGTTTCAATTGATCCTTTCTTTAGGTGAAGTCGACGACATCAAAGAAGAAGATATTGAAAAAATGAAGCAGGAGGATGTCCTTGAAACGTTACTCAACGAGGTCGGTAAATCACTCCCGGTCCTAAAAGAAATCTTGATCAATGAGCGCGACTGTTACCTGGCCGCTAAAATCCGAACCGCCCCCGGCAAAAAAATTGTAGCCGTGGTTGGTGCCGGCCATGTTCCCGGTATTAAAAACAATTGGAATAACGATATCGATATCGCGGCACTCGAAAAGCTACCGCCTAAGAAAAGATTGGCCGGGCTTTTAAAATGGCTCATTCCTGCCGCTATTCTGGCCATGTTTATAGCAGGATTTTTTTTTGGGGGCAAACAAGCCGGAAAAGATATGATTGTGTGGTGGATAACCGCCAATGCGATTCTAGCGGGACTTGGAGCTATCATCGCCCTGGCCCATCCGGTCACAATTATCGCCTCTATGTTGGCGGCACCTTTGACTTCGTTAAACCCGATGATTGCAGCCGGCTGGGTCTCCGGCCTTGTTGAGGCGTTTTCACGAAAACCAAAAGTTAAGGATATAGAGCGTCTTCCAGAAGACATCCTTTCAGTAAAAGGCTTTTGGAAGAACAAAGTGACACGAATTTTGTTGGTTGTGGTATTCACCAATTTGGGAAGCACGGTTGGCACATTTGTCGCTTTTCCAGTGATCGTAAAAGTGCTAATCGGTGTGGGGCCTTAATCGATTGATGAATAAGGTCAAAATTCCTTCCTTTGACTCTTATCCGCCTTTGTAAGAATCAATCTTCACCTCTGGCGAATGAAAATAGGCACTAGATCAAAATGCTTAGACCGCTGCAGCTAAAAATGGCGGCAGCCTTGGCTGTTTTGCTCATAACTTTGAGTTGTGGTAACAAGTCTGGCGTTTCGCGGGATACGAGACACAAGTCGTTGCCGAAGCCACTTCCACCCGTCGGCTACACCATTCAGGTTGGGGCTTTTGCAGAATTAGACAATGCTGTTCAATTGGCTGCAGAGCTTCAACATCAGGGACTGGACGCCTACCATTTTCGCAATCGTGCCGGGCTTTACAAGGTTCGGGTGGGCAGCTACCCTACCAAACAAGCGGCTAGGATAAAAGCCGATAACCTGAAAACTGCCGGAATTATCGACGAATATTACATTGTCGGGAAAACAGATCATTCGCTGGCCAGGCGGGAATCGCAAGGTAAAGAAAATCTCAGAGAAGAAATTGTGAGAACCGCAAACCAGTTCATTGGGGTCCCTTATCGATGGGGAGGGCAGGCGTCTGATACTGGTTTTGATTGCAGCGGGTTGACCATGGCAGTCTACCGGCTAAATGGATTGGAACTCCCGAGATCGTCTCGACAGCAATGGAAGGTCGGCAAACCGGTCGCATCTGGTCAGCTGTTAAAAGGGGACCTGGTCTTTTTTGCAACCAGCGGCAGCGGAAAGGTCTCCCACGTGGGTATATATATAGGTAATAAAGAATTTCTGCACGCTCCCAGCAGCGGGAGAAGAATCCGCATATCCTCCATGTCAAACAGTTATTATAAATCCCGTTACCTGGGTGCCAGAACATATTTATAACGAATCAATTATCTTTACCACTGTCCGGCTCACTTGTTTACCGCCCCGAAGTTCGTATTCCATTTTGACGAGCTTGATACGTCGCTCCGCAAACAGCTGGATACATTCTGAATAAAGCTCCCATTCCAATTCTATACCTTTTTTACGAATCGATTCGAGCGTGTCTTCAGGTTGGATTTGAAAGGTCCGCTGTCCGATAATCGGCCCAGTATCTTCACCATAGTCGATGAAGTGGACGGTACAACCACCCACCTTGCAACCATAGCGAAACGTATCCCCATATCCGTCAAGCCCTGGAAAAGAGGGAAGAATCGCTGGATGAATATTCATAATACGCGGCTGATTGGTTACAGTATTTACCCGGTCAATGAAATAAGGCGTTAAAGTTCGCATGAAACCGGCTAATACCAATAGATCAAACGGATATGGCCGGATTGCATCCAGCAGCCTGGCTTCAGCGATAGCGCGGGTCATTAAGAAAAATTTACCTTTTGACGGATCATCTCGGTTAGAAAAAAAGTTTTGTTTTGCATGTATTTCCTTGAAATCAAAATCTGCTGGCAATACTGCTTTTAAAGGTTCTTCTCTAAAAGCTCTGACGATTGATTTATAGTCGACTGAGAATGTCGGGATGTTTTTTCCACGGGCTCTTTGCAAACCTGGAGTTTCTGGATCATCCGACCCGACAAAAACCATTTGACCGTTAATTTTCCCGCTCTCACAGGAATCGATGATCGCCTGCAAATTTGTTCCGCTGCCCGAAATTAGGGCTCCGATACGGAGGCTATTGTTCATTTCGTCCACCTTTAAGCCCAGATGAGATATAATTCATAATCTGGATTTTGAATGATTGGGTTTAATTTCCTGCGGGTCGTATCTTGCTGTCGAATATAAAATTCTGCCAGAATCCAAATTCCAAATCAATGCTTAAGTTTTCAGTTCACCGGATTGAAAAGGCAAAATTAGGAGTGATCGAATAGTCATCAGCCAAAGCGATAGAAGATTTCACTAGCCTCATAAAACTGTAATTATCTGCCAACATTTTTCAATCCCTGCCAAGGTTGACAATATACCTCCTCATAACTATAATTGTGAAATTGTGAATTCAAAGGAAAGGAAACAACGTTATGGCAGAAGGTATCTTGGAAATAGATGACGGTAATTTTGAAACAGAAGTTTTACAATCCGACAAGCCGGTATTAGTCGATTTTTGGGCGCCATGGTGTGGTCCCTGTAAAGCCATCGGACCAGTGGTCGAAGATCTCGCAAATACGTTTGGTGACAAAATTAAGTTCACAAAATGCAATGTTGACAATAGTCCCGTTACACCGGGGAAATTCGGCATAAAAGCCATCCCGACGCTCATCTTTTTTAAAGGCGGTGATGTTGTCGAACAAATCACAGGCATGGTTGCCAAATCTAAACTAGAAGAAGCCGTCAATAAATTACTTTAGCTATTTCAGTAATAGAATAATGAAACGCCTCGTTGTTGTCGGAATCGTCGTTGTGTTTCTCGGCTCCGGATGCTCTGCCCTGAAAAAGACATGGAATGCCATCACCGGCAAAGAGGAGACCGGAACGGCCCAGCAACTGGCTTGGGATGGAATGGATGCGTTTGAAGATGGAGACTACAAGGAGGCCATAGAAAAATTTCAAAAATTAAAGGACTGGTATCCATTTTCTAAATACGCGATTCTGTCAGAGCTGAAAATTGCCGATGCTCATTATCATTTGGAACAGTATGAAGAGGCCATTTTCTCATATGAGGAATTTGAAAAGCTACATCCAAGAAACGAGGCAATTCCCTACGTCATCTATCAAATCGGGCGTTGCTATTATGACCAAATCGACACAATTGACCGTGATCAGACACCGGCTCGCAAGGCCCTTGAAACCTTTCAGCGTCTCAACAAACAATTTCCCGATGACCCATACGCTCGCAGTGCCACTGAGCATATTCCTAAATGTTTAAAAAGCCTGGCTGGAAATGACTTTTATATCGGGCTTTTTTATTATAAATCAAAACATTATAAAGCCGCTTTGCAACGCTTCATGTCGGTTTTGTCCAACTACCCCGATGTGGGGTACCATCAGGATGCCTTGGAGTATATCGCTAAATGTGAGGCCTCGTTATCTGTAAATGAGGAATAAAAAATCTTTACTCAGTTGCAGTTTTAGTGTAAAAGGATACGTTTAACGCTTTTGCTTAGGTTTAAATTTACCAATAGTTGATCTATATCGATTTTGAGTAAGTCGACGAAGGAGAACAAACATGTCCAGGGTATGTGAAATATGCGGCAAAAAACCGATGGTAGGCCATAATGTGAGCCATGCTCATAATGTAACCAAGCGTAGGTTTAACCCCAACCTCCAGCGCGTTCGCGCGATGTCAAATGGCCAGGTCAAGAAAATAGTTGTCTGCACCAACTGTATTAAATCTGGCTATGTGACAAAGGCGTCCTAACCAATCCTTTTTACATCCTGTACAAGTTTAACCTTCCTGACAGCCGACAATATCTTCTCCAAATGACTGGTGTCCTCCACCCCGATGGTAAAATAACTGTCGACTATTTTGCTGTCACGGGTATCAGATGTGGCGTGGAGGATATTGGCACCGTATTTACTGATATTTCCAACAAGATCCGCTAACAGGCCTTGTCGGTCATGTGAGATAATCCGAATTTTGACTGGATACGTCTCCGTGGCTTCCTGGTTCCAATCAACTTCAATTTGACGTTCTGGGGTCAGTTCCAGTGCATTGACGCAAGTGGTGCGATGAACCGTTACCCCATAACCCCTCGTTATATAGCCAATAATGTTATCGCCGGGTACCGGTTGGCAGCATTTGCCGAATTTAATCAGAATATCATCAACACCCTTGACAAGCACTCCCGTTTTGAGCTTTTTCTTACGGCTGACCCGCTCTATGAGTTTATTGAATATTGTTTCCTGAGTCTCTTCCGACTTTGATTTGGGAGCAAATTTTCGGACGACCTGCAAGGGTGTAATTTTTCCGTAACCAACATTGGCAACCAGATCATCAATCGTCTTGAATCCAAAATGATCCGCAACATCTGCTAATTCATCGGTTTTGGACAAACTGCTATAATTCAGCTTCTCCTTGCGAAAAGCCTTTTCAAGCATCTCCCGGCCCAAGCTGATACTGCGCTCTTTTTCCTGGGTTTTTATCCACTGGCGAATTTTTGATCGAGCCTTGACGGTTTTAACAAATTTCAGCCAATCTTTGCTGGGATGATGATTTTTCGAGGTTATAATCTCGACACGATCACCCGTCTTTAATTGATACTCTAGCGGTACCAGCTGACCATTCACTTTTGCACCAGTGCATTGATTTCCCACTTCAGTGTGAATCATGTAAGCGAAATCAACTGTGGTAGCACCGTTTGCCAGGGTTTTGATCTCGCCACGAGGCGTAAACACATACACTTCATCCTGAAAC
>JAAUYD010135661.1_pt1 | contig 10739 bp, 12 predicted proteins | sample 7278101 | NCBI WGS metagenome assembly JAAUYD01 (sample SAMN14350128, study PRJNA611818) | marine sediment metagenome | isolation source: surface marine sediment (0.6m) | place: French Polynesia: Moorea | collected 2018-08
CACCTTTCGCATCACATCATAAAGCTTTGCTTTCCAGGCGGTCATTTCCGTTTCCATGCCTTTGCAGTAGTCTTTGACATCCATAATCATCTCCTATATTTTAGAATTTTTGCCTTAGGGTAGGACTTACATTCCTCCGACCGCCGGAGATAGTCCAACCCGGTCTCCATCTGAAAGTTTCGATTCGATATCTACTTTCCGATTATTTAGAAAGGCAATCTTAATCTCTTTGGGATCTAATCCCGCAACCTCAACGAGATCCGCTATCGTTTGGCCATTGACCATATTATATTCTGTGGCGCCGTTAAAATCGCATGTGCCCGAATCAACAAGGGACGCAAAACATTTTAATTTAATATTCATGATTATCCTCACAAAATTATCTTACAAAACTTAAACCCTACAATGTGTAAAATATTCATCATTTCGTCATTGAAAAGAATCGTTCAATTAGTTTCACGTTTAAAAGTTCGATAATATATAAAATAAGTTAAAAATCGCTCAATTCAATAAACAATAATAGGTAGTAAAATAGTAGGACAAACCTCTCAATCATCTGTATCTATTCTCATTTGAAATTAGATAAATGGATGCCTATTATAATTTAACTGTGACTTGGGAACCCAAAGAGATATAAGAGAGAAGTTGTTCTATTGAGCCGAGTGAATAAATGACTATTGCACCAAATTCAAAGATTGAAGGGGCATTAACCGGGCTTTGTATCGGGGATGCCCTGGCGATGCCGGTTCACTGGTACTATAATCGACAGGCTCTTCGAAACGACTACGGTTGGGTGACAGACTATCAGTCTCCCCGCAATCCCCATCCGAATAGTATCTTGTGGCGTTCTAAATACGAATCATTAAATTTCAAAGGTGAGATTCTTCACGATCAGGCCCAATACTGGGGCAAACAGGGGATACATTACCATCAGTTTCTCCAGGCGGGTGAAAATACCCTCAACATAAAAATTTGCCGATTGATTATCGATTCAATCAACCACACCCACAGATACGATCCAGACGATTTTTTGAAAAGATACATCCATTTTATGACCACGCCAGGCAATCACCGAGACACCTATATCGAGGAGTGCCATCGCCACTTCTTTTTCAATTATGCCAAAGGTGTGCCACCGCATAAGTGCGGTGTTGTAGAAAAACACATTGGTGGTTTGGTCGGCATGGTACCCATAATCCTGTACTATTACCGACAGCCCGAAAAGGCCAAACAGGCGGCGCTGAGGCATCTGGCGCTGACCCATCCAGGCAATAAAATGTCAGTTGCCGGCTTACTCGTTATTGAGATTTTAAAAAGCATACTCAATGGCAGTCCATTGGAATCGGTAATCCGTAAGAACCTGCAAACGCAAACGAACCCACTCATGGGGCATCCCCTGGTCAAATGGCTCAATCAACCGGATGAGGCGATCATCGGGCAGAAACTCAGTTCCGCCTGCTATGTTGAGGATGCCGTACCAGCCGTCATGTACTTGGCGTTAAAATATCATCATGACCCCCAGCAGGCGCTGATCGCCAATACCAACCTTGGTGGTGACAATGCCGGTCGTGGTGCTATATTGGGAGCGTTACTCGGAGCGGAGCATGGTCTTGAGAAGTTTCCGCGTCGTTGGGTGGAAAAGCTGGTTGATCCTTTGCCAAGCTTATCTGTAACCTGAAGACATCGTTTTGTTTTCAGACACCCCCTGTCACTTTTAGGGACTAAACTGTTTCAGTGAGAAGTTTTGTGGATCTTCTTCATTTTCAATCCCGGTTTGATTTTGACCCACATACCGGTCGAAATATTCGGCGACGAGATGACGCGCATCATCGCTTTTCACATGGCGAATGATTGGAAACAAACGCTGGCAATCGTCCCAGGTAAGTCTTTTTACACTTTGTATGCACGAAAATTCGTCCCTAACGTGCGGAAATGCGTCCAAATTATGTGTTATTTCTGTTTTTTTGATAATTTTTGAATAAATAATTGACCGGGCAGCCAACAAGCTATCGTGATCAGAGTCCGGCATTCCAGGATGAAGGATATAACGCAGCGTCAGCAGGTCTCCCGGTCCATATAGATGGCCTTTTAATCCAAATCTTTTAAAGATATCACGTGATAAAAACCGCACCTTCACATTTTTCAAGGTTTCTTTGGACCGAAGAAACAATGCCAGGGCAAGATGAATGGCGCCCGCTTCGATATAAGAAGACGAAAAGCGCTGAATGATCGGTGCCAGCGCCTTGGCACGCATGGCATCACGCAATCGAAATCGAGCCGCGTCTTGTTGTGCAAATGATTTCACCGCCTCAATGGTTTGCTGAAAGGTCCCTCTCATAACTACTTGATAATAATTTAACAGTGCCTTAGTCGCCTGACGTTCGACATGATAAACAGAATAGTTCACCGAATGTTTATCAATCTCTTCGGGGCGATGCCCATTAGAAAAAAAATCATGAATACGCAACAACGATTCCAGGAATGGCTCGATCTGATGGATATACTTTCCTTCTGCTTTAAGATTTCGAAGTAATACGCACATACGGCGAGCAAAGAGCGGGTATTCCACATCTTGAGACTTGAGGTAATCATCGATGGACAATTTTCCTGCCAACATCTGTTCAAATGCAGCGTCAGGCGGCTCTTCAAGAAAGATGGCGTCGTGATGCCGCATCTTGTTTGCCACAAGAAAAACCGTTTCAGGACGATGAATGGTCAATTCTAATGTAACAATCGGCGAAGAATGGTGCCGGACATTGGTCATGGATATATACTCAGAAAGTCAGCATTGCAGCCTGGTTGGTATCGTTTCTCAGCTGGCTCAATTTTGGTGATTATCAATCGGTTTTAGCGATACATCACCCCGAACTGTCTATCAGATAGATCGCTCGGCTAAATAGAAAGTTCGGGGCAGAGAGGCGTTAGTTCAAATCTTCAGGTTTGCATAGATTTTTGTCATTGGCTGCACTGCGCCCACAGTTTTTACAGAAAAACTGCGCAGGCTGGATGAGTTTCTTGAACTCCTCCTCGTGGGATTCAATATAACCTTCTTCCTGAAGCGCACACAGGGTTTTATCTTCGGCTTGGCTCATTGGTATCCTCCTTCCGATTATGATGGTCTTATTTTTATGTTGCCAGCATATCTACCCGGCACACTCTCATCGAAACAATCTTCACGATTATCGACATCTTTAAGGTCAGTGCTCATTTTGTCATAGATAGGACAAAGTATATTTTTCCCATCAACGTTTTTAATTAAGGTATATACCTTATTTCGATCCTTAATCATTTTATCTCCCTCCTCATGTAAGAGCGTCCACAGTAGCAATTGGTTTATTTCGCATTAATGCATATGCGGTCAGCTCTCTTTTTTTCTTCCCCAGATGGCGTAGATAGGGTCTGAAAACAGTTTTTCAGGGTAATATTTATCATCATAAGGTCGCGGCAGCCCCTTGATGGAATAGGAGTGAAGATCCGTAAATCCGTCGGAACGTGAAAAATATTCCAGAACCAGTCCCATTCGCTCAAACTCGTGCAACTCGGACCAGATCTTAATGGCTTTTGTTGGAAACCAACGGTTTGAAAAGATAACAATGAAGTAGCCACCAGGTCTCAATATACGATTCACTTCCTCAAAAATGGTTGTCGGATCAATGAGATATTCTATGGAGGCGGTGTTGATTACTGCATCAAACATATTCGATCCAAATGGAAGTACCGGATCATTGTTGAGATCGTGAACCTTGTAATCACTCAACTGGGAATTTCTACTCAACTCCTCTTTGTTTAAACCAAGCCCAATGAGTTGATCAAAATAAATACGTTCGGGAAGATGCGACTCCCAGCTGCTCATGAGATCCAAAACGCGCATGCCGTCTTTTAGAAATCGCGTATATGTATTTTTAACCATCTCCCGGGCGGTGCCATCTAAATGGTGAACCATGCGAGCCTGCTGATAAAACTCGCTGTCCGGGCGATCATCTTCACGAACAAACAGATCGTCCAAAATGAAATCCGTTTGGCGTTTACGCCAGCGAGCCTGCATGCCCGGTCCCGAAGTCAATGCCTCCATCCAGTCGACACTTGTCCCACCTCTTTCGTATGTTTTTGAGCCAATATCCGCTATGAGTGCAGAAAGATTGACATCATATCCAGCCAGCGGATGATTAAAATCGACGGACATATGGCCATTTATAAATCCAACACAACGAAATGGTTGTATGTTTGTACTGAATATGTTGGGCAAACCCTTTAACCTTCCCTTGGGATAATATCTTCCCAGTCGCGGGCGATCAACGTTGCTTCCTCCGTTAGTTCCCGAAAATTGTGCCAAGCTCACATCAAAGAGCATATCCTGGTCGTAAGCAGGCACAATACGACTGCTCTGAAAAGAAAAGTTGACACGATCACCGACCGATTTACCCATAAGCATGTTCAACTGCGCATCAGGTATCAAATCTCTCCAAACGTTTATTCCTCTGGCATGATAACAATCGGTGTGCGTCGCCGAATCGGATTGCCAATTTAGATGGTAAATTAAATCCACCTGACTTTCAGGGGTAATGTAATTCAAATCTCCCATGTTATTTTTCCTTATTCTATACCTCGATTGAAGTGTACTACGTAATCTGAAGGCGTATACTAAAATACGTACGGTCACAATCGCTGCAATGGGAAACGACTAAGTGGTAAATGGTAGGAAAATACCCTAATAGTGGTATGATGATATCATTTAATGGAGAGCAGGTACGACCTTAGATTGGTCCGTGAGTTGGTCAATCCAAATTTGGCACGAAGATTTTTGCGGTGAAAGTTGACCGTGGTTTCGGAAACATTTAGTATTGAAGCAATTTCCTTGCTGGTCTTGCCATCCTTGACCAGTCCAGCCACTTGCATCTCCTGAGGCGTTAGAATAATCTTGGCATTCGCCAGGCTTTGAAGCAGGGGAGATATGATATCATTCAAGTGCGCATCTATGATTTCAACCAGGGTTTTATCTTTGGGTCTAAGGCGGGCGTTTTTGAGTTTATCAACGTATGGAAAAACCAAATCTTTGACATTGCTTAAAACCTTTTTTTCAAGTTCGCGCTTGTCGAACTCCCTTTGTTTGATCTGAAGTTTAAGGTCGATGTTGGCTTCTTCAAGGCTTTGCTTCTGTTCAAGTATTTCTGTCTGGCTTTTTTTTAAGGCCTCTTCGGTAAGCTTGAGAGCCGTGATCTCCTCGTGGCTTACCACTACCCGAACAGGTCCCGACCCGGTCATACGTATAGCACGCATGTAATACCAGTGCGAGCTCTCCGGCGTGTGGCAGGGGTAGTCGTAGAGGAATTCATTCAAATGCCCTTCCACAACAGCACGAATGCCCTCGGCAACTTTAAGGGCGTCAGCAATCTCTTCACCCTTGGTGTTATTGCATACGTCAAAGTAATTGGTGCCGATCATTTCGTATGACCGCGGCAGGCCGCCTTTTTTAGCGAATCGCCGCCATGCATTATTGACTTCTAAAATAGCACCCTCTTCATCAATGATAGCAATGTGGGCCGACAAAGAGTTGAGTACGGTTCTCGCCAGTGCATCGGAAAAGCTAAATGTTTCGCTTGATGAATGATCTGTCTTTTTTATGGATTTCAAAGGAAAAGATTCCAGTTATGCGATATTTTTAAAGTAAGTAAAATCATAAACCATATTTGTTAAAGTTTCAAGGGGTTGCTGCCAATCGGTTTTCTTGTTCTCATTTTAGGTGCCATTGCTTTTATTTTTCTGTATTGTTACATTAAAGAAAAACATATCGCTTGAATTTTTCAGGTACCGATAACGTCGCTGTATTCATTCTCATTTACCATAAAACATTCCCAAAATGATCAACTCTTGTGAAGGAGACTGGAATGAACCGGATCAATAAAAAAAGTCAATCTATTCGCAGTCGAAGCAGCTCAACCAACCAAAAGGAGACGGTATCATGAAAATTGCCATCATCGGAACCGGTATTTCAGGGATGACGGTGGCCTATATTCTAAGTAAAGAACATGACATTACCGTCTTCGAGGGCAATGATTATGTTGGTGGTCATACCCATACCGTAGATGTCTCGCTAGATGGTCAATCATTCGGTGTTGATACCGGTTTCATCGTTTTTAATGAAAAAACCTACCCCAATTTTGTCAAGCTAATGAAGAAGCTTGGCGTGGGATGGCAAGATTCCAATATGAGCTTCAGCGTCCAATGCGAAAAAACAGGGCTTGAATTCAGTCCCAGCAATCTAAATGCTCTTTTTATTCAACGACGCAATTTGCTCCGTCCATCCTTTTACCGTATGTTATATGATGTCAACCGATTCAAGAAAGATTCTGAAGCACTATTTCAAAACGATCATTCCAAAATAACCTTGGCAGAATTTTTAAAATCACGAAACTATTCAAAACCATTTATCGATCATTTTATTATTCCAATGGGTGAGGCGGTTTGGTCAGCCGATCCGGTAAAATTTAACGACTTCCCTGCCAGATATTTTGCCCAATTTTTTAAAAATCATGGATTTCTAAACATTAAAAACAAGCCTCAATGGTTGACCATCAAGGGCCGATCACGTCAATACATTGGTCCTATCACAAAGTCATACGCGAATCGGATTCACCTCAACTGTCCGATTGAATCCGTGCAGCGGCTACCAGGGGGTGTCAAAGTAAAACCGCAAAATCAACCACCGGAGGCGTACGACCATGTGGTTTTTGCCACACACAGTGACCAGGCTTTGTCGATATTGTCCGATCCTACGGATAAGGAGACAAAAATTCTTGGAAGCATCCCCTATCAAGAAAACAAGACCGTGCTTCACAGCGATGAATCTATGCTTCCCAGTAAAAAGGCTGCCTGGGCCAGCTGGAACTACCATATTCTAAAAAAAGATATCGGCCGGGTTGCCGTCACTTACGACATGAACATACTGCAAAGTATCGGTGCCCCTCGTGAACTTTGCGTTTCACTCAATTTAAACAAAGCGATCAACTCCCGTTGGATTTACCAAAAATTTATTTATCACCACCCGGTCTATAATCCCGAAAGTCTTGTCGCCAGGCAAAGTCACAGCGATATCAGTGGGAAAAACCGAACCCACTATGCCGGCGCCTATTGGGGATATGGCTTTCATGAAGACGGGGTTGTTAGTGCCCTAACCGTATGTAAACAATTTGGCTTATCATTGTAGGAAAAGGGGTCGGTTATCAAATTGATGGCAAGTTCTAAAACACTTTCATCTACCTCATTGTGGTGATAAAGCCCCCTTTTACCCGTGGGATCTGTCATGCATAGTTGCATATATGAAGGGACTATCCGTCACCGCCGATTTTGGCCTCGGGAAAACCGGTTTCAATATCGGTTGTTTTTTATGTATTTAGATCTGGATGAATTACCGACGTTATTCGAAAATCATCTTTTGTGGTCTTCCAGTCGGCTCAATTTCGCCTATTTTCGGCGTAAGGATCACTTTGGTGATCCGGAGATTTCTATTTATCAGGCCGTTGCTGATTTAGTGGAAGAACAAATGGGACGCCGCCCGGAAGGTCCCATTCGCATGCTAACCCATTTAAGATATTTTGGTCTTTGTTTTAACCCGGTCAGCTTTTTTTATTGCTATGATGAAGTTGAAAACGATTTAGAAACCATTGTAACAGAGATCCATAACACCCCCTGGAACGAACGTCATTGTTATGTATTGAAAAACGATGCAAATGAACATCCGCTCAAACAATGGCGACGTTATCAATTTTCCAAATCATTTCATGTCTCCCCTTTCATTGATATGGACATCCATTACGACTGGCGGTTTCGACTTCCCGGCGACAGATTGAGCGTCCACATGATCGATTATCGGGGCAATAAAAAAATTTTCGATGCCAGCCTTTCACTGCACCGACGCGAGATTACCCCGGCGGCCCTATCCAATATGCTCATCAAGTACCCCTTGCTCACCGGAAAGGTGGTTGCCATGATTTACTGGCAGGCGCTTCGTCTTGTTATTAAAAAAACCCCTTTTTACCCACACCCGAAAAAAATCAATCGGCCGAGCTTGAAAACGAGGTAATACGATGAATGAATTTATTTCCCCCGTAAAATCTTCGGACTGGATGAACTTAAAAGATGGGCCCCTGGATCGACGAGCGCGCCGTTTCATTTTGAATTTACTGAAAAAGATAGAAAAGGGGAAAATCGACATCAAGGAAAACAACTCCCATCAAGTATTTGGCCGGGTATCGCCGCAGTTCCCCCTGGAAGCCGTGGTTGAAGTTCACCACCCGCGATTATTCACACGACTTTTTTTCGGTGGAATAATGGGTGCCGCTGAAGCATATATGGAGGGGTTGTGGACATCACGGGATGTGGCGACAGTCATTCGCGTCTTCCTTTTAAACCAAAATCTTTTTAATGAGATGCGCAAAGGCCCTGCCCGGGTCACCGATATGTTACATGATCTATATCAAGTAATTAAGAAGAACACCCGTACGGGAAGTAAAAAAAACATTCATGCCCATTACGATTTGGGAAACGACTTTTACAAGTTGTTTCTCGATGAAACGATGACCTATTCTTGTGGTATTTTCACCCAGGACAACCCCTCACTAAAGGACGCATCATTGGCCAAATATGACCGCATTTGTCGAAAACTGGCCCTATCACCAGGAGACCGGGTTGTCGAAATTGGTACCGGCTGGGGTGGCTTTGCCCTTTATGCCGTTGAAAATTTTGATATTCACGTTACTACGACCACCATTTCGTCCAAGCAGTATCGCTATGTCCACGATCTCATTAGAAAAAAAGGCATGGAGGAGAACATTACATTGTTACAATTGGACTATCGTGAAATGACGGGTGCTTTTGACAAACTCGTCTCGATCGAAATGATCGAAGCAGTCGGATATCAGTACTTTAATACTTTTTTTAAAGCCTGCAGCGACCTGCTGAAAGATGATGGTTTAATGGTTTTACAGGCCATCACGATTGGCGATCAGATATTCGATCGCCATAAACGTTCGGTCGACTTTATCAAACGGTATATATTTCCCGGTAGCTGTATTCCGTCGATCACCGCTATCCATCAAGCGATAGCCAGAAACGGCAATCTACAATTGATCGAATTGGATGATATCACCCCCCATTACGCTAAGACACTACGGGCTTGGCGGAACAACTTCTATGCCAATCTGGAAAAAGTGAGGAAATTGGGTTTTTCAGAGGCGTTCATTCGCATGTGGGAATATTACCTTTGCTACTGTGAGGGCGGCTTTGCCGAGCGATATATCAACGACGTTCAGATGGTTTTTGCCAAACCCCTGTGGCGGCATCCACAACAATCAGTTCGTGATCACGTCGTAGGCGTCGTAGGACAGGTGTAAAAATGTCAACGGATCTATCAATCTGATCAAATCGGGTTCACGCAATCGATTCCACTCAAAATTCTTATAGGTCATCGCCTTGGTCGCCCATCCAAAGGTAAGATGTAAGTGAGGTAAAATCTTATTCTTCTTTTGTCCAAATCCAGCGACAGTAGCGATATTTTCGTTTTTTATAATCCTATCTCCCACCGCAAGATTGGAAAAAGGCTTGGTATGCGCATAGACAGACAAAAATTCAGGCTGGTTTTCACCGGAAAAATGGTGGGAGACGATGATGGCTTTACCTAAATAATCATTAAAAATGGCTCGAACCCGACCATCCAAAATAACGGGCACTTCAGTATTCTCATCCACCCCAAGGACGCGCCCGGAAACGTCTTTGAACAAGCAAAAATCGAGTCCCTCATGGGGAAAATCGCGATTCCCATAATCTCCCCACCATTTATTCTTGGCCCCATACAGCATGTTTGAATGGAATACCCACGAGCGAAAACCGCTTTCGTTCATAGAACGCCCTCGCATACACCATCCTGAAATCTCTTTTTTAATTGAAGATGTGGCCATAAATCAGTCTTGTTAAATTGGGGCTGCTTAATTACCAAATACGGGGCCGTCTGGTCCCAGATGACAGGAGTAACAGCCAAACCCGCGTCTTGTAAGGATGCTGAATGGCTTAACTCCCAAAGCTTCCGATATGGCCGGCACCAGCTTATTGAGTTTCAAACGAGTGGTGTTTGGGTCATTTTTAAGTTCGGGACCGAGCAGCAGTTTTCCACTAAGTCGCGGAAGGTACTCGTTAGGCATAGTGAATATATCGACATTTGCTTTGGGACCATGACACAATGTACAATCAACGGTCGTAAATCGGTTGGGTCGCCATTGCTGAAAGATGCGCTTTGCTCGGGGCAGCACTTCATTTCGCATATGTTGCTTGCGTACCTCGATCGACATCTCCGACCAGGTTTGCCTTTGACCGTTAGCCGTTGGAAAATCTACCGGCTTATGGAAACATCCCCAGAGCGTGAATCCAGCTAAAAGGAGGAGTACAGCTGTAAACAAATATCTTGACGAAAGGTGTTCCATGACATGGCTCCTGTTTTGGTAATGGAGACTATATGCCATTTGGTTCCTGTAGTAAAACGCCCTTTATTGTCCAACCCTTCGAAAGGCTGGTAAGTTTCCGAATTGGATAAAACGTACAAATAATTTAAATATCAAATGATTTCTATTAGTTAGGTATTTATTTCTTATTGAACCAAAATAAAATCGACCATTTTTCTACAGGAACTTCATTGTCAGCTGAAGTTATATATCATGCTGTCTCTGGCGACAAAGTTTTTGTATGCCATG
>JAAUYD010234989.1_pt1 | contig 10738 bp, 10 predicted proteins | sample 7278101 | NCBI WGS metagenome assembly JAAUYD01 (sample SAMN14350128, study PRJNA611818) | marine sediment metagenome | isolation source: surface marine sediment (0.6m) | place: French Polynesia: Moorea | collected 2018-08
ATGATATCGATTAGATATCTAGGTTTTTATACAGGTTGATTACCTTTCCTGTTATATTTTAGAAGTATAAAACATTAACCATTATTATTAAAGTGTTAGCAAAGCCGCCCTAGAAGGGCGGGGCTTTAAACCCAAATTTTTGGTAAAAAGATTAAGGCTAAAGTTAGGGCTACTACCTTCAAGCGGATTGGCAAGCGCGACTACTCATTCACGTCACTCGATCGATCTCTCGACCACGGAGATTTTACTACTCCCGACTATGCATTTCGGATCGATCCACATATCCCAAAAAAAACTGACTTACTTCAGGTGCGGGTAACTAAACCCTACGAACAATTCGATCCAAATCAGGATTTGACAGAGCCTTTTAACAACTGGCGAGTTCACCTCCAAAACTGGACCGATCTTAACGGCGACGGCAAGTACTGGGTGGACAGAAATGGCAACAAGAAAGTCGACCTCGAAGGGGAGATGCAGACTGGCGAGCATATTCGCTTTAGCTACGGCTATAATACTGGACCAATGCAGCAGGTTCGTATGGCTAATCCACTGGAGAGAATTGACGATGGCTTGCTGCTTACTTTTCGCCACCAAGACCAGATCCCCGAAGTGCCTACCACCGACCTAACAGTAGAAGCATCCTTCTGGAAGAAAACCAAATGGCCGTGGCTTCGAGTGCGAAAGAATTTGACATTGATGCCCAACTCGGCTACAAATTTACCGGCTAGGATTAAAGTACCAAAAAATACCCCCTATGGCATGTATGAAGGTGCTATTGAAATTGTTTACGAAAATGACGAAAATAACAATAATAACAATTACGACGCTCACACAGTTACAATTCCAGTAACTGTAGCAGTAGCCGCTGAAGGTACTTCCTTTAATTTTGGCCAGACCAACTTCACTAACAGGCGTGCCCAGCTCTATGATAATAAGAACCTATTCGGTTATACTGACTACTCCTGGCGGGGAGAGTCGGGAGACTGGCGATTCTACTGGACCGATATCCCTGCTGCTAGTTTGCCAGCTTCAGGGGATTCGTTTTTAGTAATTGATACTGCTTGGAAGAATTCAGGTACGGACATCGATACGATTGTTTTCGGTCCAACCTCTGATGATTTGAGTCCCTCGGATGTTTACGGTCCTTACACCCTGGAAGAAGTAGGTGGCAGCAAAAACACTTACATTGGCAGTGGACGTTGGGGCTACCAAACTTCTAGTGGCGGACCGCAAGAGATTATCTCTGCCCCAGTTCGAGAAGGATTGCACGGTATTGCTTTGCACCAAGTTCGTGTAGACGGTAGCACTTTAAATGAACCCTTTTCTGGTTCTGTTGGACTAGCAAACCTCAATCCTGGCAAAGTAACTGGCACTAACAGCGGCTCGGCCGAAATAACCATTAGCAGCGAGATAAAGTTGAGCAGTTTTGTTGCTGAGGGCTTCGGACTAGGAAAGCCGGTAACTACCCGCGAGACCGTATTTCAAGACGATCCTGACGATCCGTCCACCGCCTCCTTCCTTACTACGGTTGACATTAACCACGGTGGACTGCTGGCGGTGAGCACAGCTGAATCGGCCAAGGGGTCGGATATCGATTTGTACTTGTACGGACCTAACAACATCTTATTGAACTCTTCGACAACTCCAACAGATGAAGAGTCTGTAGAAGTTCTTTTCCCAAAAGATGGCACTTATACGATCGCCGTTCACGGGTGGAGCGTGGCAGCGGGAGTGGACACCTTTGAACTCACGGTGAACGCCATACAGGGCTACGATTTAACCGTCACTAAGCTACCAAATTCGATTCCAGCAGGCGCTACTGGCACGGTCTCAGTTGAGTGGGATACTACCGGTTTTGCCTCTGGAACATACAACGGTATAGTGACAATGGGTCCAGCTAAGGCACCTGGTCTGTTCGAGGTTCCAGTGGAGGTTCTAGTCGCTTAATCTCTACCCAATAGTTGACTTTGCCACAGATATTTTAGTGGGAGGTGGGAGCTCTTGAATGGGGAGTGGGGTCTAAGTTTAATATTTAACGCGAACAATTCTTGGAATCAGTTTTAGATCGATCTCCTACTCCCTACTTCTGCAAGAAGTCCAATGTAGCTCAGCATAAGGATCGTACTCTATTGATGTCTTTTTCAGACTAGCTCCCTGAAACCCATCCATTTGCCTCAAGGGTACTGCGACCATAATTTTCAATTTGGTCGTAGAGTTGTCAAAAAGAGCCAAATCTATTTAGTTTCGGTATTACTTTCTTGAGGTTGTCGCTCGTTGTCAAGAAAATCTGCTTTAATTTTTAGCCAAATATAATCAAAACCGGCGAAAAGTAACCCCGCTATTATTACTATTTTTATTAATCCCAAAGCGGAGTTTGACTGCTTGAGACTATTACCAGTAGCACGTGTAGAGACTTCCTGAGAATTAGAACGATCGCCAAGTTGTCTTTTTCTCGGTGTCGAACCCATCGATCGGGGAGCAGCATTACTTAAATTGTTGGGCAACAAACTCAGCCATTTATCGACACTCGAAGGGCGATCCTTTTGTTCTAATGCCATTCCAAGCATTACTGCCTCGCAAAGCTTAGGATTCAAATCGGGTCGTAGACTTTGGGGTGTCGCTAGAGGAATGCGTTGTCGCAACATCGGACTAGTGGGAACTCGAGCCGTTAGCAAAGTATATAAGGTTGCAGCCAAACCATAAACGTCTGTAGCAGGGGTGCGTTTTGCTTTAGGAAGATACTGCTCAATAGGAGCATAACCTTCTGAGGTTACGTTAGTGTGAGTTTGAACTGCTCCTGGTAAAAATTCTCTAGCAATACCAAATTCAGTCAATATTACCTGTTTAGTTCCTTGACGTAAAACTAAATTATGTGGTGTAATATTTCGGTGGAGTAAGTTGCTTCTGTGGACTACTTTTAGTGCTTCTGCCGCCTGCCGAATGTAGCCAACCGCTATTGCTTCTGATAGTGGTTTGTCAGGCATTACCACGCTCTCTAGGCTTTGCCCTGGAATAAAGTCCATGACTATATAGGGCAATTCCTCTTCGACAAAGAACTCTCGAAATTTAATTATATTAGGGTGGGAACACTTTACCAACCTTCTGGCTTCATTCAAAAACTTTTTTCTCAAATCATTCAGGTGGGCATTTTCCTGTACCCCTAAATTAAGTGTCTTAATTATGACTGGCTTTTTTAGAACTTGGTTAATGGCTTTGTACGAGATACTAGAAAAACCTTGCTCTATTTCCTCCTGAAGAAGATACTTGCCAGTTTGTAAGCTTTTGCCAACAAAAGGTGTCATAGCGATCGCGTCAAATTAACTCGGATTTTGGACGAACATCATTCCCGTAGTTAACAGGGTAACAAATCTACAGAGCTAGAGATATCCGAGGATATCTCCCAGAAACACGTCAGGACAAGCTAATTACAAAATCTCTTCAATCGAGTTTTGAGTTGCTAATCATTTTTTGCTAGTTGGTCTTCTCTTTTGTGTAAGACCTAGTTTTGTGTAACAATTATTCACAAAACTAACCTTTCAGATAAACCCCAGTTACATTTACGATTATAGCGATCCAATCTAAATTAACTACTATATCCCTTAATCGACTTTTAAGTTATTGTCATATGTTGTTAATTATTAAGTGCTATATTTCTTACACTATTTTAGTACTAAGTTAAAATTTAAAGGTAGTTTATAGTTAGTAAAAAGTATTTATTATGATTATATACTAAAAGAACGATGGACTCTTGTTTTCTTTCTAGTCTCCATCATCAAGTTCCAAATCGTATTAATAAACTCTTGCCGATCGACTGGCTTTGTTAAATAAGCATTGGCTCCTAAAATATCTGCCCATACTTTATCCACTTGAGTAGATTTAGAAGAACACATAACTATAGGAATTAATTTAGTAGCTGGATTATTTTTTAATTTACGACAAAACTGAAATCCACTAATATCTTTCATAACTATATCGAGAACAATTATCTTAGGAGAAACACTTTGTAGTACGTACGTTGCTTCAGAGGCACTCGATGCAGTTAAGACTTGTAGACCAGATTTTTCCACATATGCTTTTAAAGTCATTCTTTCTACTAGAGAATCATCAATTATTAGAACTTGACTCATCTAATTTATTTCTCGTCTATTTTAGTATTAAGTTAAATTATACTATCAAAAAGAACGAGAATAAATAATCATCTTTTTCGATCGATAGTTTGGCATAAGTTGACTTATAAAATCAGCAAAAAAAATTTAGGATATTAATAGGCTGGTAAATAGATCGCAACTCGATTGCTTGAATTTTTAATAGTTGTATAGTCTCAATTAAATCGTATGTTTAGATAGAATTATAGATATTTTCTCGATAAATCTCCGAGGATTTTGTCATTCTTCAAAAAGATTCCCATAAGGAGCATACAATCGAATTGTATTTTTGACGCTCGAGATTTTGCCTGAGATATGCCAAATTTTACCAATGAAGTCAGAAGTCAGAAGTCAGAAGTAACGCTCTGCACTTTGGTATAAATAAAGCCTCCTCATAAAATGAGGAAAATATAAAAACATAATTCAATAGTTGAATCCTGTTTTTTCAAAAAGCGGAGCGCCCGCTCGGAGGGAACCTCCGAGTAAGGAGAACCCGCGCAGAGGTAAAACTTCTGACTTCTGACTTCACACTTCTGACATCGTAATACAGAATAGCGATTATATTCGCAAACAGATCGCTTGGATAGCCCAGTGCAGTGGAGATATTGAACTTCGCAATGCTTTACTACTTACTAGCTTGGAAGAATATTGTTTGCGTCTCCTTGGCAATCACACTGTATTATCCCATTAGTTGAGTGATTTCCTCATGAGTCAAAGGAACGATCGCTAAGTTAGTAGTTTGCGGAAAAAAACTACCTTAAAACAGCCGATCGCCTGGAAAACTAATCAATTAATTAAAATTGTTAATTCCAAACTTTAGAATTACTTAACTTAATTTCATCGCATTTACAGGTATTTCGTCCCAAGAATTAACCGTTCTCAAACGTATAGTCCAACCGTCTTGTTTTTGTCGATCGCTGAGATTTTGCTGCCAATTTTGGTAACAATCAAGTGCTAACTCCTCATCGCAGCTAGCAACACAAGCATAGATAATTCCCGACGGATCGATTTGTTCGTTCACCCAAATTTTCACAATTGTTCTATCTTTGAAGTTAAGTTAAAATTTACTTATCTAAAATTACCTAATTTAAAATAACAATACCTTACAACTTACAGCTAGGGTAAGTAGAATTACTATTAATAGCTCAATTTTACTTTAATATCAATTAGGAGTTTACCCGTGAAATTTTTCTATAAGACCCAATTATTAGCAACAACCTTGGTAATTTCCACTATATTTGGTCTCATAAATCAAAATACTGCTAGGGCTCAAGTCCGAATCATCCGCGATAATTCGGACTTGAGAATTATCCGCACCCACAGAACAACTGTCAGCTGTCGCAATCTGACAACTGTTATCAGTCGGGCTGGGAGAAGTGCAGTGTTAATCAAGTGGCAAACTACTGAATTTGGGACATCTCCTCAACAACGGTGCCAGGTTGTTTCCCAAAAATTACAAAAAGCAATAGACTACAACGGAGGAAAACTGTCTGGTTTGAGACTCATAACAGGTCGCGTAAATAATCAGACAGTAATTTGTTTCGTTCCCAATGGAGAAGCATGCAATAGCAATAGAGTGCTGTTAACTCTCAATAGAGAGAACCGAAGAAGAGCAAACGAGATTGCAAAAAAAATCATTTCTCCTAGTCCCAATGCTTCAAATGCAGCAATTATTGAGAATTCTGGAGAGAGATTTGAAATGGATCTCGGAGTTTGGGAAGAAACAAATTTAGACCCTAGAGTGTCTACTTACTAGGAAATAACATTAATCTACTCAAACCGATCGATTCTATTGATTGGATAATATTTAATGGAAACAATAACAAATTTAACAGTAAATATCAATAAAATTAATGGGAAATTACAGTGGGTTTATTGCCGATTAGATTGACGGTTGCTTTCTATCTAATTAGCATATTTGGATTGTCCTTGACTCAAAGTAAAGGCTTTAAAAAAAGAGTTAACGCTATAGATCGAGCTACTGTAGCTATTACTCAAAACATTGAGGTATCAGTGCCAGAAATTGCTAGGCAAGTAACAGTGAGGATTATGAACGATCCAGCTCCTGGATCGGGGGTGATAATTCAACGTCAAGGACAAATTTATACCGTGTTGACCAACAAGCACGTAGTTGTCGACAGTGAAGATCGCCACTATCAAATTTTAACGTGCGATGGAGAAATGCACCAAGCTAAGTGGTTAAAATTCCCTAGCTTTGAAGATATAGATTTAGCCTTAATTGAATTCAAGAGTAGCAAATCCTACACCGTTGTGACAATGGGAAATTCAGAACAACTAACCGTAGGGGATACAGTATATGCTTCGGGATTTCCCAACTGGAATTGGATCGATCGAACCACCCCAGAAAGTACCCTTCAGTGGAAACAAAAAGCCTTTAAACTAACCGAAGGAAAAGTGGGAATGATACTTGAGGAACGATCGCTAAAACAAGGATACCAATTAGGCTACACCAACGAGATAGAAGTAGGGATGAGCGGCGGTCCCATATTAGACAGCCAAGGTTATCTGATTGGGCTTAATGGGCGCGTAAAATATCCCTTTGGAGGTATTAATGATTTTATCTTTACAGATGGCACGCAGCCATTCGTAGAACTTTTTTTACAGATGGAAACCCTAAGCTGGGGAATTCCCGTTAAAACATATCAAAGATTGAATAAATCAACTGATAGGAAATAAGATTGCTATGATTTTCTCGAAGCGGCGATCGAAACTAATAGCTTTTATACTAGCGATTTCAACCGCGATTGCAATTATACTTTTAGGAGACTCTACACGCGCAAATACTTCATCTCTAAATACTAAAGAAATCGATGCCATAGCTTCCCAAACCACAGTCGTAATTGGGGAAGGTCTGCGCAAAGGAGATATTGAAGATGGAAACGAATGGGATACTGGTTCGGGAGTAATCGTCGCACACAATCATAATACTTATTACGTTCTTACTAACGCTCACGTAGTCAGAGAACCGAGAGAAAATAGACTCTGGGGAATTCGTACTGCTGACACTCAAGTTCACGTGGTAGCCGATACTGGTGAGAATATTATTCGCTTTGGTACCTACGATAACTTAAAAAAACAAACTACTAGCGGTTATGACTTGGCACTAATGAAATTTCAGAGCAACGAAGAGTATGTCGTTGCAGTCATGGGAAACTCCGAAAAACTCCACCAAGACGATCGAGTGCTCGTGTCGGGTTGGCCCATCCCTGAAGATCTCAGAGCCAATAGAAAGCGCGTCTCCGAACGAGGAAAAGTAGCAAAAATAGCCGAGGAAGCCGAGCAAAATAGCGGTTACAGTATACTTTATAGCTCTCAAACTGCACCTGGGATGAGTGGGGGGCCTGTATACAATCAGAAAGGAGAATTAGTTGGGGTTCACGCAGCAGGACGAAGTAGGGGAGATAGATACTGTATAGATCCAGTTTTGAGTAAAAATAATAGTTGCGGAATTCAAACAGTTCATTTTATTACTGAAGCTCAAGCCAAACAGATTCAGTTAAACTACAATCCACCTCCAGTTAGTGAGAGTGAAATTGCCAGAGGGGAAAAAAATAAACAACGAGCAGATTTTATTAGAGACATTTACGCTCTTTTCACCGATCTCGAACAACTGCAAAATAAGCTCGATAAAAGAAGAGACGATTTGGAAAATTTAGAGCGCCGTCTAGAGCAACACCTACAACTGTTCGATCGAGACAATCTACTTTCCCCATCGAGATCTCGATCGGAGCCAGACAATAATTAGGGAGTTAAGTAGGATTGTACAGTAGCGTATATTTATTTTAAGTCTCTATGAAAATTATACCTAGCAAAACTTTACAAAAAGGTAAATATATTCTCGTACAAGAATTGGGGCAAGGAGGTTTCGGCGTTACCTACAAAGCCATTAACCAAATTCTCAATGAAGAAGTGGTAATTAAAACTCTCAAGTTAAACTCGACACAAGATAAATACCGCGTTAATTTGAGAAAGCAGTTTTTGGATGAAGCCAGAAGACTCCTTAAATGTTCTCATCCCCACATAGTTCGGTTGCGAGAATTTTTTACCGAAGACGAACTTCCCTACATTGTAATGGACTACATCCCTGGCCCTACTTTAGATAAGGTTGTTATGCCCGACAACCCCCTGCCAGAAGCTACCGCGATCGAATACATTCGCCAAGTAGGAGAGGCTTTAAAAGTCGTTCATCAAAATGGCTTACTCCACCGCGATGTCAAACCACAAAATCTTATTTTGCGTCAAGATACTCAAGAAGTAGTGCTGATTGATTTTGGCATTGCTAGAGAGTTTCGATCGGGAACAGTTCAGACCCATACCAGCCTTTTTTCAGAAGGCTATGCTCCGATCGAACAGTATATACTTAAAGCCCAGCGCACCCCTGCAACCGATATTTATGGTTTAGCTGCTACTCTTTACACTTTACTCACGGCTCAAGTGCCTATAGCTGCTAGCTTGCGCGATCGCATGCCCATGCAGTCGCCCAAAGAAATTAAACCTCGCTTGAGCAAGACTATCTCAGAAGTAGTCATGTGGGGAATGGCAGTGGAACTACAGCAACGCCCTGCTACCGTAGATCAATGGCTAAAAGTACTTTTGGCACGTGACAATAATAGGAGTGGAATTTCAGCCGCAATGCAAAACACTTCTTTAATGCCAACCAAATCCGATACAGGGAACCACGTCCGTTCGATTGACCGCGATCGAGAGCGAAAGGCGGCTAAAATTCCCATGGAGAATAAGGGACTATTTGTAGCCAAAGCGATCGCTATTTTTAGTTTGATAGTAGCTTTAGCTCCACTTATTAAGTCCAAACTAGTAGACGAAAACCAGAGGAATATGACTTTGCTTAAAAGTTGGAACTTACAATTGACTGCGTGCGATCGGGATGCTGTATCGATTTACATGAAAGATGAAAAATATTGTGTCGAACCCGACCACGAACACCAACTTTATTCAGGAGAAAGTTTTAAATGGAATGGTGGGAATCGTCTGGTTCACATACCGACAAAAAACACTGGGGATAAGGACGATAAAGAATTTAAATTTGAGTTTTGAATGGAAAGGTGGGAATCGTCTGATTCACATACCGACAAAAAACACTGGGGATAAGGACGATAAACAATTTGTTTTTCAGCTAATATTATCGAACTAATCTCTAACAAAAATATTAAATTATCTATACTATTGTTATATATTGCTTATATTTTTTGAATCGCCGTCTATAATCAATAGAAGATATTTGGCGATAAGTTAATAATTTAGAAATAAAATTTCCCTCGAAACTTTTTAGTTAGACTCGCAAGAAGTCCCACATCTGCAATCTATAATTCAGTGTGGGAATATGTCACAATAGAAATAACTATTAAACGTAAGCCAGGAGACTACTGTGAATCGAGACATCCCTAAGCTATCTTGGATTAACAACTCTGGTCTGGGCTGTTGGCTTAGTCTGTTGCTAATGGGATTGTTACTGGGGTCTGTTGGTCTAGGTTGGCTGGTCAATGGATTTTTAATAATAGTTGCTATATTGCTGGTATTACCAATTATTTCTTGGTTAGTATTTCGCTGGTGGTTACAACGCAATCTCATAGTAGACCAATGTCCAGTTTGTCAATACGAATTTACTGGATTGGCTGGAAGTCAGTGTCAATGTCCGAGTTGTGGAGAGCTTCTTAAAGTTGAATCCGGTCGCTTTTCCCGCTTTACTCCTCCTGGAACTATTGATGTAGAAGCTGTTGATGTGGAAGCAAAGCAACTAGAAGAGTAAGCTCACCCTCGGCTGAAGCGCGAGGGCTTTCGCCTTCGCAATTCAGAAAAGAGTTTTTCAGTAGCCCTGCAACTTAAACCTAGTCTCATATTGGGGAGCATTCAGCCTAAATCGCGAACCTCTAGGTCGGCTTACATTCCTCGTTTAACCCAAACAATACGAGAGCTTGGACGAAGGATATTTTTTCTTCACCGAGGTTATTTTCTCGGACGACCCCCGAATTCAACAAAACTCGACATTGAATTCTTGACTCAAATTTACGAGACTCTCGCTGTACTCTGTCTTACTGCATAGCCGTTTCTCCTGAGTAAATGAGTGCCTTTGCTTTTCAGATTATAATAAGTGTACTAAATGGTACACATTATCTCAAGAACAGAACAGCTAAAAGTAAGACTAACTAAGAAAGAAATGGAAAAATTAGAAGCTTATGCACAATCGAAAGGATACTCAAAATCAGAAGTTATCAGGGATTACATTAAACGATTACCAAAGATTAACCCTGACGGGGGATAAATCCCCCGTGTCGCGTTTCATCCCCCCTATGAATAGAGGGGCTTCCACGCTCCCGTGAGGTTCTCGTGAGTGAGCGTTAAATCGGTATAAACCGAAGCAAAACGTATTAATCGAGCGGAGAAAATTCCTGACTATAGCTCGATCGTCTCAAAACCTTGGGGTGTACAACCAATCTCCCCTGCTCCCCTGCTCCCCGAAGGATATCTTTATTTTTATAGAGGGAACCCTCTGTTGCAGTAAAGTTAATTGTCACAACAGATAAGTTAAATAAAAAGGGTTCCCTCTATAAAAA
>JAAUYD010121360.1_pt1 | contig 10733 bp, 8 predicted proteins | sample 7278101 | NCBI WGS metagenome assembly JAAUYD01 (sample SAMN14350128, study PRJNA611818) | marine sediment metagenome | isolation source: surface marine sediment (0.6m) | place: French Polynesia: Moorea | collected 2018-08
GACGATCCGGGCCGCGGCACGGGCGGCCGATCAGGGCTGGTGGCTCACGCCCTGGAGTGCGCCGCAGCGAAAGCGGCGCTCGGGGCTCGGCGTGTCGTCCTGGCACGCGGTGAAGTCGGCGCTCGGCGTGGTGAGCTGGTCGAAGCTCGCGGGCAGGGCCTCGCCGTGGCTCAGGATCACCAGGTGCACCTCGGCGTCGAGCGGACGCCGCAGCCCCGGGCCCTTCAGGAACCCCTCCGGGAGGGAGTCGCGAAAGCGCTCGCGATCCTGGTCCTGTCCCGCCGTCCGGTAGGCGGTGGCGACCAGGGTGGCCGCGCCCGACGGCTCGCCGACCACGACGCCGGTGGCGTGGAGCTGCGAACCACCGACGCCGGGCACGTCGAGGTCGACCGGCGTGCACGGGCTCGTGGCGCAGCGGGCGGGGCGGTTGTAGATGCGCCACCAGACGGTGACGGCCGAGCCGGGGTCGAGGTCGGTCGTCCGTACGACGACGCTCACGCGATCGTCGGAGCGGTAGAGGGTCGACTCGCCGACCACGGCGCCGTCGGCGAGGCGGACGACCGGGTCGATCTGGGTGGTGCCCTCTGCGATCGCGACGCGGGGGAGCGCCAATCCGAGCGCAAGGAGGCAGAGTGTGGGGAGCGTTCTGGACATGCAGTTCTCCTGTTCGGCGCGTTGCGCCGTCGGAGCCCCTCGCGTGGATTCGCGCGGAGCGATGGGGTGGGCGGGTGACGAGCGGTCTTGCCGCCTGCGTCGTCAGGCGGTCGGGACGTCGTCGCTGCCCTCGTAGAGCACGTGCTCGAAGAGGGCGGTGGAGAGGTATCGCTCGCCGAAGCTCGGGAGGATCGCCACGATCCACTTGCCTTCGGCCTCGGGGCGCGCCGCCAGGGTGAGGGCGGCGTGGATCGATGCGCCGGACGAGATGCCCGAGAGCAGGCCCTCCTCGCGGGCGAGCTGACGCGAGCGGGCGATGGCGTCGTCGCTGGACACGGAGATCACCTCGTCGATCAGTCCGGTGTCGAGCACGTCGGGCACGAAGCCGGCGCCGATGCCCTGGATCTTGTGCTTGCCTGCGCGCCCACCCGACAGGATCGCGCTCTCCGCGGGCTCGACGGCCACCATGCGGAAGCCCGGACGCTTCGGCTTGATCACCTGAGCGATGCCGGTGAGCGTGCCGCCGGTGCCGACCCCGGAGACCACCGCGTCGACGCGGCCGTCGGTGTCGTTCCAGATCTCGAGCGCGGTGGTCTCGCGATGGACCTCGGGGTTGGCGGGATTGCGGAACTGCTGCGGCATGTAGGCGTGGGGAAGCGACTCGGCGATCTCGGTCGCCTGCTTCACGGCGCCGGGCATGCCCTCGGCGCCGGGAGTGAGCACCAGCCGCGCCCCGAATGCGCGGAGCACCGCGCGGCGCTCCCGCGACATGGTGTCGGGCATGGTGAGGACCAGCTCGTAGCCCCGGGCCGCCGCCACCATGGCCAGGGCGATCCCGGTGTTGCCCGAGGTGGGCTCCACCAGAGTGGTCCGCCCGGGCTCGATCCGACCCGCCCGCTCGGCGGCGTCGATCATCGCCACGCCGATGCGGTCCTTCACGCTGTTCGAGGGGTTCATGCCCTCGAGCTTGGCGAGGACCCGTCCGGGGAGTCCCCTTCCCATCCGGCGGATCTCCACCAGGGGGGTGTTGCCGATCAGCCGGGTGATCTCCGTCGCGATTCGCATGCTGCCTTCCTTCCTTGGTCCTGGGCGTCGCGTCTCGGCGCCTTCGTGCGGAACGGCGGGCAGGCTAGGCGGCAGGGGCCCCGGGGATCCTCACCAGAGGCTCACGGATTCCTCACTCCATCCCCGGCCGAAGCGCCGGGAGAGGTCGCTTGCGGTCTCGCGCAGCCGAAGGGCCTCCTCGCGGTCCCCTTCGGCACCGCGTTCGTCGAGCAGCTGGGCGAGCTCGAGGCACGATCGGGTCCGGTGCAGGTGCGCCCGCGCGCGCTCCTCGACCCCGAGGGCGTCGCGCAGGTGCTCGATGGCGAACTCGCTCCGGCCCAGGCAGCGGGCCAGCACGGCCAGGTGCCGATCGCCCGACCCGTAGGAGGCGAACACGTCGAGGTTGAGCTGGTGGCTCCGATAGGGGGCGAGGCAGGCGTACAGGGCCTCGGCCCGGACGCGATCGCGAAGCACCGAGGCGGCGGTCGTGCAGAGCGCCAGGTGGACGCCGTGGGTGAAGTCGCGGCGGAAGTCCCGGAAGCCCTCGGGCACCAGGAGCTCGAGGTCCCGCCGCGCAGCGTCCAGGTCGCCTTGCTGGATCGAGGCCATCATGCGCCCGGCCCGGAACGCGGGCATGTCGGGGTAGCTGCGGATCCCGTTCTCGAAGATCGGGAGCAGCTCGGCGAGCTGGCCCTGCAGCATCCGCAGGGTGCCGAACTGCACGGCCTGGGCCAGGAAGCCCTCGTCCCGGGAGCGGAAGTTCGAGACCGCGCGGCGCACCTCTTCGCCGCGCTCGGCGACCGCCTCGAGGTCGCCGTGCAGCAGCGCCATGCCCACCTCGACGACGCCCACGTGGGCCGAGTGGTGCGCCGCCCGGGACTCGCGCGCGAGCCGCACCAGCTCGGCCTGGGACTGCTCGGCCTCCTCGCCCTGCGCCCGCGTCAGCTGGACGCCGAGCCGGTTGTAGACGGCGTAGAAGCTCAGGTTGCGGTCGCGCAGCCCCTCGTCCGAGAGCCGCTCCGCCTCGCGGGTGAGTGCGAGTCGTTCGTCCTGGTCGTCGGGGTGGGTGAGCTGTCGATAGCGGGCACCGATGGCGTAGGCGTGGGCCATCCGGGCGCCCGAGCTGCGCGCCAGCTCGATGGCCTGGGTGCTCATGGCCCGGCTTCGGTCGAGGGAGTCGAAGTAGAGGTCGTCGGCCACGGCGGCGAGGAGCTCGACCTGGATCTGCGGGTCGTCGCCCAGCCGTGACAGCAGACGCTCGCCATGGGCCAGCCGCCCCTTCGGCACGCCGGCCAGGCTGTCCTGCATGTGGTTCGAGAGCCGGGTCAGCGCGATGGCCGCGTGCCGGGGGGCGTCCATGCGCATGGCGATCTCGAGCGCGCGGTCGAGATCCTCCTTCGCGCCGGCGGCGTCACCGGCCCGGTAGCGCAGCTCCGAGAGCGTGATGCGCAGCTCGAGCTGGCCCTCGGGCGTGCGCTCGGGATGCTCCTCCTCGAGGGCGACGAGGCGCTCGACCAGCCCGGCCGCGTCCTCGAAGGCGAGCCGCTTGACCGCCTGGTGGGCCGCCTCGGCCAGGTACCGACGGGCGCGCTCGGGCTCGAGCGAGGCCGCCGAGTGGAAATGGTGGGCCAGCTCGAGCAGCGGGGGCTCGCTGTGCGCACTCGCCGTCGCCTCGATCGCGAGCCCGACGCTCCGGTGGGCCTCGAGGCGCCCCAAGGTCGTGAGCTCGGCCAGCAGCGCCTCGCGGAACAGGGCGTGGACGAACTCGAAGCTCCCGGGCGAGGTCGCCGGCTGCAGGATGCGCCCGAGCTCGGCGGGCTGGAGCGCCGCCAGGACCGTGCCGAGCTCGGCCTCCGCGGTGCTGGCCAGGCGGCTCGCGAGGAAGACCTGCCCGCACACTGCGGCCGTGCGCAGCAGCGCGTGGGTCTCGTCGGGGAGTGCCGAGAGCCGCTCGTGCAGGACGCGTCGCACGCCCGCCGGAAGCGGGGTCGCGCGGCCGGGCGCGCTCTTCTGCTCCTCGGGGAGCTGGATCCACTCGCGCACGAAGAGGGGATTGCCGCCGGTATCCGAGACGACGCGGCGCATCTCGCTCGGCGTGGGCGCCCGGCCCGAGAGCCGCTCGAGCAGCTCGGCGACCTCGTCGGGCTCGAGCGAGCCCAAGGCGAGCTGCAGCGTCTCCGGCGCCCCGCGCAGGAGCTCCGCCGCGCAGGCCTCGAGCTCGGCGTTGGGATGCAGCTCGAAGGAGCGGTGGGTGCCGGCGACGCCCATCGGCACCCGCCCGGCGCGGTCCGAGAGGAAGGCGAGCAGGCGCAGGGAGCCCGGGTCGGCCCAGTGCAGATCCTCCATCACCAGCAGCAGCGGCTGCTCGCTCGCCAGCTCCTGGAAGAGGCCGGCCAGCGCGTGGAAGAGCCGCACCCGCTCCTCGGCGGCCTCGAGTCGCACCGGCGCCTCGCGGGGGGTGAGCAGCCAGGGCGCCACGTTGGCGACGTCGCCCGCCGCCGGGCCGAGCCGCGCCTCGAGGTCGATGTCGCGACGCCGGCCGATCCCGGCCAGCAGCTCGAGCCACAGGCCGTAGGAGACGCGCCCCTCGACCTCGCTCGCGCGCGAGGCGAACACCTCGATGCCCGCGTCCTCGGCCCGCATGCAGAGCTCCCGGATGAGCCGGGTCTTGCCGATGCCCGGGTCGCCCGAGAGCAGGACGAATCCGCCCTGCCCCTCACGGACGTGGGCGAGCCACGCCTCGAGTGCGCCGATCTCGGCGTCGCGTCCCACCAGGTCGGCGCTCCGCGGGCGCGCCCGGGGTCCCGGGGGCGCGCCCGCTCCTTCCTCCACGGGGACGGCCATCGCATAACCCAGGCCGCGCACGGTCTTCACGACCTCGCGCGTGCACCCGGCGTCCCGGAGCGTCGTTCGTATCAGACTCATGGCGCGGGTCAGCGACGACTCCGTGACCGAGACGTCGTCCCAGATCTCCTCGAGCAGCTCCTGCTTGGAGACCACGCGTTCGGCGTTCGTCGCGAGGTAGGTGAGCAGGGAGAACGCCTTCGGCTGCAGCTCGACGGGCCGCTCCGCGACGGACAGCTCGCGACGCTCGGGGTCGAGTCGGCAACGATCGAAGCGCAGCATGCCCTGGGAAGTCTGCCCCTTGGACGGCTCGGTGGCGATCGGGCCCTCAGGCTCCTTCCGTCGGAGCGGCGTCCTTGCCGAGGGCGTGGCGCATCACCGCGGGGTCCACGTTGCCCCCGGAGAGCAGCACGCCGCAATCCCCCTTCGCCTCACGCAGGGCCGCTGCGAGCGACGCCGCACCCGACGGCTCGAGCACGAGGCGAAGCTCGCGGGCGGCCAGGGCCATGGCGTCGAGGAGCTGGTCGTCGTCCACCAGCACGACGCGCGAGACGGACTCGCGCAGCACCTCCCAGTTGCCCGCGCCCAGCCGGCGCACGCGTAGCCCGTCGGCCAGGGTGCGCGGCGGCGGAACGGCGATGCGCTCGTCGGCCGCGAGGCTGAGCTCGAGACGGTTGGCGCCGGCGGGCTCGACGGCCACGATCTCGGTCGCCGGTGAGAGCGCCCGGACCGCGGTGGCGCAGCCGGCCATCAGCCCGCCTCCGGACACCGGGGCGTAGAAGCGGTCGAGCGGCGGCGCCGCATCGAGCAGCTCGAGCGCGGCCGTGCCCTGTCCGGCCGCCACCTGGACGTCGTCGAAGGGAAGTACGGGCGCGAGCCCCCGCTCGCGCTCGATCTCGGCGGCGCGGGCCTCGCGCTCGGCGCTGTCCGGCCCGACGATCACGACCTCGGCTCCGTCGGCGCGAGTGCGCTCGAGCTTGGCCTGCGGTGCATCCTCGGGCATCACCACCACGGCGGGCAGCCCCAGCACCCGGGCGGCGCGCGCGACGGCCTGGGCGTGGTTGCCCGACGAGTGCGCGACGACCCCGGGCGTGCCTGCCGGCAGCGACAGCATCTTGTTGAACGCGCCGCGCAGCTTGAACGCGCCCGTCGGCTGGAGCGACTCGGCCTTGCACCAGAGCACGGCCTCCGGACGATCGAGGCGCAGGGTCGGGGTGTGAACGACGTAGGGAGCGATGCGCTCGGCGGCGGCGCGGATGGCTTCGAGGTCGAGGTCGTCTCGCACCCGAGCAGCTTAGCCCTTCCGGCCATGATCCCCGGGCTATGTTCCTCCGCATGCGTACCACCACCGTCGTCCTGCTGCTGCCTTCGCTGCTGCTCTCGCTCCCGTCGCTCGGCTGCCGAAGCCTCTACTACGACGCGATGGAGGGCCTCGGCAAGGAGAAGCGCCACATCCTGCGCGATCGCGTGGAGGCGGGGCGCGACGATCAGCGCGAGGCGCAGGAGCAGTTCCAGACGACGCTCGAGGCGTTCCGCTCGGTCACGGGCTTCGACGGCGGTGACCTCGAAGACGTGTACGAGGATCTCGACCGCGAGTACCAGCGCAGCGAGGCCCAGGCGGAGGCCGTGCGCGAACGCATCGCGTCCATCGAGCAGGTGTCAGCGGATCTCTTCGAGGAGTGGGAGAGCGAGATCGGCGAGATCTCGAACGCGAGCCTGCGGCGCAACAGCCAGCAGCAGCTGCGCGACACGCGGCGCGCGTGCAACTCGCTCATCGCGGCCATGCAGCAGGCGGCGGAGCGGATGGATCCCGTGCTGACGGCGTTCCGGGACCGGGTGCTCTACCTGAAGCACAACCTCAACGCGCGGGCCATCGCCTCGCTGGAGGGCGATCTCGGCGAGATCGAGGCCGACGTCGACCGCCTGATCCGGGAGATGAACAGCTCCATCGCCGAGGCCGAATCGTTCCTATCGACGCTCGGCTGACTCCCGCGGTGTCGACGCTCGGCTGACGCCGCGCGGTGGTGACGCTCGGCTGACGCCGCGCGGTTTCGACGATCTCCCCTACGCTCCCCGGGGGCTCCGCTCCCGGCGCCGTTCGGCCGATGGGTCCTTCCATGGGAAGGCGCATCCTGGTCGTGCTGCTGGTGCCCTACGTGGCCTGGCTGGTCCTCGACTACGACTACCACTTCATCGATGGCGTGAACCTGGTGTTCCACGAGGCCGGCCACCTCGTCTTCACGCCCTTCGGCCGCACGATGCACTTCCTGGGCGGCAGCATCGGCCAGCTGTTCTTCCCCGTGGCGCTGATCGTCTACTTCCTGCGCGAGGAGAAGCGCTTCGAGGCCGCCATCTGTGGCCTCTGGGCCGCCGAGAGCGTGATGTACATCGCGTGGTACATGGCCGACGCCAAGGCCATGGCGATTCCCCTGGTGGGTGGCGGCATCCACGACTGGAACTGGCTGCTGAGCCGCTACGGCGGGCTCGAGTCCTGCGAGCGCCTGGCCGCGGGCGTGCACCTGCTCGCGAGCTTCGGTGCGATCGGTGCGCTGATCGTCGCGGGGCGCGTCGCCTTCGAGCCGGGCTCGGACGGCGAGGCGGTCTCGGAGCGTGGGCTCACCGCCATGCTCGCGTCGGAGTTCCCGGACGAGGCGAGCGCGGCCCAGGTTCCGGACGGGCTGCGCTCCGGCGTGGAGGCGCAGCCGGCGCCCGGCCGGAAGATCCGAGGCGCAGCCGCCTTCGGCGGGCCGCCGCGCCGCTAGGGGGACCATCCCCACTTTCATCCCAGGCGAAGGCGGGTATCGCGGCGGCTGCGATAATGGCAGGCCGTGAGCGGGACCGGACCCGGAGAGGACAGCCGCCGCGAGCTCGTGGCGCTCGGAGCGGTGCTGGCCGTGGCCGCCGTCTACCTGGCCGTGCGCTTCGAGCCCTTCCTGATCCCGAACAACGACTTCCACAGCTTCGCCGACACGGCGGCGAGGCTTGCGGACGGAGCGCTCCCCTTCGAGTCGAAGCGGCTGCCGCTCCTACCGGCCTTGATGGCTCTCGTCGGGGCCTGGCTGCCGGGCCCCCACGCCTACCTCGATGCTGCGCTCCTTTGGAACGCGGCCTTCAGCCTGGGCTCGATCGCGTGCGTGTTCGTCCTGGCCCGGCGCTTCGTGGATCGCGGAGCCATTCTCGCGCCGATCCTCTACGTGGCGACCATGCAGCTCTTCGGCTCCGGCCTTCAGCCGCTGGTGGACGCGAGCCTCGGCTTCTTCGTGGTGGCGGCGTTCGTGGCGTTCGCGGCGCGCTCGCCCTGGCAGTGGGTGGCGGCCGCCGCGGTGTCGCTCTCGCGCTACGAGGCGGCCGTGTTGATCCCGGTTCTGGTGCTGGGCAACGCCCTCTTCGATGGGCGCGCGTTTCGGCAGGTGGTCCTCGGCGGGCTCTCGCTGCTTCCGCTCCTCGCCTGGCGCGTCGGCGCGGCGCTCCACGGAGGCTCCGGCAGCACCTACCTCGACTTGATGGAGGGCATGGGCTTCGCGCCGGCCCCTGCCTATCTGGGGCGCGTGCTCGGCGAGGCGTTTCCGATCCTGTATGCGCCGACCCCCCTGCTCCCCGTCGCGGGGGTGCTCGTCGGCGTGCCGCTCGTCCTCGGCGTCGCCGAGGCGCTGCGAAGGGACCGGAGGCTCGCGGCGACCGCGCTCGGCTTCTTCGTGGCCGAGGTGGGGGCCGTGGTGGTCTTCGGAATTCCCAAGGCGCGCTACGCGCAGGCGGTGACGTGGCTCCCGGTCGTGTTCTGGACCCTCGGTGGGCTGCGCGCCGCTCGGATGCTCGAGACTCGGCTGCCCGAGCCGGCCCCCGACTGGCATCGGAGGCTCGGCTGGGCCGCCCTCTTCGGCGCCGCCCTCGTCGGCTTCGCCTTCATGGGGACGCGTCCCGCGCTGGAGCCGGAGAGCCTCGAGCCCGTGGCCGCCGTCCTGTGGGCCGGTGCGGCCGGGTTCGCACTCGGCGGGCTGCGCGAGCGCGCGCCCTTCCTGTTGCTCCTTGCGGGCCTGGCCCTGCTGCTCCTGACGGGCCTGACCCGGCAGCGAACTGCGCTCTTCGACGTGCACTACGCGAACCACGGCTCCTACCGGGTCGGGGGCTGGTTCCGCGACTCGCTCCCCGAAGGCGAGGCGGTGGTGGTGCTGAACCCCGGCGCGGTGGGCCACGTGAGCGGCTTCCCGATCGAGCGCCTGCTCACCTTCGGCGCCAGCCGGTCCGGGACGCCGGAGGAGCTCGCGGCGTTCATGCGCGAGCGCGGTGCGACCCACGTGGCCTGGACCTGGCGGCCGCCCGTGCGAAGCCGCTCGGCGAGCTACTACCACGAGCGGATGAACGTGGAGCTGGCCGACGTCTTCCGCTCGGGAGATGCCGTCCCCGGCTACGAGCACGTGGTCGAGCTTTCGATGCCGGACGGCGTGGACGAGGCGCCCGCTCAGATCTACCGGCTGGTATCTTCGAGCCCATGACGGAAGGCACTCCCACCGCGGACGCAGCGACGATCACGAAAGCCCGCGCGCGGCTCGGAGAGCTTTCGGCGCGCGCCCGAACGGTCGAGCTGCGCGAGCGCTTCGCCGGTGATCCCGACCGCGCGGAGCGCTTCACCCGGAGCTTCGAGGACGTGCGTCTCGACGCGTCGAAGAACTGGATCGACGCCGAGGTGTGGGGGGCGCTCCTGGATCTCGCACGCGCATCGGGTCTGCGCGCGCGGATCGACGCGATGTTCGCGGGGGACGTCGTCAATCCGACCGAGGGTCGTCCCGCGCTCCACGTGGCGTTGCGTGCGCCCGCAGGCCAGGTGATCGAGGTCGAGGGGCGCGACGTCGTGGCGCCCGTGCACGCGGTGCTGGAGCGCATGGCGGCGTTCGCGGAGCGGGTGCGGAGCGGGGAGTGGAAGGGACACACCGGACGCCGCATCCGGGCGGTGGTGAACGTCGGCATCGGCGGCTCGGACCTCGGCCCCGCCATGGCGACCCAGGCGCTCGCCCACTACGCCCAGCCGGATCTCGCCGTGCGCTTCGTCTCGAACCTCGACGCGGCGGACTTCGTGCAGAACACGCGCGACCTCGATCCCGAAGAGACCCTCTTCATCATCTGCTCGAAGACCTTCACCACGCTCGAGACGCTCACCAATGCGCGGACGGCCCGCGAGTGGCTGCTCGGGTCACTCGGTGACGAAGCCGCGGTCGCGCGGCACTTCGTGGCCGTGTCGACCAACGAGGCGGAGGTCGCGAAGTTCGGGATCGACCCGGAGAACATGTTCGGCTTCTGGGACTGGGTGGGCGGCCGCTACTCCCTGCCTTCGGCGGTGGGCCTCTCGCTGATGCTCGCCATCGGCCCGGCGGGCTTCCGCGAGCTGCTCCAGGGCTTCCACTCGATGGACGAGCACTTCCGGACGGCGCCCTTCGAGGACAACCTGCCCGTCTGGCTCGGGCTCCTGGCTGTCTGGTACGGGAGCTTCCTCGGCGCCGAGGCCCACGCGGTCCTGCCCTACGACCACTCGCTGCGCCGCTTCCCGGCCTACCTGCAGCAGCTCGACATGGAGAGCAACGGCAAGGCGACGGCGCTCGACGGCTCGAGGGTCGCGCACCCGACGGGGCCGATCGTGTTCGGCGAGCCCGGCACCAACGGCCAGCACGCCTTCTTCCAGCTGCTTCATCAGGGGACGCGGCTGGTGGCCTGCGACTTCATCGGCTTCGCGCGCAGCAACGACCCCGTGGGCGACCACCACGACCTGCTCGTCGCCAACCTGTTCGCCCAGACCGAGGCGCTGGCCTTCGGGAAGACGCCGGACGAGGTGCGCGCGGAAGGGGTGGCCGAAGCGCTCGTGCCCCATCGCACGTTTGCGGGCAACCGCCCGAGCACGACGATCCTGATCGACCGGCTCACGCCCGCGAGCCTCGGGCGGCTGATCGCCCTGTACGAGCACTCGGTCTTCGTGCAGGGAACGATCTTCGGCGTGAACTCCTTCGACCAGTGGGGCGTCGAGCTGGGCAAGGCCCTCGCCACCCGCATCGCCCCCGAGCTCACGAGCCCCGCCCCCCCGACCCACGACGCCTCGACCAACGCCCTGATCACCCACTACCGCCACCACCGCCGCTAACCCCCAAGGGAGGGGACGGTCCTGTCCCTACGGGGCAAGGACCGTCCCCTCCCTCAGGGGTGGC
>JAAUYD010013114.1_pt1 | contig 10732 bp, 6 predicted proteins | sample 7278101 | NCBI WGS metagenome assembly JAAUYD01 (sample SAMN14350128, study PRJNA611818) | marine sediment metagenome | isolation source: surface marine sediment (0.6m) | place: French Polynesia: Moorea | collected 2018-08
GACCGCGCCGGGCAGTGTCAGCTTTGGCTACGACCCGGGCGGCCGGCTGTACCAGGAGACCGTCGGCAGCACGAGCAAGCAGTTTCTGTACGACGGTATCGATCTGATTGCGGAGTACAGTGGATCGACCGTTTCCAAACGTTACGTCCACGGTCCCGGGATGGATGAGCCACTGGTGGAGTATTCAGGCACAGGAACGAGCAACCGCACCTTCCTGATTGCCGACGAACGCGGATCGATCGTTGCCGGCACGAATTCGAATGGCGCAAAGACCTACATCAATACTTACGATGAGTACGGTGTGCCGGGCCCAGGTAATCAGGGACTGTTTCAGTACACGGGGCAGGTTTACCTGGATTCGATCGATCTGTATCACTACAAAGCCCGGACCTACGATCCCAAAACCGGACGGTTTCTGCAGGCTGATCCGATTGGGTATCTGGCTGGGATGAATATGTACGGGTATGTCTCCAATGATCCGATGAATTTGGTGGATCCGTTGGGGTTGGACGCCGATCCAATCAACTGCGATGATGATTGCCAGCGACGGCTTCGAATTCAACAACATCTTAGAAATGTATCCGACCGTCGCTTATTTGGATCAAGACCCGGAATGTGGGGCGGTTCCTTTCTTGGAGGTGGGTCCGTTGCGCAACCAGACGGTCGTGATGGCGGTACGGGACAGCCCGGCGCTGCTTCCTCTTCCGCCGACCTTGTAGCAGGAGCAGGTACGCCGGATGTTCAAAGTATTTTCAGTGTCCAATTCTCAGTAGGAAATCAGTTCGTGTTCTCATTGGGCGCCAAAGGTGCTGCCTCCGTATCTTTGGTCATAAACGCAACGAGATACGTTATCGGTTCCGGTACTTTTGACCAGAATATTGGATTCTCTTCTACAGTTGGAAATACTGAATGGGCTGCGCTCGGATTCGAAAACATGTGGTCGGCGGATAACTATTTCGATGACACAGGAAACGGCCAAGTTTACTGGGCCGCCCCCGGAGCTGTGAACAAGATTAGCGGCGATGACTACGTGTTGACCATAAGTGTCGCCTTCATTCTAGGTGCAGACATCCAAGTCAACTTGTCGGAAATGGGACGCCGCCAAGGTGCTTACATGAGATCAAGAAATTACAATGCTAGAGCCCGATTCAGGCAGAGCCCTCTTAACTAGCGTCAATTGTGATAAGTTTAATGAGTATGGAAAGGCAGAATTCACGGGATTTTACGAGCGTCGCTATCGTTACTATTTTTCTGGTAAGCGTTGTTGGAATTCTTGCGGATGTATTGACGACCAACCCGCTTAGGGAGCTGCTACCAACACAAGTTGGTATATTCTTTTCAGCTATACTCAGCGTGTCAGTTATCTTCTTGATTTTCTCTTGTGCGCGGCACCTCTATCGTAGCAATCTATCGTCGGCTAGAAAGTTTGCCATTCTCGTGCTAATCGTCTCGACACATGTCATTGGGTGCACTCTGTACTATTTTCTCGTGATGAGAAGAACAGTTCGAGCGAATAGGTCGGGACCGAGTTAGCGGCAAGCCGATCGATTTGGAAAGCCATCAGTTGGACAGGCACATCGAGGATAGCCAAATTGAATCGGCACGCATTGAAAGTGTCGATAGCCGACTGCGATGCGGAAACACCTTCAGCCGAGCCAAGTTGGACAGGCACCTATGTCCAGCCAATTTGCCAGAGACCCGTTCGCAGACCCGGTTCGGACAGGCACACATCGCAGGAGCCGGCGGCCGACTTCGCTGCAAACCAAGAAGGCTCAATCGAGCAAGCAAACGCATCGATGACACTGTTTGATCGTGAGTGCGATGGAGACAGCAGGCACACGTTGACCTCAGGCACCTAGCCTGCTTGATTCGTGGTCATGGCTAAGCCGAGCAGCCGAGTGCCAGGTCTCCTTTACGATAGTGTGATCGGAAGTTCGCGGTGACTTGCAGCCACTCCTCGTCATTCAGTCCTAGTCGATCGAGAATCGGCTCGAGGCTTGGATCAATACGACCGCGTTTGCCCTCATACATCTGACGCCCTGAAGCATCAACCAACTGCAGGTAATCGGACAACCTGATCAGCAAGCAGGTATCGGCTGATTCGACCGAACCATCTCTTGCGAATGGCACCAGGCACTTGGCCCTCACGTCCGTATGGAGCAGTTCCTCGCGTTTCACTGCCCGAGCCACGGCCTGTCGAACTGCTGCGAGGGTATCGGTCCCTTGCGTGCGTGTGCGAATACTCGTGTACTCAGAGTCTTCTGGTGTCTTTGATATACCCGCTCTCACCGGGTTCAGGTCAACGTAGGCCATTGCTGTGATCAGGGCCCTGTCGGAGCGAAGCGCCTGAGACTGGAAACGGGCCTCCCAGAAGTGCCCCGTGCAGCCGTCCTCTGCGTTGGCCTGTCTTGCGATCGGTTCGTTTAAGCACTTCATGAACCAGCTCAGGCTTAAGAGCCTCGAACGCAGGACGGACGTTATGGACTTCAGTGTCGCTGTCTCAGCCGCGTCCAGAACCTCACCGGCACGGTATCGCTGAACGAGTAGCGGCCCTTTGAATAGTGCCGTCCAGCGCGTCAGCACCTCGTCGTCTGACCACTCCTTCGCCTGGGCGGGGCACAACTTAATGACCAGATGATAGTGATTGCTCATTACTGCGTAGGCACACAGATCGATGCTGAACAGGGAGGCCAGTACCCGCAGCCGGTCTTCGATCCAGCCTCGTCGGTGCTCGTAGCTCTTACCGGAATATTGATCAACGCCGCAGAGGAAAGCTCGCCTCACACAGCGTGAATAGACATGGTAGTAGGGCGTGTCTCCTACATTGACTAGCTGGCTTCGGGGTCTTGGCATACAGGCATGATGGACGACAATGCGGCAGTTCCGAAGAGCCGAAACTGCTCAGTTGGCCATAGAATGTGCCTGTCCACGCTTAGGTCAGGCGTTCAGTTCAGTAATGGGCGGTTACGTCCGCCCATTCGTGTCGTATCGGACATCATAGTGTTTCGTTTGGCCGCGTATCGACCGGCTGTACAATGTGCCTGTCCACGATTTAACGATTGATTCTGAAACCTTTTTGCCGTTTCAGACATCTATACAAAAACAAATCACATGTGGGGGGTATCATGAAAATCAAACGTAGAACGTTCCTCAGGCATATGGCCGGAGGCGGTGCGGTTCTGACTGTGCCTGCATTCCTCAGCGGCTGCGGGGTCCAACAGGCAACATCTGTTGCCGAGCCGATGCCGGACAATCCGTTCATGGACTGGTTCGGGGTGGACCAGGCAACCGTCGCCAGGGTCATGTCCAGCCTGACCGCAAGTGGCGCAGACTTCGCCGACCTCTATTTCCAGCACTCGCGCAGCAACTCGCTGTCGCTCGAAGATGGCATCGTCTCGAATGCCAACTCGAACATCCAGCAGGGTGTCGGCCTGCGTGTTGTCATCGGCGAACAGACCGGCTATGCCTTCACCGAAGACCTGACACTGGCGTCGATGCTTGCTGCCGCGCGTACCGCTTCGGCGATCGCCTCGGGCAACCAGGTCGCAGCCCCACAGGCATTTGTGCCCAAGGACATGGGTGGCCTGTATACGACCAACGTGCCGTGGTCCGAAGTCGGTATCGACCAGAAGCTGCCGATACTCAAGTACGTAGAACAACAAGCCAAGGCCAAGGACCCGGCTGTCGATAAAGTGTCAGTCTACTGGGGTGATGGCGACGAGCGGGTCATGGTCGCCACGCTGGATGGCAAACTGGTCACCGACCATCGTCCCATGGCGCGGGTGAGCGTGGTTGTCACGGCCCGGAAAGGTGAGGAAGTGCAGTCCGGGTACAGCAACATTGCCGCTCGAGAGGAATTCGGCTGGTATACCGAGGACCGGCTCGACAAGATGATCGACGAAGCGATCGACCGCACCATGATCCTGTTCGATGCGCGCCGGCCGCCGGCCGGCGAGATGCCGGTCATCCTTGCGTCGGGTGCGAGCGGCATTCTGTTGCACGAGGCCATCGGCCACGGTATGGAGGCCGACTTCAATCGCAAGGGCACAAGCATCTACTCCGACATGATCGGCAAGAAGGTAGCTGAGCCGTTCGTCACGGTTGTCGACCAGGCAGACATCCCCCGCGAGCGCGGCGCCCTCAACTATGACGACGAGGGCAACAAAGCCGGCCGCACAGTCATGGTCGAGAACGGCATCCTCAAGTCCTATTTGCACGACCAGATCAGTGCGAAGCAATACGGTCTCGAGCCGACCGGTTCGGGACGCCGCCAGTCGTACAAGTACGCGCCAATGCCGCGCATGAGTTGCACGTTCATGGAGGAAGGCCCGCACACGAAGGAAGAGATTATCGAGGCCGTCGACCACGGCATTATCTGCGAGACTTATACCAACGGACAGGTGCAGATCGGGGCCGGCGACTACACGTTCTATGTCAAGAACGGCTGGCTAGTGGAAGGTGGTCGTGTCACCGCGCCGATCAAGGACGTCAACATCATCGGCAACGGGCCGGAGTCGCTCAAGAAGATCACGATGGTGGCAAACGACGCACGCCTCGATACAGGCGGCTGGACCTGCGGCAAGAACGGCCAGAGCGTACCGGTGTCGCAGGGTATTCCGACCGTACTCGTCTCCAACATGACCGTAGGAGGCGAAAATGTCAGCTGATCTCAAAAACCGCGCGGTGCATGCCGTCAAGCTTGCCAGGAAAGCCGGCGCAGATGACGCTTTTGCATCCGCCGTTCAGAGCCGCGACGTAGAGTTCGAGTATCGCGATGGCACGCTCGAAAAGGTCAAAGACACGACGTCGCGTTCGCTGAGCATGCAGATCTTTGCAGGCGGTCGCTATTCGAGTCACCAAACGACCGACCTCAATCCGGATCGACTCGAGGGTTTCATCTCGGAAGCGGTCGCCATTACGCGCGCGTTGGAACCCGATGAGTTCCGAAAGATAACGCCCGAGGAACTGTATGCGAACCAGCCCGATGATGATCTCGATCTCGTCGACACCACCGTCGAAGCGCTCGACCGCGATCAGCGGCTGGCATGGTGCGAGGCGCTCGATGCCGCGTCGCATGGTCATGAGCGTGTGATCTCCGCAACGGCTGGCGTTTACGACGGCACCAACCAGTCGGCTACTGCGAGCAGCAACGGCTTTGTTGGTACACAGCAGTCGACCTACTGCTGGTTTGGCTCCAGCGTCACGCTGCGAGACACGGGTGACCGGCGCGCCGAAGACTGGTTCTACGCGGGCGGGGCGCACGTCGCCGACCTGCCGGACGCCACAGGTGTCGGTGAGAAAGCGCTGCAGCGAACCTTGTCGCGCCTCGAGTCCGAGAAGGGACCGACCCAGAGGTCGACGATGGTCGTCGACTCGCGGGCATCGGCGTCGCTGATCGGCCGTCTTATGCGTCCCGCGAACGCTCGCAGCGTGCAGCAAGGCCGCTCGTTCTGGGCCCAACTCATCGGTGAGCAGGCGTTCAGCGATAAGCTGACAATTATCGATGACCCGTTGATCAAACGCGGTTTGGCGTCGCGACACTACGACCGCGAAGGCATTTCGGCGAAGGCTTTGCCGATCGTCGAAAACGGTGTCGTGAAAAACATTTATGTCGATACATACTACGGCCGCAAGGCCGACATGGCGCCCACGACGGGTTCGGCGTCGAACCGGGTAATTGCGCCGGGCGAGAAATCGCTTAAGCAGTTGCTTGCCGATGTTGGCAGCGGCGTCTACGTTACGTCCTGGCTCGGCGGCAATGCCGACGCGACAACCGGCGACTTTTCGCTCGGTTTGCGCGGCCATATCATCGACAACGGCCAGATCGGCCGCCCGGTTGGTGAGATGAACGTCACCGGCAACCTCAAGGATCTGTTCGCACAGCTCGAGATGGTGGGTAACGATCCGTACCCGTATTCGTCGACCCTGGCGCCGTCGCTCGTATTCGGCAACGTCGACTTCTCTGGCGCGTAGCAGGAAACCGGGGTCAGAGCCTGGCTCTGACCCCAATGCTTAACTTCCGAATTGCCCTGCGAAGGCAAGGGGTCGGAAGTACGAATCCTCTCGGTCGCGCCAGAAAACAGAATGGGTCCCAACGGGGCCCTTTGCGATTACTGGCGTGTCCGGTGAAGGAAAAGACCTCCGTTCGACAGTACGCGCCGACTGTAAAATGTGCCTGTCCACGTTTAGGCCTGTGACGAGCCAGACAGTTACATCGGAGTCACTCCGGCTCGGCTTCCTTAAGCCGATCCAGTCCAGACGTGGCGGCGGCGACTAAAGAGGATCTATTGACTGCGGCAGCCTCGCTCGCGGCGATCGAGTAGTGCTGTTTGGCTTCCGAACGACTCCCGCGCTTTTCCAGAACGTCGGCAATACGCAAAGCGCTAAGGGCTTTCACGTAGGATGAGTTCATTTGCCCGGCGACGTCGAAAGCGTATTCAAAATAAGGCAGTGCGGCGTCTGGGGAGTCTGTCTCTAGGAGGGCATCCCCCAGGGAGAGAGCCGAGAATTGGCTTCCATCGATGGCGTTGCTCCTGAGTCTGGCCTGGTGAGAAGCGACATAATGGGGGAGTGCGGCAGACCAATCCTCCTCCAGGATGTAAGTCAATGCGATGTGGCGATGATACTCGGCGAGCATGTAGTCCTCATTACCTTCGTCCCCCTGTCGATCCAGCTCCAACGATTTGTCGAATAGCTCGCGGGCTGTGGCTGTCTTCCCTTGTTGTGCTCGTATCAAGCCCAATTGATGCGTCGCGTCCGCAAGCAGAATACTGGCTCCTGCGGTTCGGGCGAGCTGCATCGCTCGGGTGACCGCTTTTTCGGCTTGCTTGAACTCTCTGTCAGGCATCTCAGCCCGGTAGTAGTAATAGGCACGTCCGAGCTCGATTTCAGCCTGGACGGTGGTCGAGCGGTTGGTGGCGGCCTGGATCTCTTGCGCCCTGTCTATTTCAGCGAGCGCAGCCGTCGCCGGCAGGGTCTGACTATGGAGAGCGATGCGATCCAGCACCCGAGCTCGCTCCAGACGGAGGGCGACTTCTCGACAGGGCCCCGGGTCGTTTGCGAGCTCGCGGTCGATGGTCTCGAGCGCGTCGTTGAGCAGGCCGCGAGCGCGCAGTTGGCTCACGCCCGAGGCGGGTCGTCGCTCTGAATCGCAGGTGGCCTCCGGCTCTTGCCAGGCTGCGGCCGAAGGCTCCACAAAGAAGCAGACCATGCCAAGCGTCAGCAGGCGTGTGAAGCTACGAGAATTGCCTCGCCGACTAAACTTCGGAGTCGTAAAAAAAGGGGTTTCGCGAAAATACTTCATGTGTGTCCCGCTTAATCGATCATTTGACGACCATCGAAAACGCTTGTCCGCCGTTTAGCAGCAGCAGGACAACGCCTGCGTCGCCGTTAGCGCGAGGAGCAAGCTCACTACGATTGCGCCGGGCCACCTTGTGAATAACTAACAGAAACGGTTCATATCATGGCGATGCTTGTCGGGCCGCCGACAACTTCTCCAGTGTCTCCCGGGCAGCGGAATGCAGGGTGTCTTTTCCAGCCATATAGGCGGCGAAACCGTCATTGACCGCGGGTTGGTAACGGCTGAATATGCTCTCGCTTACCATGAGCAACTCATGCGACACGCCTTCTTCGCCGAGCGCTTCCTGAACGGCCGTACCGGAAAACAAGAACAACACCGCGTGCCATAGCTGGTCCGCGCCATCGAGACCGAGCTGCTCGGCAGTCTCCCTCAAAATCTCTCCAACGGTCGATGAGTCCGGGTCGATGAGCGCATGCGACGGTTCGTGGAAGAGCAGCTCCAGCCATCCGCCTGGTGGCCAGGTATTTTTCGGACCTCCTGGCCTCGACGTCAACACAGCATGTATGGGTTCTACAGTGCAGTAAGCGCCCGCCCAGTTAGCATCCCACGTCAGGTCAACGCGAATGTGCTCGTCCGGCCACGGTTCCTGCGCGAGACTCGAAATTCTGTCGAGGACATCGTGCTCCAGCGCGCGAATGCGGTCGCGGTGCCAGGCAACGATCTCGCGATTCTGGCGGTCATGTCGAGTCCAGTAGTGTGTCCTGTACACAGAAGCAGCGGCTTCGAGTTGCGCAAGATGATCAGCGTCGATAGCGTCGGCCGTCGGCAATTCAGTTTCTTCGATGCCGGTCAATACGCGTTTGACCTTGTAGAGGTATGGATCCATTAGCAGGCTGCGTTGCGCGAGCTTGTCCCGATACCAGTCGATGGCGCCGTTGATTTCCGCAAACTCCGCGCGACTCAGCAGCCGGCCCCCGTCGATGGGCTCCCCGTCTTTTCGCTGCGCTTGCTGGAACAGGAAGTGGTGCAGATTGATCCAGAAATTGCTGTAGAACGCGTAACGGTCTGTGCGCTCGATGAAGGATGCTTCGTGTCCAGCAGCGCTGCGCGCTTGCACGGGTAGAGTCGTGAGCACCACGACAAGAACAGCGAGCAACCAAAAGGGTGTTCTAAAAATTCGGAGCAACCCGTACGTCATGGAGAGCCTCCTCCGAGCGTTGCAGGCGAGTGCCTGAGCCATCTGCCGACGCGCGTTCGGCCATGTGCCGATTTTAGTCTACTCCGAACGAACCGCTATAACTGATCGTTATTTCGCCTCGCGCTGCAGGCGCTTTGGCGATGCCGTTGACACTGACCAAGCGGGGACCTGTCATGACAGCAACAACAAAACCGGGGTCTGGAACGTGCCTGTCCATATTCACTTACTCTGACAACCTCTCGCGCATCGCCTCTCGAAGCGCTGCCTGGTCCGGATCGGCAGGCTCTCTGTCCATCAGTCTCCGTGCGCGCTCCGGGTCGGCCAACAGGCCGCCGCCCTCAACGATCACCAGAGCCGCTGAAAAGCTGTCGCGGATCAGGGCAAGATCCAGCGGTCGCTGGCCCGCTGTGTTCTCGGCATTCGTGTCCGCGCCATCTGCAATTGCCCTGGCGGCGATTCCAGGCTGGTTGCGCAGCGCCGCAAGATGAAGGCACTGATTTCCCTTCTTGTCAGGATCATCTGGCGCGCCGGCGGCAACGACGAGTTCGTATAACCTCAAGTCGCCGGTTGCGCAGGCTCCCAGGCGTGCGCGACTGAGTTTCGCGGTGGCGCCGCGCGTCAGCAGCTCTTGCACCGTTTCATATCGTTGTGCGTCGTTGCTGAACGCGGCTCCGTCGAGCGGGTAGGGCCGCTCCACGGCCGCGCTCCCGAATGCTCCGTCAATCGTCGCACGTTGATTCGGATCGGCGCCGCCCTCCAGCAGCGCCTTCACGAGCGGCACATCACCGCGAAGGGCGGCCGCGTACAGCGGGGTCAGCGGAACGCCCGGAAGTACGGCATTTGGATCCGCGCCGGCGGCGAGCGCCGCCCGGACTGCCGGGATATCCGTCGGCGGCATCACTGCTTGCTCAAACGCGACCTGGGTCGGCATATCGAGACCGCGTTGCCACGCGGTCCACTGTCGAGCCAGCTTGTCAAAAGCGCCTATATGTGCAGCAATCGAAACGTGAACGACAATGGCTATCGCCAGGTACAGAGAGACCGGTCGAACCGGCCGAAACCCCAGACGCAAAAGACTGAACACCGCCCCGACGGCAAGCGCGCAATGCAAAGGCAAAGAGACAAAATAGAATGCCACCATGAATACGAGCGCATAGGCGACGGCCGAATCGCCCGCTGTCTTCTCGGCGGCGACCAAGGCAGCCAGGGTCAGACCGATAGCTGCAATCGAAAAGTAAGTCAGGACACGCAGCGTTTTCGTGGGTGGCCGGTCAGGCATGCGCGGATCCTAGCACGTCGCGACAATGCCACCCAGTTGCGCGCTCATCTGCCCGGGTCTTGGGGGAGAGCATGTCGTCGAGGCCACCGACGTCCGTCTAAGAACAGCTGTTTGCCGACGCAATTAGCACGGCGGCATCGGTCCGGTCGAGAACTAGCACCGTCTCTGCGCAGATGCCCATCCGTTCGACCGAAACCGATTCACGCCATGCGATGTGCCTGCCTGACTTTCGGTACCAGCCAGGAGTCTCGATTGGGCGACCGGTAGCGACGGAAGCCGAATCAAGATTTTGCAAGACTACGCATCATGCGCCCGGCATCATTTTCTCGTTTGCCGGGAGGAATGTCAGTGCGCATCGTGTCTACCCTGATCTTGTTCGCTGCCACCGCTTGCAGTGCGTCCGAGATCGAGAGTCGCTACTTCGCCTCGGTTTTTTCCGGTGACCTTTCCTGGGTTGCCGGTACCGAGGCGACGAACACCACAGACCTGGCACTAAAGTCCAGGTTCGATGAGCGATTCTTGCTCAGGGTAGACAGTGTCGAACTTGCCGATGTCGAAGATCCACTTGTCGCGGCCATCGCCCGGCGCTACGAGGATTATTGGCGCGAAGCCCTGATTGCGCCGGCGGGTATCGAGAACGCCGAGCAGCGCCTCGCTGGCGACCTGTCGCGTCTGATCGAGCTCGATGGAGTCGAGGCTGACCCTGACAATCTCGACAGCGCACTGAGTGAGCTTCTTGCTCGGAGAGGATTCAGGCATCGCGGCGGGCGCACTCCACCGTTGCTCGATTTCATGCTGTGGCGCGGCACTCGTACGACAACGCACGTCGTCGAGCTCACGGACTCGCAGCAGGAAGTGGTTGTGCATTATCTCGACGACTTCATTATGCGTGGCTGGTCGCATTTCGCGACTTTCGGTCGTTCGAGCACGGGCGGCTGGGCCGATCGGGACGCGC
>JAAUYD010110440.1_pt1 | contig 10732 bp, 7 predicted proteins | sample 7278101 | NCBI WGS metagenome assembly JAAUYD01 (sample SAMN14350128, study PRJNA611818) | marine sediment metagenome | isolation source: surface marine sediment (0.6m) | place: French Polynesia: Moorea | collected 2018-08
ACGAAAAAGACAATGCCGAGCACGAGAGGAGTCATGATCCGGCTTGCGACCAGACCGAAACGCATCCATCCACGAAAGACCCACCGAATCCACATCGGGTAGACCAAGGCCAGAGCCCAGAAAGGTGCGGCGACGACCCACGGCCAGGCCGGCCAATCGCGCTCGAGTAGCCACGGAAAGAACAGGCCGAAGATGACGACGAAGATCGCGCCGAACGTCAGGCCGAACTCGCGCAGGCCTTTCTTATCAAGTTCCGGAATCTTGTGATGGATCGCCATATCAGTCGAGCTCGAACTCGTCTTGCCAGGAGGAGTCGTGGTCCCAGGCAGGCTGTTCTTTCTTGTCGAGGAAGATGTTCTCTACGATGAGGTAGTCCATCTCCGTGCGCATGAAGCATCGGTAGGCATCGGTTGGCGTGCAGACTATAGGTTCGCCGCGCACATTGAACGATGTATTGACCAGGACGCCGCAGCCGGTGCGTTGCTCGAAGGCCTTCAACAACGCGTGGTAGCGTGGATTAGTTTGCTCATGAACGGTCTGTACTCTCGCCGAGTAATCCACATGCGTGATTGCGGGCAGTTCCGAACGTTTGAGTTTCAGCTTGTCGATACCGAAGAGGCGCTCCTGCTCTTCTGTGAGTTTTGTGCGGAGGTTCTCGCGGACAGGCGCGACGATCAGCATGTAAGGGCTCGGTGCGGCCTGTTCGAAGTAGTCCGACGCGCGGTCCCACAGAACGGACGGCGCGAACGGTCGAAATGACTCCCGGTATTTGATCTTGAGGTTCATGACCGACTGCATCTTCGCGCTGCGCGGGTCGCCGATGATCGAACGGCCGCCAAGTGCCCGTGGCCCAAACTCCATGCGGCCCTGGAACCAGCCGATCACGTTTTCCTCCGCGAGCAGCCCGGCGGTCTTTGACATCAACTCATCGTTGTCGAGGACGGAGTATTTCGCGCCCATCGCGTCGAGCTCAGACCGAATCTGTTCGTTTGTGAAGTTCGGTCCCAGATAAGAGCCATGCATGCGATCGGCAGCAGCATGGTCAGCGCCGTTCGCCCTGCGCGGTTGCTTGTCGTAGTCGTGCCAGATAATAGCGGCTGCTCCAACAGCACCGCCGGCGTCGCCGGCGGCCGGCTGCACCCAGATGTTCTCGAACGGACCTTCACGTTGCAGCCGACCGTTAGCGACACAGTTGAGCGCCACGCCCCCGGCGAGACACAGGTTCTTCTCACCCGTCTCCTTATAGAGTGTGTTGGCCAGGCGCAGCACCACTTCCTCGGTAATGACCTGAATGGAAGCGGCGATGTCCATCTCTCGCTGCGTGAGTTCGCTTTCCGGTTTGCGCGGTGGTCCGCCGAAGAGATCATCGAACCGGCTGTTGGTCATTGTCAGCCCTGTGCAGTAGTTGAAGTACTGCATATCGAGGCGAAACGTCCCGTCGTCCTTGAGGTCGAGCAGCTTGTCGAGAATCAGGTCCGCATACTTTGGCTGGCCATACGGCGCGAGGCCCATGAGCTTGTACTCGCCCGAATTCACCTTGAAGCCGGTGAAGTATGTGAACGCGGAGTAGAGCAACCCCAGCGAGTGAGGGAAGTCGATCTCCCAGAGCGGTTCCAGATCTGCCCCGTTCCCCAGCCACGTTGACGTCGTTGCCCATTCACCGACGCCGTCGAGGCAGAGTACGGCTGCGCGTTCGAACGGGCTGAAGAAAAACGCGGATGCAGCGTGCGACTGATGATGTTCGGCGAACAGCAACGGCGGCAGGTCTTTCGGTTTGCAGCCCGCAACCTCCGCCAGCTCTTTCTTCAAAACAGTCTTGAGGTAGAGTTTCTCTTTGAGCCAGACAGGCATCGCCGCGACAAACGAACGGAAGCCGTTGGGCGCATAGCTCATATACGTTTCGAGTAGGCGCTCGAACTTGATCAGCGGCTTGTCGTAAAAAACGATGCGGTCCAGCTCACCAAGACTCAGGTTCTGCGATTCCAGGCAATAGCCGATAGCAGCAGCAGGAAACCTGGCGTCATGTTTCTTCCGCGAGAAACGCTCTTCCTGCGCGGCCGCAACCAGCTCGCCGTCCTTAAGTAAGGCGGCGGCGCTGTCATGGTAGTAAGCGGAGATACCGAGAATATTGGACGCTTTCGTGTCTATTGTTCCCCGGCCTCCGCCCATTCCTGCGCTTCCGCGGTATAGCCGCCCATCGCCATGACCTGGGACATCCGTTTGTAAAGCAATGGATAGTCCTTGTCCTTGCCTTGTCGTATTAACGACCTTGCGTAGCGTTGCACCTGATCCGCGTAACGATCCAGGTCCTTGTCCTTGCGATTGTCGCGAGCGTATTTGATCAGGTTGCCGTAGGCTCTGAGCGTCAGGTCAATCTGGCCCGGATAGTCCTTTGGCATCAGCAACAGCAGTTCTTTCGCCTTTTCATAGTCGCCTGTTCTGAGATGTGCCGTGCCTAACCAGTTAATGCTCTCGGCCGCCTTCTCTTCATCGCCTCGCGTGTAATAGAGGGACTGCTCGAGATAGGGAATCACCTCGCGCCACTTTCCTTCCACGCTCATCGCTTCGGCGATCTTCATGTAGGTCTCGCGGTTGTGCGGGTAGAGTTCGATGATCCTGTTCAGGTGGTAGTACATCGCCGGCGGATTGCGCAGACGCTGATAGAGTACGGCCAGTTCGAAATGGACTTTCCAGTCGACGAGGTTTGCTTCGACAGCGCTCTGGCGCCTCTGCACCACGTCCCGTTGCGATCCTACCTCGTTGGTCAGTCTTTCGACCTTGTCGTCAAGAAAACCCTTGAGGTCAGCGTAGTTGCTCTGCCCGGGAAACGGCGGGTGCTCAATCATGCCCTGGAGGTTTCTAATCTCCTCGATCGAGTCGTAGTTCGGAAACCCGACTCGCCTGGCAACTTCTGCGTCAGGCAAAGGCTCGTAATCCTCCGCCGGAGACACACTGCTCATGATCGAACGGGTTATCTCTGTTGCCAGGATGTTGTTTCCGGCGAAGGCGTAATGCACATGCTCGAGCAGCAGATTCCAGCCGGGTTGATACGGTGCGCTGGCTTGCTCAAACGCGGCGGCGCTATCGGTAAAGCTGAACGTGTCACTCTCGATGCTCGCGGCAACGTCCTGAATGATCTTGTTGAGCCTGGTGTCTGCCCGGAACCGCAGCGCGTCGAGATCCAGGGCACGCTTGTAGTGAGTTTCGGCCTTGTCACCATTGCCGAGGTTCTCGAAGGCAGTCGCGAGCCGGAAGTGTGTATCGGCGTACTCCGGATCGATTTCCAATGCCGTCTCGAACTGCTGGATGGCCTCGTTCCAGTTCTCCTGCTCAGCGCTCTCTGCCCCGGAACGCGTCAATTCCCGCCATTGCTCCAGCTGCGCATTTGACAAGTCGGGGTTGTGCACGGAGAGAAATGGTGCCGAGTGTCGCAGGTTTACTGGTACCGAAGACAACAAGACGTGCATGCCTTTAGCCCGTAGCGTCTCGATGATGTTCGTCAGGTTGTTCTCATAGTGCCCATACACGCTTTCCATGCGAGGGTCGTCATGCGGGACGCCGTTGTTGGTGAACATCTGCATGCCCTCCCATTCGAGCTCCTCCATCGCATCGGTAGGACGGGCTTTCTGAATGAGGCTGTCCAGGGCTTGCCAGGTTCTCGTGCGCTTGAGCGCCTGAATGCCTCGTATCGCGGTAATGTTCGCAAGAAAATTCTGACTGAACGTGCCGGGGCCATAAGGCCCGACAACCTCGTTGTTGCCCATGAGGATGACAGCAAAGTCGGCGGAATCTTTCGGCAGCGAATTCGCGACCGAGTAGACCACGTGGGAATTGACCGACGTCATCGCCGTGTTGATGACTTCGATTTTCTTCTGCGGAAATGCGGCCCTGAGCTGCGCCGCCAGGAGCCTGTCGAATCCGTGGTTCTTGTGCGGAAAGCCTTGCGCAGCTGATCCGCCCAGAACGTAGACTCTCAGGAGCTCGGGACTGCGCTCCCTGGAAAAGGTGTTTTCCAGCGGGCCGATGTTCAGTGACGCGGGATAAAACTGGTCGGCGAAATCGGGATTCTCCTGGTAGTGAATCTCACCGTCGATGTCGATCTCATGGAAAAAATCGTACGATGTTCCAACGCCGGCCACCGCGAGCCCCAGCTCGAGAAGGACGAAGAAGAGCAGGGGGATTACGACGATCGTAATGAAGGTGAAGACGGTGTTCTTTACGGAAGGCACAGCGCTGTTTTGAACTCGGAAGATCGCGAAAACGATCGCTTTCGTTAACAGAGCTTAGTTAAACCTTCATGGTTCAATTAATCAACATATTGGGTGTTTCTGTCTGACCTGCTAACGTGCATCTCAGGACAGGGAGCACAGCGTTGAACAAAATCCAGGAATGGCAGAACGTGGATCGAGCGGTTTTCGAGAACGAGATCGTTCCTGCGAACCAGCCTGCCGTGATGAGAGGGCTGCTTCGAGACTGGCCTGCAGTAGAGGCCGGCCGTGAATCAGCGGCGAGTGTTGTCAGCTACTTCAAGCAGCTCGATACCGGGAATACGGTCAACGCGATGGTTGGTCCGCCACAGATCAACGGCCGCTTCTTCTACACCGACGATTACAAAGGGTTCAACTTCGGCTCGGAAAACGTCTCGATCAGCAAGGCGCTGGACACGCTATTGTCCCTTGCCGAGAATCCGCGGCCACCGGGCATCGCGCTGCAGGCGCTCCACGCTCCGAGCATCATGCCGTCATTTCACGAGAGCAATACGATGCCGCTGCTCGACAGCGAAATCGCGCCTCGCGTCTGGATAGGTAATCGATTGATGATCGCGACCCACTTCGACAACAACTACAACATCGCGGCTGTTGTCGCTGGCCGCCGGCGATTCACCGTGTTTCCACCGGAGCAGGTTGGCAATCTCTATATCGGACCGTTGCTCAGAACGCCTGGGGGCTCACCGATCAGCTGCGTGGACCTGCGTGACCCGGATTACGAGACGTTTCCGAAGTTCCGCGACGCCCTGGAATCGGCGCAAGAGACCGTCCTCGAGCCGGGCGATGCCGTTTATATTCCAATTCTCTGGTGGCACGGAGTGGAAGCACTCGATCCGCTGAACATCCTGGTCAATTACTGGTGGAACGAAAGCGTACCGGCGCATCACAAGCCGATCCTGAGCCTCGTTCATACGATGGCACTGATGTCCGGTTTGCCGGATGACCAGCGCGAAGTCTGGCGCACGTTCTTCGACCACTTCGCGTTCCAGGCGGACGGTGATCCGGGCGCACATCTGCCGGACGACCTGCCAGACGTGATGGGCAAACTGTCGACGGAAGAGAAGGACCGGTTCCTGGTCTACCTGGCGGAGCGCCTCAAGAGCTAGGCCGGGCAGTAGCGTTCGATGAACTGCTGGTGGGTCGGCAGTTGTTTCAGCACATGGTCCACCTTTTGCCCCTGAATCTGCATGAACTGGCGCAACTCGTCTTCACTCATCATGTCCACGATGGGATGATAGCTCTCCGGTTCGATGCCCTGACCCAGCATCACCTGCACCCAGCTGTTTTCTCGGAAGATATCAAACTCCGCTTCGAATACACGACCGCTCTCCCGGAAGAGATCGAGGCGATGCTTGAGGTCGTCCGGAATATCCATCTCCCGACAGCGACGCCAGAATTCTGAATCCGTTCGTTCCGTGACGTGGTAATGCATGATGATGAAATCGCGAATGAAGCGAAACTCGGCGTCCATCTGGCGATTAAATTCTGCGCGGTCTGTCTCGACGATGCCCGCGTAAGGGAATAGCTGTAACAGCCGGATCACGCCTCGCTGGATCAGGTGGATGCTCGTGGATTCCAGTGGCTCGAGGAAGCCGGCGGCAAGGCCCAAGCCAATGCAGTTGCGGTTCCAGTGTTTCACACGCTGGCCGGTGCGGAAGCGTAGCACCCTGGGCTCCGTGATCAATTCACCTTCTATGTTCGCGAGCAAGGTGTCGCGGGCTTCGTCCTCGCTCATGAACTCACTGCAGAAGACCAGCCCGTTCCCTACGCGGGTCTGTAACGGGATGCGCCACTGCCAACCGCTCTCCCTCGCGATTGAGCGTGTGTAAGGAATTGGCTCACTGACCGATTCGGTCTGCACAGCGATCGCACGATCGCAGGGAAGCCAGTGAGTCCAGTCATCGAACTCGGTCCCGAGCGTCTTATCCATCAACAGGCTGATAAAACCGCTGCAGTCGATAAACAAATCGCCTTTCACGGCCTGCCCGGATTCGAGGATTACTTCGGAGATATCGCCCGACTCGGCCTGGTGAACGTCGACAATCTTGCCTTCAACGCGAGTGACGCCGTCGCCTTCAGCCTGCTGACGCAGCAGCTTCGCATAAGCCGTCGCATCGAGGTGATAGGCATAACTCAGTGCATTCTGCTGCAGGAACCCAAACCGGCCTGCTCTGGCCGCCATCAACTCCGGGGCGTAGCGACTGAAGTCTTCGCCGAAACCCAGTTGCGCGGCTTTAAGCCAGAAGTGCTGAAAGCCGGCGGCCCAGCAGCCCTGGCCCGTCACACCAAACGAGTGAATATACTCGTGACCGACATCCCGCCAGTTCTCGAAACTGATGCCCAGCTTGATCGTGCCCTGTGTCCTGGCGAGGAACTCCGCCTCGTCAATCTTCAACAGGCGGTGCATCGTTCTGAACGGCGGTATGGTCGCCTCGCCGACACCAACCGTGCCGATAGCGTCGGATTCCACGAGCGTCACGTTCAGGTTAGCGCCGATCAGCCTCGCAATAGCGGCTGCTGCGGTCCATCCCGCGGTGCCGCCGCCGACAACAACTACGTTTTCTACTTTTTCTGCTGACACCACGTTCGCCTTACAACAACTTGTCTCTCAACATCTTACGAATCTGCCGCGCAGTCTGCTCATCGATGGGATTCAGCACGCCACGTGCAACCTCGGGAATGTGTTCGAAGTTCTCTGGATCAGGATTGAACACGTAAAAATCAAACAGCTCCCGCCACTGTGCTCTTTGCGCCTCGGGCAGGTCGCGAAGTCCCAGCATCGCATGTTGCAATACGCTCAGGGGCGGTCCCATGTAGGACGGTGAGGTGCGCCACCAGTAATTCACCAGCACGTTGAATGCGTCCAGCGCTTCCATGTGGTGCCACCACATACTCGGGACGATGATGGCGTCGCCCGGTTCCAGCACGGATACCCGCGCGGTCTTGACGGCTTCCCGGAATTTCGGGAAGCGCTCGTAATCGGGAGCGTGGAAGTCGACCAGGCTGATCGGCTGGCCTGCCGGCGTAAAGTCCAGCGGCCCAACATAGAGGTTGGGCAATTGCTCCGGAGGAAACAGGATCACCCGTCGTCGTCCCGCGACCACGCAGGCTATGTTGGACGGGAAATCGTAGTGCGCCGATACACGGCTCTGGTTGCCGATCCAGACGCTGACCAAGGGGTCGAGATGTCGGATTGGGAAATCGTTCTGTTCCCGGAACCCCGGCAGCCAGTGATCGACGTTGGTAGAGCCAATATAGAGTGATGGTGCGGAAGGCTGGTCAACATGCGACCGAACCTGTTGCACGGCCTCCTTCAATGCCATCCGGCGGTATTCGAAATTGAAGGCGGTCATATCCTCGTTGTAGAAGAGTCGACCTGCCGCTTCGGCTGGCGCATGGAGGGCTGTAACGACGTTACCGGAGTCAAAGCTCTGCAGGTAGTCAATGATGCGATCAGCTGACTCGAGGCCATGCCTGACGGCCGGCCAGTCCCTGGCGATCCCTCTTATGACGAGCGGCTGATCGGACTCCAGTAATTCGTCGCTGAGGTCCGTGACAGAAATATCGCTCGTCTCTGCAATCGTCTGGCTGATTTCATTCAGAACATGCTGGCCCGTCATACGAATACCTGGATCTCTTGCTATACCTGGAGCCGGTTGCGTCGTTCAATAATGTCCCGCACCCTGGACAGCGAGGCCACCGCCATGAAGATCGGTTGCAGGTAGCCGGCTTTGTTCAGCGACTCAAGGGCGTCGCCCGGCAGTTCGAACAGCCGTTCTTCGGCAATCGTGTAGAAACCCTGCAGAGTCTTCTTGCTGCCGTCCTGGAAAGCAATATCGAAGGTTATTTCCTCCAGGAGCTCGTGTTCCAGAAGCGTGTCAACGAACCCGATACCGTGCTGCAGTCCGCGGTGCAGCCTGTCCAGCAGAGCGACCGTATGATTCAGGAAATCGGTTGGCGCGCCCTCGCTGTCGAACAAGGCTTCTCCTTCTTCCTGGCTGACGCGCGGGTGTTCGACATCCAGTGAGGCCACTGGCACCTGGTTGTCATCGCTTTCGCCAGTGGCAATCAGAAACGGTTGACGTTTCAGCATCGCTGGAACGTAGGCTGCATCCCAGCCGTCGTCCTTGAGAAACAGGTTTTGCTCCGGCTCGAGACCCATCAGCGCAGTGGCAAAAAAACCGCCCGTGTTCGGGTCCTTGGTAAACAGGATCGGATAGCAGCTCTGGATGTCCCTGAATTCCATGGGATAGGTCATCACGTACATGACCGCATCGCCAAGCGCCGCGTTATAGCCGGTCTTGATACGCACCTGTCGGTGTTGGTCCTTGTCCAGGATCTCGTACTGACTCATATGAATACTCTGCTCACAACTGCTGTCTATAGCTTCTGAAATCCAAATTCTCTGACTTTATTCAGCAGTTCCCGATTGCTCGGCATGGCCTGCTGCAGCTGTGCTGCGCGGGCTGCGTTCTTCCGGAACAGCTCCGCCGCCTGGCGATTGCGCTGATCCTGCTGGTGGCTGGCGGTATGCCGCGGCTCCGTTACGAATCCCATACCGTACAGGATGTACTGATAGCTCGCGGTAGGGAACAGGTCATCGACTGCTTCGGCATCTGGATGCCAGGGGCTTCGATAGCGCCACATCGTCAGTTTTTCGCTGAGCGCTTCCGGGATCGAGGTGGCGGTGTGATTGTCCCGCCAATAAGGCGAGTCATCGCGGTTGCTCAGGACATAGTGCAGTTTCAGGAATTCGATGATCTGGTTCCAGTGACGCAGGAACTTCCTGTTGTAACGCTTCGAGACGATGTCCATGACGTCTCTTGTTGCGGGCATCTGATCTGCGATCATTCCGGCCGCAAGTTCGATCATCACAAGTGCAGACGCCTCGAGCGGCTCAATGAAGCCGGAGGACATGCCGATGGCAACGCAGTTCCTGTGCCAGAACTCCTGTCGATGGCCGGACCGATATTCAATCTTTCGCGGCGCAACACTGGCCGCTGACTCGTCGCCGGCAATCTCTCTGATATAGGCCAAGAGCTGCTCAGTGGCTTCGTCTTCCGAGATATGGGAGCTCGAGTATACGTGGCCGGTACCGCGACGCGTCGGTAAGCCAATGTCCCAGATCCATCCTGCCGTCTGTGCGGTCGAGTGCGTGCAGGACTGAATCGCCTGGTCATCCTCTGTGTAGGGCACCTGTGCTGCAAGAGCGGTGTCGTTGAACAGGTATTCATGGCAAGACTGAAACGGAATCCCGAAGTGCTCGCCGAGGAGCAGGCTCCTGGTTCCGGTGCAGTCGATAAACAGGTCGCCGGCAATCTCACCGGCGCTGTCTGTCGCGACTGACCGAATGTCGCCGTTCTCAGCCGTATTCACCTGCGACACATTGGCCTTGATATGCTGAACGCCGAGCTTCTCGGTGCAGTGCTGGCGAAGCAGCTCAGCGAACTTGCCGGCGTCGAGGTGATAGCCGTAGTTCACTACAAACGCGTATTGCGGTGTCGTGATCTGCTTGGGTGCGAGGCACTGATCGAACAGCGCTGTCTGAGGTGTAACCGCATCCGCATACGGGGGCGCACTTTTCAGCCCCAGCCAATGCGGTACCAGGTCAGCCTCGGCGAATTCAATTGGAACCGTAAACGGGTGGGTATAGGTGTCCCCGTCGCCTGTCTGCCAGTCGCGGAAAAAAGTCCCCTGTTTGAAGCTCGCGTCGCATTCCCGGATGAAGTCGGTCTCGGCTATCCCAATGCGCTGCAGGGTCGTCCGCATTGACGGCCACGTGCCTTCACCAACACCGATGGTGGGCACATCAGGCGACTCAATAAGCACCAGTTCAAACGGTTGCTCTGCCTGAGAATCGATGCTGTGTTCAGCGGCGATCACGCCCGCGGTGAGCCAGCCGGCGCTGCCACCACCCACGACAATTATTCTTGAAATCCTGTCCTGCATAGACCCGCCAGTATCCCACAGGTCGGCGGCATTATTGGACCCCGATTAAGAGAACTGTTGTAGCGTTTGGCGCATTACCCGCCCCGGTAGTAATCGAAGAAGATCGTAAACAGCACGCTGCAAATCGTCAGTGTGATCAGCATGACGGGTGTGCCTTTCTTCAGCCAGAACAGCGGCGTAATGCGGTATTCGGGTTTGTGCGTCCGCTCGGCCTCCGACACGCAAATGACGTTGGCGGTAGCGCCGATGTGCGAGCCGTTGCCGCCCAGCCCTACACCCATCGCCAGCGCCCACCACAGCGGCATCACATCGACGCCCTGGGTTTGCAGATGGGAGATGATCGGGATCATTGTGACCGTGAACGGGATATTGTCTACTGCGGCGCTGAGAACTGCGGACACCCACATGACCACCAGCGCCGTTACGAGCAACTTGGCAGGATCCTGGGCAACGCTGACCAGCTGCTCACCCACGAGATCGAGGAGGCCGGATCCCTCCACACCGCCAACAATGAT
>JAAUYD010214842.1_pt1 | contig 10730 bp, 9 predicted proteins | sample 7278101 | NCBI WGS metagenome assembly JAAUYD01 (sample SAMN14350128, study PRJNA611818) | marine sediment metagenome | isolation source: surface marine sediment (0.6m) | place: French Polynesia: Moorea | collected 2018-08
AAAAGGAATCAAAGCATATCCAGAATTAGAAAAGACAAGCATCGACTATGCTTTAATGGAAAAAACCAATCTAGCATATGTAATTCCGGCTGATTTTGGTTGGGATGACTTAGGAGACTGGAATGCTTTAGAAAGGTTGCAAAAAGAAAAACAAACTAACCTAGAATTAGCAAATCACGTTTGTAAAGATACCAAAGGAGCGATCGTTTATTCCAGCGACGAAGATGAAATAATCGTTACCATTGGCCTAGAAGATGTGGTTATCGTGCGCGATCGCAACGCTACTTTAATCGTCAAAAAAGATCGCACCCAAGAAATCAAACAGGTACTAAAATCTTTAAAAGCAGATCCTAATGCAAATAAATATTTATCATGATATATGAAGCTGTAAGTATTGAGGGTGTTAGATCGAGGATTAAAATGAGCAAATATTTTGATGTAGAAGATAACAGTAAACGTAAATCCTTTCAACTACCAGGTGCAAAACCTCAATACAATCCCGATCGCCCCGGAGCAGTAAAAAATATTAGTCTAGATCTAGTCTTGGATATTCCCGAGCGAAGCTTTCAAGGAACTTGCACCATTACCATCAAGCCAATTAGATCGGGAATTGAACGATTGACCCTCGATGCAGTCGATTTAAATATAACATCGGTTTTAATTGATAATACCAGTCAGGCCTTCGATTACGACGATCGAGAATTAAAAATAAATTTGCTTCAACCCACCACAGAAGCAGAAATCAAAATTGCGATCGCCTACAATGTTAAAAATCCGCAACGGGGTTTATATTTTATCGCTCCAGACGAACATTATCCCGACAAACCAACTCAAGTTTGGACTCAAGGAGAAGATGAAGACTCCCGCTTTTGGTTTCCTTGCTTCGATTATCCCGGACAATTAGCCACTTCAGAAATAAAAGTAAGAGTTCCCAAACAATATACCGCTATTTCTAACGGAAGTTTAATCGCAGTTACAGAAATAGCAGACGATAAAATATATCACTGGTTTCAAGAGCAAGTCCATCCCACTTATTTAATGACTTTAGCAGTCGGAGAATTTGCCGAAATTAAAGATGTTTGGCACAATATTCCCATACTTTACTACGTCGAAAAAGGTAAAGAAGCAGACGGAAAACGCAGCATGGGAAAAACTCCGCAAATGATGGAGTTTCTCAGCAAAAAATATGCTTATTCCTATCCCTATCCTAAATACGCGCAAGTTTGCGTAGCCGATTTTATTTTTGGAGGGATGGAAAATACATCGACGACCTTACTCACCGATCGCTGTTTGTTGGACGAGCGCGCTAAAATAGATAATCTCCGTGCCGAAACTCTCGTCCTTCACGAATTAGCCCATCAATGGTTTGGCGACCTAGTAGTTATTAAACACTGGTCTCATGCTTGGATCAAGGAAGGAATGGCATCTTATGCTGAAGTATTATGGATCGAATCCGAATACGGGGCTGATGATGGCGCATATTATCTCTTAAACGAAGCTCGAGCTTATTTAGAAGAAGATACTTCTCGCTATCGTCGTCCGATCGTGACTAATATCTACCGAGAAGCGATCGAACTTTACGATCGCCATCTCTACGAAAAAGGTGCTTGTGTCTATCACATGATTCGCGGCATTTTAGGCGATGAATTATTCGATAAAGCGATCGGTGTTTTTGTTAACGATAATGCCCACAAAACTGTCGAAACCGTCGATTTAATTCGGGCGATCGATAAAGCAACTGGATACAATTTACAAAATCTTTTCGACCAATACGTATTTAGAGGCGGTCACCCGGAATATAAAATAGCTTATAGTTGGGATAGCGATAGCAATCTGGCTAATCTTACAATTACTCAAACTCAAGACAAAAAAGAACTATTCGATCTCAAAATTCCGATCGCCTTTGGCTATATCGAAAATGGAGTGAGATTGCAAACTCATACTTTTAGAATTCATCAAAAACAACAAAGCTTCTATTTTCCTTTAGAGCAAAAACCAGATTTTATTAGCTTCGATGTCGGCAATAAGTTTTTAAAAACTGTAACTTTAGAGTATCCAACCCCAGAATTAAAAGCACAATTAAAACACGACCCAGATCCGATTTCTCGGATTTACGCAGCAATTGCTTTAGCTAAAAAAGGCGGCATAGATATTATTAATACTCTTCAAGAAAGCTTGACAAAAGAACATTTTTGGGGCGTAAGAGTCGAAGTTGCAAAACAATTAGGCAAGATAAAATTAAACCAAGCAGCAACAGCTTTAATTGCCGGTTTGTCCGACGAAAACCCTCGATTGCGTCGCGCAGTAGTATCTAGTTTGAGTAATATTAAAAACGATGATAGCTATCAAGGGATTAAAAATCTGCTCGCAAAAGGCGATGCTAGTTACTATGTCGAAGCAAGTGCAGCCAGATCTTTAGGGGCGATCGTCTCTGGTAACCTCAAAGAGAAACAAACAGATGCGATCGCATTATTGCAAAAAGTTCTTGAAGCAAGATCGGGATGGAATGAAGTAGTCAGATCCGGTGCGATCGGCGGTTTAAGTAACCTCAAAAGCTCCCCAGAAGCAGCCGATTTAATTTTAGAATATACTAAGCTCGGCACGCCTCAACCCCTTCGTCTAGCCGCTATTCGCGCTTTAGGAACTGTTTCCACCGGCCAAACTCCCGAAAAACTCGAATCGATCTTGGATACGTTACAAAATATTGCAAACGAAACTTTCTTCTTGACACAAGTCGCTACAGTATCCGCACTCGGTCAAATGGAAACCCCGAAAGCAATTAACATTCTTCAAACTCTAGCTGATAGTACCCCAGACGGTAGAGTAAAGCGCAGAGCAGACGAACAAATTGCTAAAGTTCGCAAAAATCTCGGATCCGATCGCGAAATTAAACAGTTACGCGAAAAATTAGATGCGATCGAACAAGAAAATCAAGATCTCAAAAGTCGTTTAGAAAAATTAGAAGCAAAAAATAATTAGAGCTTGCCAAGTAAGCTTGAAAAGCCTGCTCTATTTGGATTTGAAACCCTCAACCTTATGGCAAAATTTGAGAAAAATATGGGAGTTTCGCACCGTACAAAATTAATACTATTTAATAACAAATTTGCATTCATAGTCATTTAACTCTGACTCAGCAACAGATCCCGGAAATCGATAAAGAGACATCTTTTTTCTAGCCATAATAAAATCCAGCATTGGGCAATTGACTGCCCAAGAATTTAGGATTTTTTTGCATCAGACGAGAGAACCAGATTTCTAAATCTGCTCTCGCTTCAACCCCCGTAACCATTGCCAATGGAGTTCTTGCCAAAGAGCGTTCGATTATTTCTGGTTTTAATCCAAGATATTTACTTCCGAGTTGGGCTGCTAATGAAGGGTTTTCTCTTGTCCAAGTGGTTGCATTTTTCAGTCCTGCTTGTACCAATTGAATTAGCTCTGGATAATCCTCAATTAGAGATGTTAAAGCTAGAGTTCCGGCTTGGGGAATGCGAGGTTCTTTTTTTGTGGCCTTGCCCCATTCCTGTTGAAGATTAAGCACTAATCGAATCGGTATGCCTTGATTTTCGCCTTGAATCTCTGCTGCAGTGCCTGCTGGTTCTGAAAGAAGAGCCGCATCTCCCCGTTGAGCTAGCAATAACTGAATTGCTTGAACAAAGTCAGTTGTATATTGAATCTCTAGCTCCTGCTTTGGATCTAAGCCATTTTCACTAGCAAGGTAGAAGAATAACTGAGCTGGTAATCCGCCTCGAAAAGGAATCAAGACTTTTTTATCTCTCAAATCCTCCCAACTGCTAATGCTTCGATCCCGACTCCAGAGATTTAATACCCCCCAAACTAAAACGTTAAGTAATTTAATGGGAACACCGCGCTGATAGAGATTGGCTGCTAGAGAAGTGGGTGTTGCCGATATCTGTAACTGAGCAGCAACTACATCAGCGCGAAGTCGATCGTGAGTTTTCCAAAGTCGAAAATCAACTTCTTCTGCTAAGGCTTGAATTTGAGGTTGTTCGGATAAATATGCTAGCAGCACACTGATGACAATAGGAGAACCCCCAATCGTCAATTGGGCTAATTTTTGACTTTGAGATTGAGAAAAATTTGGCTGATTACAGCCCCATAAATGAGAGCTTAAAGTTAACCCTGTGGTAGCTGTCAAGAATTGTAGAAAGCGACGACGGTTGCTGACAAGCATCACTATGACCTCATAAAGTTAGGGTGAGAAGAATTGTTATTTAAATTAAAGCACCGGCTAACTTCAGACAGGGCAAGAATTTGGGCAACTTCTCGATAGATATAGACTTCATCTCTTGTCGCAGGAGGCAATAATGATTGCCACTGATATACTATACGACTGGGAGCAGGCGACATGACTAGGATTCGATCGCCTAGGCGCACAGCTTCAGCTAGATCGTGAGAAACTATACAAGCTGCTAAGTTACGCTCTCCTAAGAGTTGTAGCAACATTAATTGAAATTCTCTTCTTCTGCCTACATCTAAGCCATTGAAAGGTTCATCTAGCAAAAGGAAATCGGGATTAATTGCTAAGGCTCTTCCCAAAGCGACTCGCTGTTGCATACCGCCACTAAGTCGATCTGGGTAAAGATCGAGAGCTTGCTCTAAACCAAGTTGTTGGGCTAACTGTTTTGAAGCGCAATCGCGCTCCTTTTTAGCAACGCCCTTGGCTTTTAGTCCAAAAGCCAGATTTTCTTGAGTGGTTTGCCAAGGTAGGAGTCGGGGTTCTTGAAAAACGTAGCCAGTGCAAGTAAATTTATTCTTAACTACACCTTGACTCGGTGCAATTAAACCTGCTGCAATCCTCAAAAGTGTAGTTTTGCCACAACCAGAAGGGCCGCTCAAACAAAGAATTTGTCCTGGTGCTAAAGTGATACTAATCCCTTCGAGAATCGAACGGTGCTTATATTGGTACGAGATGCGATCTAGAATTAACAAAGTCTTAAGAGTTGTGAATCTATTTTTGTGAATATCTTTGGCTATTTAAATCCTTTGCCAAGGAGTCAATAGATGACGCAAAGGCCGTAAAATCAAATACTGTGAGACCCAAATCAAAGCGATCGTAACCGCAATCCAGGCCATTACTTCATCGGTATCCAGGTTGATGCGGGCCAGATTCAACTCAGCACCAATTCCTGCTTCTGATGACAACAATTCTGACATTACCGCTACCCGCCAAGCTATTCCCAATCCTGCTGCACAAGAGGGAAAAAGGTAAGAAAGTAAGTGGGGAAAATAGAGATCCTTTAAAAGCAAACTTGTCGGTGTGCTAAATAGACGAGCCATTTCTAATAAAGAACGAGGTAAACTGCTCATTCCCTCTACTGTACTGAAAAAAATAATAGGTAAAGTAGCAACCATAATAGTAAAAATCGTAGTGGCACTGCCACTGCCAAACCAGAGCAATGCTAAAACAATCCAAGCAATAGGAGGAATACCTTGAAGTGCGCTAATAATTGGTGCAATTGTTTTTTCAAACTCAGATTGAATCCCTGCAATAATTCCGAAGATGACTCCCATTAAAACTGCTAGAGTAAAAGCACTCAAGAGATGGAAGCTAGTAGTTAAAATAGCACTTAATAATTTTCCCGTTGTCAGCAAACGTGCCAAAGCTGCTCCGGTTTCAATGGGAGAAGGTAAAACCACCTTGCTATACTGCATCGCCCCAATCTGCCATAACAGTAACAAGATCGCCAACCCGATTATCTTAAACCAAATTAGTTTGAAAAAACGCAATTGTAAATTTTTGAGATTTGATAGCCTCAGATCTTCAGATAAAAACAAACTAATGTCAAAAGACTACTTGTCAAACCAAAGTTTAATGCCACTGACTTTAGCCGAAACGCTTATCTCAAGAAGCTTTAATTTTATCCTGGAGAATTTGATGAGGTTCTTGCATTAAATATGATGTACACCTGTTACTCTTTCTATAGCTCTAAAACCCATACCGTTGACATACATTTCTAAACATTTTTCTTTGATTTGTCCCTCGTAACCAAGCGGTTTGTAAAACTCAATCTTCTTGACGACCACATTTTTTACATTTGTACCTTTGTTTACCGCGATGGCGATCATTTTTCCAAAGTCGATTGGAATTACAATTTGGGCATTTCATTGTTATTTTTAGTTTAATAATTCATTCCGCTTATCAGCAACACCAAAAATCTTTACTTTGACAGTCATAAACGTGCTGAGATAATAGGGACTCGAAACACGCGATTACAACGCCCGAACTTTTTCAGGACGGAAGTAGTAGCAATAAGGGATGCTTGCAATAGGCGTGTAAACCGGGTTTTTAAAATTTTCAAGACTCATCGCCACACAATTAGCTCAATTAAAATAAAAAAAATTTATGGGTAGTTAATTAGTTGCTCCATATCCTAAAGTTAGAAGAAGAGGGCGATCGCATTCTAATCAAACACAAATTACCAGAACTTGCACGAATCGATCTTCAAATATTAGTCGAAAAAATGCGGGGAATTTTTGGAGTAGAAATTAAAGATCGCTGGTTCAATTTTAAACTTTAGCGTCAATGTTTTACCGGCAATGATGGGGTGAACTGGCTCAGAAAACACCAAAAATTAAGCAAAGAAACAGCGATCGAATTAGGAAAAATATTAGTCAAGCAAAAAATAATTCATCACGTTTACGACGAGCATGATTTTAAAAACGATTTTTTATTTTACCGTTTTTATGAAGACGAAAATTTGATTGCCAATTAAACAAATAATCAAATGCGATCGCACTTCAAAATTTTCATCAATTTTTAAGATCCAAGCCAGCAAAATCAAACAACTCCGTATCCGCTAAATGGGAAGGAGAAACATTTTGAATGCTACGAAATAAACTATCTATTCGGCCGGGATCTTCTTGCTCCCAAGTAGCTAAAAGTTCTTTAATTCGTGCTCTTTGTAAATTTTCTTGAGAGCCGCACAGATTGCAAGGAATAATCGGAAAATTTCTAGCATTGGCGTAACGTTGAATATCCCGTTCCCGACAATAAGCCAAAGGCCGAATCACAATGTGTTTCCCGTCGTCACTTTTCAGTTTTGGCGGCATCGCTTTAAGTCTACCACCGTGAAACATATTTAAAAATAAAGTCTCGACAATATCATCGCGATGATGCCCTAAAGCAATTTTAGTCGCTCCTTCTTCGCCAGCGACCCTATATAAAATCCCCCGACGCAAACGAGAACATAAACCGCACATTGTCTTGCCAGGAGCGATAATATCTGTGACAATACTGTAAGTATCTTCAGTGACAATTCGATAAGGAATATCGAATTCCTCTAAATACCTAGGTAAAACATCGGCAGGAAAGCCAGGCTGTTTTTGATCGAGATTGACCGCGAAAAGATCGAACTTAACTGGGGCACTCCTTTGCAGAGAGTATAGGAGATCTAGCATCGTGTAAGAGTCTTTACCCCCAGAAAGACAAACCATCACCCGATCGCCCTCGGAAATCATTTGATAATCGGCGATCGCCTTACCCGTTTTTCCACGTAAATAGGCTTGTAGTTTTTTGAAGTTCTTTGAGTTTTTTACCTGCCTTGTTTCCATATAAATCCGATCTAGTTACAGATATTCGCAAAATGTAGAAAATGCCTTTAGTTTTTGTTACAATAACATCAGTATATTTTCTCACGGTTCTTTTGCCCTTGGGTTGACCACACCAAGGGCATTTATTATTGAAATTTTAACTCGTTTACAAAAAAAAGGCTGAGGGCGATCGCTCAGCTCAATTAGTTATTAAATTGTTTGTTTGTCAAGTATTTAAATTAACGATTAAGTTTTAGGTTTAAAAGGACAATGGAGTGAAATGGAATAGTAAAGCTATAACTATGGGAATTATAACTGCAGCGATTCCAAATCTAATCACATCGTAAAAAGTATCTTCTTCTTGACTCATTTTTTTTACTATTAAATAATTTTTACTACTTTTATTATTATGACTTAGATCGAATGCAAAGTCATTGAAATAAAAATTTACAATCGAGTTAGTTACTATTAATTTAGATCGCAACTATTTTTTCCAAGGAAACTTAGTTCCCATTTCTGTTAGAGCCGAGAAAACTAAGTACAAAATGAATAAGCTGACTCCAATTAAAAAGGGAATTAAATCATCCGGCACGATTGCAAAACTCCAATCTTTTCCAACAGGTTAACGCAAATCCCTACCAAAAGGAAAAAGAGATAATGTAATTAATTTCAAATGTTGGCGAGCAAAAGGAATGCCGACAATAGTAATACCCAATATTACCGCCCAAAATAAATGATTCAGGGCGAGAGGCCAGCCAAAAATAACCAGCCAAATAAGATTTAAAATCTGGACGAGGGTGCTGTTAGCGTCTTCGGTGATGATAATTTCTTTGCCAAAAGGGGCAAAGATGGCAAAGCCTAACTTAATACTTTGCCAACCGAAGGGGATACCAATAATACTTGTGCAAGTAGTTATCCCCCCGATAATATAAACAATGCCGGTTATAAAGCCACCAAAAACTAACCAAATGATATTTCCTAGCAGACTCATATTGGTCTAATTAATTCCGTTAATTTAATCTTTTTTTGGCACAAAATCGAGAGCAACAGAATTCATACAATAACGCATTCCGGTAGGTTGAGGCCCGTCTGAAAAAACATGACCCAAATGAGCATCACAAACAGCACAAAGTACCTCGGTGCGGCGCATCATAAACATGCTGAAATCATCTTTTAAAGCAATATTTTCTTTAGCAATAGGTTGCCAAAAACTAGGCCAGCCTGTACCAGAATTGTACTTAGTTTCTGAAGAAAATAATTCCGTGCCGCAACAAATACACTTGTAAACACCTTCAGCTTTATTGTCGTAATATTCGCCAGCAAATGCTCTTTCCGTGCCTTTTTGACGGGTAACTCTAAACTGTTCGGGAGTTAGTTGTTCTTGCCATTCCGCTTCTGTTTTATTTATCTTCGTAACCATGGATCGATCCTCGACTTTAATAATCTTTACATTATTTTACAATTTCTCCTGTTTTTTTTCCTCGTACAAAAGTTTTGCTTTCTTCAGCTCCTACTTATTAGCCCTTCTTTGTTGGCGAATTTGGCGCATTGCGGCCAGATGTTGAGAATAGGTTTTACTAAAGACGTGAGTACCATCGTAGCGAGCCACAAAATACAAATATCCCTCATCTTGAGGCTCTAAAGTTGCTTTTAAACTAGCTATACCCGGGCTGGCGATCGCGGTTGGAGGTAAACCTTTATTAACGTAAGTATTGTAAGGAGAAGCTTTGGCAACCTCAGCATATGTCAAAGGTCGATCTGCGGTTTGTTTGATACCCAATCCGTATTCTACTGTCGGATCGGCTTGCAGTCTCATGCCTATTGCCAAGCGTTTGCTAAAAACTCCGGCAATAATCGGTCTTTCTTTGCCAATTACCGATTCTTTCTCGACTATACTCGCTAAAGTGACCCATTCGAGTAAATTTAAATTAGTCTTTTGCTGGTTTGCTTGATAAGCTGGTAAAGCCAAAGCCTCAAAGCGATCGAGCATCGCATATATTACCTGTTCGGGAGTTTTGCGCTCGCTAGATATTTTGTAAGTATCGGGGTATAAAAACCCTTCTAAATGGGGTAAATTATTTGGCAACCAGGAATACTTATCTCGAGGAATTTTTCTAGTTGCGGCAATGAATTCATCGGCCGAGAAAAAATCACTCGACTCGAAATATTGAGCCATTTGCTTGATATTCCAGCCTTCAGGAATCGTAAAATCGACTAACTTTACTTGTCCTTGTCGCATTGTCGCAGCTATTTCTGGCAAAGAATTTGCTGCTGATAGTTGATAGTTTCCTGCTTTATAGTCGATCGCCTTATTTTCTTTAAATTGCAACCAGCGAGTGTAAATTTTCCAAGCATAAGCAGAGCGAATCAAACCTTTTCTTGCTAATTTAGTTCCGATCTCTCCTGCTGGAGTTCCCGAAGGAATTGTTAAAGCGATCGAGTTTTCTTGATTTGCTTCAGCTTCTTCTTTTGATATCGGCGCAGAAATTGCATAAAACCAAGCTAAAGTACCTAAAGTAGCAGAAAGCAAGGCAGTAAAAAAAACAAAGCTTACTAGATTTTTGATGAATTTCATATTGTCAACAATCTCAAAGATTTTAACTTACTCTAATTCTTCAAACAGCAATTCCTCAAGTATAGGCTGTATTTGTCGATCTTCTGGAGAAACTAAATTTAATTTACCTCGACTGTCACAGCTAGCTAAGAATAGTAAAGGAGATAAAGGAGTGTAAATTTTATATTGTTGTTTGTCGTGATAAAAACTAGCTAAAAACTGCAATTCTTCCGATTCTAATTGGGAGTTTTCATCGTCAAGTTCTAAGCTAACAATTTGTTCTTCTTCTAAAGGAGGCAATTCGCCACTAACGGTTAAAGTGTATGCTGTATTGTGGAGAGATAATTCTAATTCTGCTAATACTGCTTTTGCATCGGCAAAAACTCGATCTATTTCCGATGATTCTTCAATAGTTATTACTTCGGCAATATCCTCATCATCTCCATTATTTGGCTCGGAAGTAACAATTGTTACAGGGGAATCTACAGGTCTTAACAATAAATAGGTTATTTGCTCTCTTTCTTCGAGGGAATTTTCTATATAACATAGAAGCGATCGCCCATCTTCATCAGTTAGAGTGACGCTTTCTGCATCGTACAGCCCATCTTCATCGATAAATTCAGGC
>JAAUYD010061329.1_pt1 | contig 10729 bp, 7 predicted proteins | sample 7278101 | NCBI WGS metagenome assembly JAAUYD01 (sample SAMN14350128, study PRJNA611818) | marine sediment metagenome | isolation source: surface marine sediment (0.6m) | place: French Polynesia: Moorea | collected 2018-08
AACTCTTAAAGAGTATGCAGCCAATAAGCAGATATCTCCGGCAGAAGTGCTACGGGACTGCATCAAGGAACTTCAAAAAAAGCCGTCCTAGAAGGACGGGGCTTCAGACCCAGATTTTTGGTGAACTAACCTCTAAAAACTGCTGTGCGTCTACGTAGAGTATCCGCTGTTAGTGCCTGCGTCGGTTTCTCCCTGCTTGATGAAAATGGTACAAGATATGACGTAACTTAATCAATTTGCCCATTCTTCTAGGATATCTTGAGACAGTTTTGCCATTTTTGCAGCAGCCATCGCCATCATCTGTGTGGATTGTAACTCAACAAACAATTTTGCCACCGTTGTTTACTTAATCCTAATCCCCAATGGCAACCATAAGTATAAACAATAGCAATAATTACACCCCTATTTGCACCGCACAGACTGTCCTGGTCTCCAACTCCAAAATTTTTTAACCAAAAAACTTAAGTAAATACTATCTATGAACTAGCTCCAACAACAGGTACAATATCTTGTGTGGTGTCTGTTAAAAACTATAAAAAGTAAATTGAGACAACAACTAGGGTCAGTTGCTGTCTTAGAGTTGATAGAATTGGCACACAATTTTTGTAAAAGTCGAGACGGACTGTTAGGAGCATAATAGATCATATTAAGATTTAATATATTTAGCCCTGTGTTTTACATTCACACTTATTTAAAGTTTTATGTTAAATTTAAAATTTTTTTTATAATCGATAAAGCAATGTTTGTATCTGCCAATGGTAATTAGCCTTTATACGTAGTAATAATTCTTTTATAATGCCAAGGATTCTTGTTATAGACGATGACCCAGCAATCTCAGAACTTGTAGCCGTAAACTTGGAAATGGCTGGCTATGATGTCAGTCAAGCTGAAGACGGAATAAAAGGTCAAGCCCTTGCTCTCCAATTACAGCCAGACTTGATCATGTTAGATCTAATGCTGCCAAGAGTTGACGGTTTTACAGTTTGCCAGCGCTTGCGTCGTGATGAGCGTACTGCTGAAATTCCCGTGTTGATGTTGACGGCATTAAGCCAAACTCAGGATAAGGTGGAAGGCTTCAATGCTGGGGCAGATGACTACCTCACCAAGCCCTTTGAGGTAGAGGAAATGCTAGCAAGGGTACGAGCACTCTTGCGACGTACAGACCGGATTCCCCAAGCTGCCAAGCACAGCGAAATACTTAGTTATGGTCCGTTGACTCTAGTTCCTGAAAGATTTGAGGCAATCTGGTTTAATCAGACGGTCAAATTGACTCACTTAGAGTTTGAGCTAATTCACTGCTTACTCCAACGTCATGGTCAGACGGTTTCTCCTAGCGAAATTCTCCGAGAAGTCTGGGGTTATGATCCTGACGATGACATTGAAACGATTCGCGTACATATCCGTCACTTGAGAACTAAGCTTGAACCAGATCCCCGTCATCCCCGTTACATTAAGACCGTATATGGTGCGGGATACTGTTTAGAATTGCCCAGTAACCCTCCATCAGCCGAGGAAGCTTCCACCTCAGTGGTAGAGTAAAATTGACATGTTCCCACACTGATGCCAGCATACGGTGTGGGCTTTTGGTGTTACTTTGGGTATGCCGAATAAATCTACAGCAGTAAGTTAATTTTTGAACTGTGATAATTGCTGACTACTGCGGTAAAAAAGATAAATCCAACATAAAAATATGCCCAGTAAACTACCAGATTCAGGAATTCTTTTGATCTCTGGTTCTTCGGTGATTTTGGCATAGAGAGATGCTGTTACCGTTGTATTTTCTCTTGCAGTAATTTTGTTGCTTATTGTTCCACTGTTACCTTGGCTAAAGCCAAGAAATTCAATTTTGTATTCCTTGTCATCTAATCGGAAATTGAAATTTGTCGTTTCTTGTGTAATGACAACGGAATCTGCGTTTTGATCGGGGTCTAGGAAAATATTTGGTGTATTTTCTATGTCAAAGCGGATGCTAAAATCTAAATCAGTAAAAGCTTGATAAGTATCTTCCCCGGGAAATAGACTAGTCTGGGGCAAAACCTGATTATTGTCTTGGAGTGATAAACCTAGGTTAAAAGGTATAGAATCCACAGCAGTACCATAGAGAACCGACCCATTAAAATACTCTACCTTACCAAGCTCAAAGGAAGAACCGATAGCGACATTACTAACTTGACTGCCAACAAAGGTGAGAAAATTTGGACCAGTCCCAAAGATACTCTGATTTCCCCAGCTAAATATATTCCCTTGAGCAGATTCCTCAACAGAATAAGAAGGATTTGTATTGACGCGTTCTGAGAAAGGAACCCCCCATATACCACTTGAACTACTTGAAAAAGTTCGAGCTTGAACTGTTGCACAGAAACCAAGAACTGTAATCCCACTGATAACAGACAAGGTACTAGCAACACAAGACCTTAGTTTCATTGTTAGGTTCCAACTCCTCTCCAGATTAACTACTTGGGTAGATGACTGATTAACCTTAGTAAATATACTCAAAGGTTCCCCAAGATGTTTTGTAATCCAAATTAAATTTTTACACAACCTTGATTATTCTTTGTCAGAATCTTTTATCACCCCAAAATTTATGCATATAAGTAATTACAGATATCTTTATATATTGTTATCTGAAAATCTCTTTTTGTAAAGTATTGACGTTGCACTATATTATCGTCATATAATTGCTTAATTATTAACTGCATTGATATTCGCTGCATAAATAAAAATAACCCTAATTATTACCGTATTTATACTGTTATTAACTATGATATTGGTCGATACTTCCAAGGGTAATTATGTGTCCACCAAAATATATTCCCAGCCCAGAAACTTGTGATGAGGCTAAATTAAGAGTTTGGGCATAGCAAAACCCACAGGAGGAAAATCTTTGCCTCTCGTGGGTTAATCAAAATTTGCGATTGTTCCTATGTTTTTAGGGAGCAAGGGCATTACCGCGAATTAAACTACCAATAGTTTTGGCAGTAATTTTCAGCTGGGTGATGGGATTTGCGGGTACAACCGTCTTATACAGATAGCTGTCAAAAGTTAGCCGCTGCACATCCATATCCCCACACATTTCCACGAAAGCTTCCCGGGTAGCATCGGAACGGTAAAATACAGATTGGAGGATATCCAATACCTTGTAAGTAAGACCGTATTTCTTATCCCAACGCTTCAAGTACAATTTGAGGTCGTTTTCTGTAGGAATAGTAGCACCACTGTTAGAAACTTCCACAATGGTTTCAGCACACATCCGTCCAGATTTTGCCGCAAAGTAAATACCTTCACCGGAAGACTTAGTTACATAGCCAGCGGCATCACCTACTAAAGCAATACGTCCGACAACCCGACGGGGACGGGGATGTTCCGGTATGGGGTGCGCTTCCACCTTAATAATTTTACCCCCTTCAAGCTTTCTGGCAGCACGGGCACGAATACCAGCTTGCAATTGCTTAATGCTAGCTTTATTAATATGCATTGTCCCCGTACCTACGGCTACGTGGTCATACTTGGGGAATACCCAAGCATAAAAATCCGTAGAAACATCGTCACCGACGTACATTTCTGCCAAATCTTGGTAGAATGCCATTTTATCTTCCGGCAGACGGATGCGCTCTTGGAAGGCGATCGCATAATTGTAATCCCCAGCATCCATTTCCTTAGCGATGCGGGAATTTGCCCCATCTGCACCAATAATTAAATCAACCTTGAGGGTTTTAGCAATTCCCTGAGTTCCACCTTCAGTATGGTCTACATAATGGATTGTATAGGGGTCAGTATTATTGCTAGGAAAATCAAGTTTATGAACAGTGGCATTAATTAAATGTGCGCCTAACTTTGCCGCACGATTGCGCAGGAAGCCATCGAGCACCTCACGGCGACACATGCCTATATATTCTTCTTCATTTTCTAAATTGATATCTACCTCGCGGTTAGAAGGTGAAATCATTTTCATCTTCCGCACCCGACGGTCAATAATATCCTGGGGTAAGTCAAATTCACTTACCATACACAGGGGAATTGCACCGCCACAAGGTTTGGCATTATCTAGTTTACGCTCAAATAGATAGGTTTCTATCCCAGCCTTCGCTAGCGTTTCTGCGGCTGAAGAACCGGCTGGACCCGAACCAACAACAGCAACCCGTAGTGTCAAAGGTCTTCTCCCAATTTGGACATTGTTTCTTTACCGAAAGCATCGTACCACGTACTTTTGGCTGATTTCTCTGTTTAGCCGTCAAATCTGACGGAAATGCAATATTCCTTAATATTTCGCTACGAATGTCTATGTTAAGAATAGATTTCTGGCAGAAGTTGGGGAATAGGGAATAGGGAATAGGGAATAGGGAATAGGGAATAGGGAATAGGGAATAGGGAACAGGGAATAGGAACAAAGTAAAACTAAGGATAACTCGTTTCCAGGCTGAGCCTGGAAATGCATTCTAGGAGGCTCTGCCTCCCATTCACTATGGAGGCAGAGCCTCCAGAAGATCCATTACAAGGTAGAACCTTGTAACGAGGGAAGGAGGGAAATATGCTATCTTTTATACAGCAAAATGTTATAGTTTATAAGTGATATATTTTTATTTTTATTTATACCATACAGCAGTAAAAAGTCTAAATATAAGTTGGGTTTTATTCTGATTATATATATTACAATATTTGCAATAGTAGGTTGCACATCCACACAAAATGGGGAAAGAAAAATTAATTCTGTTGAACAAACTGTTAAAGAAAAAAAGCTATTTTAATTTAATACAGAAACGGAATCAGGTGTTCCTTTAAAAGATGTAAAAGTTCGAGTAAATGCTTTAGGTGCACCTGAAATTGCATATAGTGATGAGAATGGATATGTTCAGGTTAAAATTCCAAGTGATGGGGATGTGCGCATTAATTTGGAGAAAGAAGGTTATGAAACACAAACCATTACAGTTAACTTAAATACTGAACAAAGTATAAATAGAAGATACAGACTTAAAAGAAAAAGAAAATCTGAATCAGATATTGATTTATACTCTGAAAAAATATCTCAAAACTCACCTAAAGATTCAAAAGATATCAAGAGCGAAAAGATAACACAGGTAATTTCATTAAATAAAAACCAGTCAAAAAACCAGAGCAATTTTTTTGGTGAGGCTGAGGATTTCTTGTTTGAGATTAAAGAGTGTAGAAAAATCTCTTCTGATGAAAGAGAATGCACATTATTAATCACAAATAAAGAGGAAGAAAGAGGTCTTGTAATATATGGAAATTATGGAAGACTAGGACAGTCAATGTTAATTGATTCGTCTGGCAATGAGGCTTTAGCATCTAAAGTAACTTTTGGGAAGAAATCCAATCGTGCTTATGTAGCGAAAAATATGCTATTTAACATTCCTACCAAGGTTACTATAGTATTTAAGGGTTTAATATCGAATGATATTAGCGTTTTATTATTATCAGCTAGGTCTGATGATATTTACAAACAATTTAACGTTAAAATTCTTCCTCAATCTCTAAATACACGAAATTAATTTTTTTGATTAGTCACAGTCATATTCCTTGGGGCTTTTTAGATGATTTCTTAGCGTTCTTTGATGACGACTCTTTAAATGGTATCTGTTCAGGAATGCAGGTTCAACTTATCAAGGTCGCTTTCTTTGATAAAATCAGCAGCTTGTTCGGGTAGTAACTTCATGGCTTACTGAATCCCTCCACCCCCTGAGTTTCTGCATCTAATCTTTTTAGCGGACGAAGGAAGCAACCCGCTTCGCTAGAGTTATCTTTGGATCTTCTCAAAAAAATCTTGTGTTAAAGAAATAGTTTTCTGGGCAAACAACCCCCTAGCGCTATAGTTACCCTTTAACCTGGAAGAAAATCTTGTGTTAAAGAAATAGTTTTATCAGCAAACAACCCGCTTCCCTAGAGTTATCTTTGGATCTTCTCCAAAAAATGTTTCGTTAAAACAATAGTTTTATCCCCAAACAAACCTAGCGCTATAGTTACCCTTTAACCTGGAAGAAACTATTGTGTCAGAAAAATTGTTTTATCAGCAAACAACCCCCTAGCGGTATAGTTACCCTTTAACCTGGAAGAAAATCTTGTGTTAAAGAAATATTTTTCTGGGCAAACAACCCGCTTCGCTATAGTTACCCTTTAACCTGGAACAAAATGTTGTGTTAAAGAAATAGTTTTCTGGGCAAACAACCCGCTTCGCTATAGTTACCCTTTAACCTGGAACAAACTGTTGTATTAGAAAAATAGTTCTATCCCCAAACAAACCTAGCGCTATAGTTACCCTTTAACTTGGAACAAACTGTTGTGTTAAAAAAATAGTTTTCTCAGCAAATAACCCCCTTCGCTAGAGTTATATTTGGATCTTCTCCAAAAAATATTGCGTTAAAACAATAGTTTTATCATCAAGCAACCATAGCGCTATAGTTACCTTTTTATCTCTCAAGAAAATATTTATGAATTACGTAGCTTGCTTATGCGTAGCAGCATTACCCATTACCCTCAGCAGTTAAATCAATTTCTGCTTTCACTGAATCCGCACTACGATGCACGCGAAAGCCGACTTTTTCGCACACTCGTTGCATGGCTGAATTTTCTGGGAGAATGTCAGCGGTAATACGCTCAATACCTTCATCTTTACCCACCTGTAACAATCGCCGCAGTAACTCCGTACCCAAACCCTGACGCTGGAAGCGATCGCTCACTAACAGGGCAAATTCTGCCTCACTCACACCATGTAATTGACTCAAACGTCCAACAGCCAGGATTTCGTGTTTGCCAGTTTCGGGATTTTTATAGTCTGTAACTAGTGCCATTTCGCGGTCATAATCAATAAAACACAGACGCATTAACCTTTCATGGGCAATGCGCTGACTGAGTTTCATTAAGTGGAAATAACGAAAATAGACGCTTTGTTCCGAGAGGGTTTGGTGAAACTGTACTACCAACGGTTCATCTTCGGGACGAATAGGACGAATGGTGACATTAGTCCCGTCTTTCATTGTCCAAGGTGCCATATATTGGCTGGGATAGGGACGAATTGCCAGTTTTGGTAGTTGTTGTTCTGTAAGTTCTGGGGAGTGGAGAACAATCCGCGCATCTAGGGCAATAAAATCAGCAAATGGTGAATTTTCCTGACTCTCCTCATCTCCTTGGCTAGGAAATGCAAACAAGGGGTTGATATCTATTTCCTTTATCCAAGGCTGTTCTACAACCAACTGGGAAAAACGTACCAATAACTCCTCCAGAGATGCCATATCCACAGATGCACGTCCCCGCACACCTTGCAGCGCTTTGTAAATCTGCGTTTGTTCCATCATCCGTCGCGCGAGGGTAGTATTGAGGGGAGGGAGGGCGATCGCTCGATCTTTAAATACCTCTACCAACTGTCCCCCAGTACCAAACAGCAGTACGGGTCCAAATTGGGGGTCAAGACTGCTACCAATGATTAACTCATAACCCCCATGTAAATTCACCATCGGCTGTACCGTTACCCCTAAAAAGTGTTCTCCTCCAACTTTCTCCTCCACGGAGGTTTTAATGGTGTTATAAGCCCAGCTTACGGCTTCTGCATCGGTGAGGTTTAACTGTACCCCACCCACATCGGTTTTATGGGTAATTGTCTGGGATAGCAGTTTGACTACCACGGGGTAACCGAGGGAATTGGCATAATCCACGGCTTCAGCTTCACTTTTAGCTACACAAACGGGAACTGTGGGTATACCGTATGCTGCTAAAATTTGTTTAGATTCTAGTTCTGTGAGAATAGTTCTACCCGCTTCACGGGCTGTTTTAATTACTTCTTCAGTACGGTTGCGGTCTGGTATTCCATCCCTATCTTCCAGTAATACGGGGGTTTCGTAAATACCCTGTAGGTTGTAGCTATACTGCCACATATAGCTAAATACCCTGGCTGCGGAATCTGGGTAAGGATAGGTGGGAATACTGGAACGATTGAGAATTTCTTCCCCTGCCATCACCTCTGCACCCCCCATCCAAGTTGCTAAGATAGGTTTGCTACGTAAGGGAAATTTCTGTGCCCCAATGTATGATTTTAACTGTTCAGCGGTTTGGGTGGGGTCAGTCATTGCTTGGGGAGTCAGAATCACTAGCACTCCATCGCTGTTGACATCTTGAGCAGCAACTTCCAGGGTTTTAATATAGCGCTGGGGATCTGCATCTCCCAGGATATCAATGGGGTTGCCATGACTCCAATAAGTAGGCAAAATTTCATTGAGGGATGTTTGGGTATCTCCGGAGATTTCTGCTAGTTTTCCCCCAGTGGTAATTAGGTAATCCGTGGCTAGTACCCCTGGTCCCCCAGCATTGGTAATAATAGTCAGCCGGGGACCTTTGGGACGGGGTTGTTTTGCTAACACCTCTGCCATGTTGAACAGTTCGGAAATTTTAGTTACCCGCAGCACTCCACAACGGCGAAAAGCAGCATCCAGGACTTCATCGCTACCTGTAAGTGCCCCTGTATGGGAAGCAGAAGCTTTGGCTGCGGCTTGGGTTCTACCAGCTTTAATCACAATTATCGGCTTCGTCAGGGCAACTTCCCGGGCAGCGGAGAGAAATGAGCGAGCATCCCCTACGGATTCCATATAAATAACAATGCTTTTGGTATGGGGGTCATCACCGAGATAATAAATTAAATCACCCCAACCCACATCCAGCATGGAACCAATGGAAACAAAGGCACTAAAGCCGACATTTTCCCGAAAACTCCAGTCCAGAATGGAGGTACATAAAGCACCACTTTGACTGATAAAACCTACTTTTCCTGGACGTGCCATAGAACTGGCAAAGGTCGCATTTAATCCTGTATGGGGATTCATTACACCCAGGCAGTTAGGACCGATAATTCTCAGTCTACCCTGGCGTGCTGATTGTAATATTTCTTGCTCTAATTTAATTCCAGGTTTCCCAATTTCCTTAAAACCAGCAGAGACGATTACTGCCCCTTTCACCCCCGCAGCCACGCATTCTCGTACAATTGTAGGGACAGTGCGGGCAGGAGTGGCAATAATTGCCAAATCTACGGGGTCGGGTACTGCAGCAATGTTAGGGTAAGCTTTGATACCTAGAACGCTGTGGTGTTTGGGGTTAACTGGGTAGACAGTACCGCCAAAGGGATTACCAATCAAGTTCCATAGCAGGGTTCGTCCCACACTCCCAGGGGTATCGCTAGCACCAATAACAGCTACTGTTTTCGGCGCAAATATAGAACTGAGGGGTTGACGTTCGCTACGGAGAATATCGTAAGCGGGATCGGTTATAAATGTCATCTGAAATATGTACCAAGGAGCGGAATCCGCTGGCTAGTATAAAATATCTAGATAACCGTCACACAAAAGCATCGACAGTGAATCATTCCTAATTAACTTGATAATTATAAACTTGTAAAATATGTCTATCGATAGATACATACTTGTCTTACGGAGTTTTATAATCATCATTAAGACAATGACATCAGTTATGAATCCAGAATTTGTCATTGTCGAAGGTTTTACTTGAGATAAATCAAATTTTCCGTTTTGGAGATAGTTGCAGTTGCATCAATTGCATCTTTATTTATGGCGGTTTAAGAAATTGGCATTGCTGAATTAAGGGATGAATTATGAGTGGGGTAGACATCTTGTCTGCCTGGTGAAATATAGAAAACGGGCAGGGATGCCCATCCCACAATACTATTAGAATCATCCTGCATTTATGCATTTCAAGACCTAGCAACCGCTTCAGCTACGGTTGGTTTAATGTCACAGACAACTTCGTGGAAAACAGTAGTGGGAGATGTGGCAAATAAGTGATTCATCTTTGCTAATATTTCTTGGTAAGCTTGACTATGATTAGCTTCCATATCTTCTCGGTTATCCCACAAAATGATGGCGATTCCTTTGTCAGTGTTTGGTTCTTGCAGCAAATATGCTCCCTTAAAACCTTGGCTGTAAGTAGAAACAGCCTGTTCAAAAAGCTGTTTTGCTTCATCAAACTTGCCTGGTTTAAATTCTCCCACAGCGACATAAGCATATTGATGTTTGAGAAAGTCATGAAAATCGCTCATATTTTGCTCCCGATGAAAATATTATTTTGCAGGCTTAGTTTTCCTAAACAATGCTAATTATTCTTATCCACCACTTGTTTTTCAACTTTATCAATCAAACCTTCAGCCATTTCCACTGCCAACACCATTAAATCTTGTTCTTTCTGTCCTCTTGCCATCTCATCACTTATCATTGGATAAATGTGGGGATTCGCAAGCATTCCAGCTAACAATTGTGCGGCAATTTGTTTGATTTCTATAGTGCTTGAATTCATTCCTACCTCCAACATACGCAAATAAAGAACAATTGTGATTTTTTTAATAAAACATTAATGTTTCTCAGATTTAGTAGGGGTATGGTATCCACAATAGACTTCTTGGGTTAGTTCAGGGAATAGGGAATAGGGAATAGGGAATAGGGAATAGGGAACAGGGAATAGAGGAATAGGGAATAGGGAACAGGGAATAGGGAATAGGGAATAGAGGAATAGGGAATAGGGAATAGAGGAATCATTGAGTTTCCAACAAGATTATTTTTGCAACAGGTCTAATATCTCGCTGTATAGTAAGGGCACGGCATCCATAACTCTAGTACTCCACCAAGTAAACTATGCGGGGTTAATAAGGAAAGAACAAAGTTTTTTCTCCCCCCTCTCCCCCCTCTTCCCCCTCTTCCCCCTCTCTGCCTTTACCCCGCAA
>JAAUYD010192563.1_pt1 | contig 10729 bp, 14 predicted proteins | sample 7278101 | NCBI WGS metagenome assembly JAAUYD01 (sample SAMN14350128, study PRJNA611818) | marine sediment metagenome | isolation source: surface marine sediment (0.6m) | place: French Polynesia: Moorea | collected 2018-08
CTCCACACAAGCCTCAGGCTGGTGGATACCGATCCAATGACAGGCATCTACAACCGTCGCTACCTTTCGAACCGTATGCCGCGGGTTCTGGCCGAAGCCGCGGCCCGGACTGCCATGTCTGCAGTGATGATGCTGGATCTTGACCACTTCAAACAGATCAATGACCGCTACGGACACCCCGTGGGCGACCGGATCCTGATTGAAACCGCGCGCCGCCTGCAGTCGGTTCTGAGACGCGGGGACCTTCTGGCCCGATATGGCGGGGAGGAGTTCTTCGTACTGCGCACGGACACGGATCCCGAGGGGGCCAGGGCCGCGGCGGAGGCGATCCGCGCTGCAGTGGAGGCACGTCCTGTTTCTCTGCCTCAGGGCCAGTCAGTTTCTCTGACCGTCAGTGTCGGTGTCTCGCTTGTGCCGCCCGGATGCGGAAAGTCGGCCGAAGTGCTGCTCACAGAGGCCGATCAGGCGCTCTACCGGAGCAAGGCTGCCGGCCGAAACTGCGTGCGGTTCCACGAAGCAGCCTGAAGGATCCGATCCGCTTCAGGGGCGCTCCCGCGCGTCACGGGACCGTGGCGGGCGCTTCATCCACTCTTCGAGATTATCGGCGAACTGTGCGCGCTCATCCGGTGTCATCGCTGCAATCTGTTCACCCATAAGATGTTGCGCGGTGGACCCGAGTTCTTCCCAGAATGCCTTCTGGCGGCTCATGATATCATCGAGCCTGGCCGCATCGAACGGCTCTGTTCGTAGCACCTCTATCAACTCGACCCGCATGGCCACGAGTTCCCTGCGCTTGCTCCTAAAGTCAGCGCGATTGTCGTAGAGTGCCTTGCGCAGGGCGTTGCGCGCCTCACCTGGCATTGCGCGCTGGAAGACGCCGAATTCGCCAGCAGGTCCGACCAGCGGCATCGCAAAGGGACCGCGCAGAATTGTGCCACCGATCAGGCCAATCACGATCAGGTTCAGTGCAATGGACACAAAAAGTGTGATCTTGATCCAACGTGGTGTGCGAACGGGCGTCTCGCTCATCTGCTTATCCCTCTAGCAGAAACGCCGCAAAGGGATCTTCATCCGCGGCTTCAAGCTGCAGATCCCCGGTCCAGAGTGTTGTCGCGCCAATCCCACTATAGCCAATCCAGACACCCAGCAATGCAGAGGCTGCCAAAGCGCCCGCACCCTGCCAGCCCCCGAGAACACCGGCCAACTCGTCCAGGCGCTTTCGGACCCAATCCCGAAGCCCCGGTTTCCGCCCTGCAGCCTGCACGGCCGCTGCATCTGCCAGGACGCGGGCCATTAGATCCGGCGACGGTGTAGGTGTCGCCTCTCGGATGGCAGCAAAAGCGTCCTCAAAGAACTGATCGTCAGAACCGGAAGGATTTCTTTTATCGGAACGGGTCATTCTGGGTCATCCCTGTAACTCAAACTCTCGACCTTGTCTGCCAGAAGCTGGCGAAGACGACGCTTGGCGCGTGCAGTCAGACTTTCGACTGCCTCGACCGAGACCTGCATGATCTCGGCGATCTCCGGATTGCTGCGCTCCTCCAGGTGGCGCAGGGTGATGGCAAGCCGCTGGGTCTCGGGCAGAGCTTCCATCGCGCGTTGCAAGGCGTCGCGTCGATCCGTGGCGATCAGCCGTGCCGTCACACTGGGTGCCGGATCGGGCGGGTCCGCTGCGTCTTCCAGTGGCGCGCTCCGCCCCCGGCGCCGCAGCCGGTCTGTGCAGAGATTGGACGTGACACGGTAGAGCCATGTGGCAATCCGTGCCTCGCCCGCACGCCATTCCGGCGCGATCTTCCAGAGGCGGAGCATTGCATCCTGTGCGACCTCCTCCGCCTCCGCTGTATTGCCGAGCATGTTGTAGGCCAGGGCCAGACAGCGCGGCGTGTGGGTGCGCGCCAACTGTTCGGCCGCACCGGTCTGCCCCCGCACGAATGCGTCGAGCAGACGGGCCTCCGCCGCCAGGTCTGGATCGTCGAGCGCCATACCCCGTCTTTACGCCGGACTGTCCTTGCCTGACCAGAGGTCTCAGCCGCCGGCGCCGGTCGCGAACCACATGCCGCCCCGGCCTTCCGACACCTCGGAGAGTGTCAGGATGCCGTTGTTGTCCTGGTCGAGCCGGTCAAAAGCAGATGTATTCAGCGCCTCCTCGATGCTGAGCGCGCCGTCGCCGTTTTGGTCGCGCCGCTTCAGTGCCGCCTGCGTGCGGTTCGCCTTGTTGGCCCCGGGCGCGTTAGAGGCGCGCGTCCCCCGCAACTCGTCGGGCGTCAACAGGCTGTTGCCGTCCTTATCGGCCTGGGCAAAGCGCCGCTCGATCGCGGCATTCATCTCGTCACGGGAAATCTCTCCGTTCCCGTTGACATCCAGTTCCGAAAAGACCCGGTTGCCCAGATCTTCGCGGCCGTCGTTCCAGCCGGTCTGATCGGCCATGGCGGGGATGGCTGCAAGGGTTGCAACGGAAAACACGATTATGCTCATAGGGTTACGCATGTCTGTCTCCTCTAAAGTGGCCGCTTTCTACGGCTTCCAGTGACCCTTCAACGCGGGCCCGGACGACTTCCGTCGCATTTTTTTGCGACATCCCGCCGCAAGACAGGTTGTCCCAAGGCCAAACAGGGAAATTGAGCGTATAGAAGGGCGTGTCCGGAGGGTTCATTCATGCCTTACACCACCACAAATGGCGATCAAGCGACGCAGGTAGAGCGCGAGCTGTGGCCCGCCCTCCTGTGCGGGTGGCGGCGGGTCTGCCCGAATTGCGGTTCCGGACCGATGATGCGCGGATACCTCAAGGTTCGGGACGAATGTGCGGTCTGTGGCCAGGAGCTTCACCATCACCGGGCCGACGATGGGCCGGCCTGGGCAACGATCATGATCGCGGGCCACCTTATGGCGCCCTTGATGCTCTTGGTGTTCGAGATCTGGCAACCAGCCGGCTGGATGATGGCGGTCGGTTTCTCCGCCGTGTTTACTGTGCTGTCGCTTTATCTGTTGCCGCGGTTAAAAGGCATGTTCGTTGCCTTCCAGTGGGCCAAGCGGATGCATGGGTTCGGCAACGACTGACGGCTGGACGTGGCACGCCGGGCCCCGTAAGCAGGTTTCATGCCGAGCGATGCCGATCCCCAACTGATCCACGACGCTGCCACTTTGATTTTGGTGCGCGACGGCGGCACCGAGCCTCGCGTTCTGATGGGGCAGCGTGGCGCTGGCGCTGTCTTCATGCCAAACAAGTATGTCTTCCCGGGAGGTCGACTTGACGTGTCCGATCGACTGGTGCGACCCGATCCCGGATTGAGTGCGGCCTGCCGCGATCGTCTCATGCGTTATGCGCCCCCTGATATCGCTGATCCTTTGGCCGCCGCAGCCATCCGGGAGCTGTGGGAGGAGACAGGCCTGATCCTGGGTCGCCCGCAAGATGTGTCGTCCGATGCGCCGGAAGGCTGGGCCAGTTTCTTTGCCACCGGCCACCATCCTGCTGCCGACCGGATGGAGTTCATTTTTCGCGCAGTCACGCCTCCCGGGCGGCCCCGTCGTTTTGATGCCAGGTTTTTTGTGGCGCCTGCAGAGGCTGTTGCGGGCAGCCTTGACGATTTCTCCTGCGCAGATGCGGAGCTCTCTCATCTGCACTGGGTGCCGATGAGCGAGGCGCGCGGTCTTGATCTCCCCTTTGTCACCAGCATCGTGCTTGCAGAACTGTCCGCGCGGCTGGCTGAACCGGATCGCCCCCATGCGGTGCCGTATTTCTCTCACGGTGCGGATCGGTCCGAGTTTCTGAGCCTTTGAACGCTTTCGCGCCTTGACAGACAGGCGAATGGGTGAGAAAGAGCGGGCTTTGAATTCAACCTTGCAGAGCGGCCCCGTCTCCGGTGGCCCCGGGAAGATGGACGCATGGCCAAGCCAACGACAATCAAGATCCGCCTCAACTCGACCGCGGATACCGGTCATTTCTACGTGACCAAGAAAAACGCTCGCACAATGACCGAGAAGATGGTCGTCAAGAAGTACGACCCTGTTGCGCGCAAGCATGTCGAGTACAAGGAAGGCAAGATCAAGTAAGGACACACTCCTTACGCTGGAATGTCCGACCGCGCTGGGATCCGGCGCGGTTTTTTTGTATCCTGTCGACAAATGTACCCAGACAAGGGGCAACAGGTGAACAGCGGGAGAGAGACAGCGGCGGCCTTTCGGATCCGACCCAGCCGGGCAGCGGATCTGGCGGCGGTGGACGCGCTTCTCAGGCAGAGCTACCCCAAGCTGCTCAAGGCTGACTATCCCCCTTCAATCATCGTCACGGCCGTGCCCCTGATCAGCCGTGCGCAGCCGGCACTGCTGCAATCCGGCACCTATTATGTGGCAGAGGATGAGAGCGGTACGATCATCGGCGCCGGCGGCTGGAGCCTGACGCATCCGCAGACGGGTCGTGCGTCTCCCGCTCGAGGCAGCGTGAGGCACTTTGCGACGGACTATCGCCAGACGCGCCGCGGCGTCGCGAGCGCCCTGATGGGCAAAGTGATTGCTGAAGCTACCGTTGCAGGGCTGGCCGTTCTCGATTGTCAGGCGACGCGCACAGCTGTGCCATTCTACCTGTCGCAGGGTTTTCGCACGGTTGGCGATGTCAGCATAACCCTGCGTCCCGGGATTGTATTTCCGGCCATCCAGCTCTTCCGTCCGCTGCAGCGTCAACGGGATCTCCGGACATGAAAAGGGCCGGCGCAATGGCCGGCCCTTCCGTCTCGATGTCTGAACTGCTTATTCGTCGGACATGAACAGGAACATGATGCTCCGGAACATGGCGATGAACGAGATGTAGAGCTGCAGCGAACCGATGATCGCGGCTTTCTCCAAAAACAGCGCCGACTCCTGCCCACCATAGGTACGGGCTTCAAGGTACATGTTCTTGATCTGCTGCGTCGAAGTCGCCGTCAGGATCGCGAACACGGCCAGGATGGCGATATTGAAGAGCCACATACCCGTTGCGCCAAGGCCGCCCATGAAGAAGCCGACAATACCAACGGCAACCAGACCCCAGGCCATCATAATGCCAACCTGGTGGATCGGGCCGAGGTCACGCTTGGACACATAGCCCGTCAGGCTAAGACCCAGGAACGCGATCGCCGTATACAGGAAGCCCGAGATGATTTGACCCATATCGAACATCACGAAAATGCTGGCAAGCGACGCACCGGTCAACGCGGCATAGCCCCAGAACAGGCCGTTCAGTGCACCGACGCTCAACCGCTCGAAAGCGAAGTTGGCGACCAGCACAAAGGCCAGCGGCCCGAAGACCACGGCATAGAAGAGCGGCGTGCCGAAGATCAAGCTCAGCGCCGCCTCACTGGTGCTGATCCCATAGGCCAGCAAGAAGGTCACAAACAGGGCTGCAGACATCAGCCCATAGACCTTGTTCATGTAAGCGCGCAGTCCGGCGTCGATGTCCGCAGACCGGACGCCCGCCTCACCGCGCTGGACAGTCTCAAATTCGGCCATTAAATCCCTCCATAAGTGACCGTTGACCGGGGCAGCATAGCCCCAAGCATGCCGTGAATATTGGCGGTCCTGCCCACATTTTCAAGGCTTTTGATCAGGTATAGGGATGCTGCGGCAATCAGCGTTAATCCCGTGCCCGTAAAACGGGCGCCGGGCGGACCGATAGCGGCCGCAAGGCGAAGGCAAGGCCCGCCAAAAGACTGGCCGCTGCCCCACCGCCCACAATGAGGATCGCTGAGATCGGCTCGAACGTGTAGTCGCTGTCCATCACGAACCGCATCACGCCCCAACCGGCGATTGCCCCAGCCGTGATGGCCACAATACCGGCCGCGGCCCCAAGCATGGCGGAACGAAGCGCAAAGCTTGTGAGTATTCGTGCGCGCGTGGCGCCGAGTGTCTTGAGCACCGCGGCCTCAAAGACCCGCCGCCGCTCGCCCGCGGCGGCTGCCCCGATCAGGACGATGAACCCGGTCAGGAGGGTTGCCGCCGCGCCGTAACGCGTCGCTGTAGAGAGGCCATCCAAGGCATCGGTTGCGCGCGCAATCGCGTCTCGGACGCGGATCGCAGTGATATTCGGAAAGGCCTCGGCCAGGTTGCGGAGCAAGGCGGCCTCTTGCTCTTCGCCCGCATAAACGGTGGCGATGTGGGTATGGGGAGCACCTGCCAGCGCTCCGGGGCTCATGGCGATCAGGAAATTGATGCCCATGTTCTGAAATTCGACTTCGCGAAAGCTCGCAATGGTCGCCGTGATGTCGCGCCCCAGAATGTTGACCGTCATCGTGTCGCCGATTTTGAGGCCCATCTCGCGGCCCTCTTCCTCTGCAAAGCTGATCAACGGCGGGCCCGAGTAATCCTCGGGCCACCATTCGCCCTCAGTCAGAATCGTGCCCTCTGGCGGTGTCGCGGCATAGGTCACACCGCGGTCGCCCGACAGCGACCAGTGGCTCTCACCCGTTGCCTGCCGGACATAGCGTCGTGCGGGAGTGTCGTTGATCCGCGTGATGATGCCGCGCAGCATGGGGGCCGTCTCGATATTCTCGACACCGCCGGTGTCCATCGAGATCTGTGAGAACCCCTCCAGTTGATCGGATTGAATATCCACGAAGAAGAACGCCGGCGCCACGTCCGGTAGATCGCGCGAGATCACATTCCTGAGGTTGCTGTCGATCTGCCCGATAGCGGCTAGGACCGTCAGACCGAGCCCGAGCGACAGTATCACCGATGTTGTCTCGCCGCCCGGACCGCCGACGGAACCGAAAGCCAGGCGAAGGGCCGGCCGGCCCTGCGAAATCGGGTTGCGGGAGAGCCGTCTGGCAACTGCGCGCGCCCCAAGGGCAGAAACTGCCAGCACGCCGAGCGAGACGATTATCCCAGCCGCCGCCCAGAGCGCGAGCGTCGGGATGCCTGAGAGATATGCTGCCATCCCGATGAACGCGGCCACCAGCCCACCGATTGTCAGAAGGTAGATAGCCTTTGGCAACACCAGACCCGCGGTCGTCGCATCCCGGAAAAGGCCGGCGGCGCGGATGTCGCGTGCCCTGGCCAGAGGCCAGATGGTGAAGACAAGGGCGGTCATCAGACCGTAAAAGGTGGCCTCGGCGAGCGGCGCAGCATATACGTTAAAGAGCGCTGGCACCGGCAGTCTTTCGGCCAGGAACGGGCCGAGCAAGGTCGGCACGCCTGCACCAATCGCAAGCCCCAGCGCCACGCCCAAAAGCGACAGGAGCCCGATTTGCGTCAGATATACCGCAAAGATCGTGTTACCCGTCGCGCCAAGCGTCTTCAGGGTCGCTATCGTGTCTGTTTTGCCGTCGAGATAGGACCGGACGGCGGCCGAGACCCCGACACCTCCCACCGCCAGCCCGGCCAGCCCAACCAGAACCAGGAATGAACTCAGACGGTCAACAAAGCGGGAAATGCCGGGTGTGCCGTTGCGGTTGTCGCGCCAGCGGAGGCCATCATCGCGAAACTCTCTCAACGTCTGGCTTCGCAGTGTGGCAATGTCCGTCTCTGGTCCAAAGCGCATGCGATAGGCTGTATTAAATAGCGTTCCGGGTGTCAGCAGCCCGCTGCCCTCAAGCGCTTCGGTGTAGAGGATGATCCGTGGTCCAAGGGCGAAGCTTGAGGTTACACCGTCCGGTTCATACTGCAGACGTGCTCGCAACTCGTACTCTCGTGTGCCGAGTTGAATGGTGTCGCCGGGTTGAAGACCGAGGCGATCCACCAAGACAGTCTCGGCTACAAGGCCGTAGCGTCCGTTTTGTTTGGCAAGTGCGTCCGCCAAAGGCATCGGCGGGTCCAGAGCGACCTCTCCATAGAGCGGATAGGCCGTATCGACACCTTTGACCTGAGTAAGCGCGCGCTCAGGTTCACCCGATTTGTCAGATACCGCGAGGGAGCGAAAATCCACGATTTCAGAGACTTCGAGGGCGGCATCCTCAAGCCAAGCACGTTCGTCGTCCGTGGCAAAGCGGTAGGTAAAGCGGGCCTCGGCATCGCCGCCGAGAAGAGACGACGCCTCTCGTGTCAGCCCCTCCTGGATGGCAGTCCGCACAGAGCCAACGGCGGCAATAGCGGCAACGCCCAGGGCCAGACAGGCCAGAAAGATCCGAAAGCCGCGTAGACCGCCCCGCAATTCGCGAAGTGCAATGCGGATCGCCGGGGGCAAGGCCGTCGAAGTCATAGCGATTTACCTCCGCCGGAATGGGTTTGGGGCGCTGTGCAACGCTGCAGTGGGCGGAAAGGTGTCCATGCGGGCAAGCCCGCATCCGCGCGGGTCGCGCGGACGGCGCGTTGCGCCGTGGACACCGGCCCCGGGCGTTGCAATTCGGTTCGCAGCCGCACCTTACTCCGCAGCCTCAGCCAGGACGTCGAGTTGACCGTCGCGCAGTCGCACAACGCGGTCACAGCGCGCTGCGAGCTCGGTCGAGTGCGTCACAAGCACCAATGTCGATCCATGACGGTCGCGCAGACCAAAGAGCATCTCCATGATCGCCTCGCCCGTCGCCCCATCGAGATTACCGGTAGGCTCGTCGGCCAAAAGAACCTCGGGTCGAGGCGCTGCGGCACGTGCAAGGGCCACGCGCTGCTGCTCACCGCCCGACATCTGTGAGGGATAATGGTCCAGCCGATCGCCAAGACCGACTGCTTTCAACTCCTCTGCCGCCTTGTCGAAAGCTGCCCTGTCACCGGCCAATTCCAGCGGAGTTGCGACATTCTCCAAGGCTGTCATCGTTGGAATCAGGTGGAAAGACTGGAACACCACGCCCATATGGTCTCTGCGAAACCGCGCCAGATTGTCTTCGCCCATGGCGGTCATGTCGCGGCCCAGAACCTCGATCCGGCCACCCGTGGCGCGCTCCAGCCCGCCCATCACCATCAGGAGAGACGACTTGCCCGAGCCAGACGGACCAACGAGACCCAGCGTTTCACCTTTTTCTATGGAGAGCGTGATGCCGCGCAGGATCTCGACCTTGCCGGCGTTCGCGTCGAGGGTCAGGCGGGCGTCACTCAGGGAAATCACGGGAGTCGTCATCAATCGTCTCTTTCACGTGCCGGTGTTCCCCACGCCATATGGGGCGTCGCGGGGGCTTCGCAACTCTCTTGTTGCTCAGCTTTGCCTCATGTTTTGTGCATTTACGGCGGCGGCGGACGAGCAGATCACCCTCGTCGCTTTCGGCGATAGCCTGACCCAGGGCTATGGCTTGCCCGAGGAAGACGGCTTTGTTCCGCAGCTTGGCGGCTGGCTTGAGGGCGAGGGGGTTGATGTACAGATGATCAATGCCGGTGTCTCGGGCGATACAACGGCTGGGGGTGCGGCCCGTATTGCATGGACCCTGACCGAGGATATTGATGCGGTTATTGTCTCGCTTGGCGCAAACGATATGCTGCGGGGTATCGATCCGACGGTTTCACGCGACAACCTCAATGCCATACTGGCAGAGATAGCAGCTCGCGATCTGCCGGTTTTACTTGTGGGTATCCCTGCGGCCTCGAACTATGGGCCGAACTACAAACAGGAATTCGACAGCATTTTCATAGACCTCGCAGCGAAGTACGAGACACTGCACTATCCGAGTTTTCTGGGTGGTTTGGGAGCGGAAACCCTGGAGGCCGCTCAACCCCTGATGCAAGACGATGGCATTCATCCAAATGCAGAGGGTGTGGCGCGTATTGTCGCCGATATCGGCCCGCGCGTGCTGGAACTGGTCGAGCGCGCGCGGGACTAGTTTCGGTCAGCCGTCATTTCTGTGTCATCACGACTGGCGCGTCCCATACCGTCTTGCGGACCATGGCGTCGCGCTCGGCCTCGGTGACGCCAATGTCACGAAGCTGGTGGGAGTTCAGGCTATCGAGCGAGCAACGCTGACGATAACTGGCATCTGCCCGGATCAGCCATTCAACAAGCCGCCCGAACAGGGTCCGGGCACGGGGGCGCCGCAGGTGCCGGGCGCTGAGGGTATCTGTGTAGGTCATTCCTTTTTCCATTCGCGTTAGTGATATTGAACGACGACGGATCACCGTCGTTGATAGATATGGTGCGTTAGGGTATATAAGTGAAATGAATGATTGAGAGTTAACGCATCAAGGAGAGTGATATGCCTCGAAATCTGGATCTGACGGCTCTCCGCGCCTTCGTAACGGTTGCCGAGACGGGCGGCGTAACGCGGGCCTCGACGCAGCTGAACCTGACACAATCGGCGGTCTCCATGCAGCTCAAGCGCCTGGAACAGGCGCTGGATCAGCCGCTTCTGGATCGCACCGGGCGAGGCGTGACGCTGACCGCGCAGGGCGAGCAACTCCTGAGCTACGGGCGACGGATGATCGCGTTGAACGATGAGGTGTGGGCGCGCATGCGCGGTAAGGAGTTCGAGGGCGAGATCCGCTTCGGCGTGCCGCATGACATCGTCTACCCGCACGTGCCGACCGTGCTGCGCCGCTTTGCGGCTGAGTACCCCCGGGTCCGGGTCGAACTGATTTCGTCCTTCACAAAAAGGCTCAAGCAACAGTTTGCGCGCGGGGAAGTCGACGTGATCCTGACGACCGAGTCTCAACTGGACGGGGCGGGTGAGACCCTCCTTAGAGAGCCCTTGATGTGGGTGGGGGCTCCCGGCGGTTCGGCCTGGCGGCAGCGGCCGCTGAAGCTTGCCTTCGAACGTGCCTGCATCTTCCGCGCACCTGTCCAGAAGGCACTCGACGATATGGGCATTCCCTGGGACATGGTTGTGGAATCGGACAGCACACGCAC
>JAAUYD010213327.1_pt1 | contig 10727 bp, 9 predicted proteins | sample 7278101 | NCBI WGS metagenome assembly JAAUYD01 (sample SAMN14350128, study PRJNA611818) | marine sediment metagenome | isolation source: surface marine sediment (0.6m) | place: French Polynesia: Moorea | collected 2018-08
AAGACAATAGATGAAGATATTGGTGTTGCGTTTAGTGGGTTTGAGCAGAAATTGTCTCTGCGTACACCGTCGAGTAACGAGATAAGTGGTATTGGGAATGATTCTTCTGGGTAACGTCATACCCCCTATGTCGGCCGTTTTGAGAAATTGTTTCCAATATCTCGAAAAAAATTAACCCGGGGGAACGCGGGAAAAAAATTAACCCGGGTGGGGAACGCGGGTATCCGCGTTCCGTTCGGTGGCAATTCCGAGTCTTCTTCTTGCCGTCCGCGCACCGTTACTACCGAATGTTTCGTGATCGGAGCATTCGATGGCACCAGCAGCGTGGTCAGCCAAGACCGTACAATGACCGCGAACGTCTCAGCAACAACGTCACGATTGGCCCTATCGATGCTGCGTACGAACACATTTTTTCCTTGCGCATTTGGTGTAAAGAAATAGATATTGAGGGGCTCCCTGTCAAAATTACACCAGATGACTGCTTTCGCATCCACCTCATGCAGCACTTTTTGGGCCATTTTTTTCTGCTGCCCAAGCTCAGTTGGTAGGTGTTCCCACCAGTGAACCGCGAGATACTGTTGTAAATCGCCCAGGTGTGCCAAAATAATTTCTAAGATGAGAGACGACGCTTCGGGATAGGCACTGTCACCAACAAATATAGCTATAGTTGTACTCTCAGGTGCTTGGTTTTCGGATTCAGCTGCGGCTAATCGCACGGTATAGAGCCCAAAAATGAGCGCACATATAAGAATGACAGACACTGTGGGAAGTGAACGCTGGGAGGGCCTCATAACGATCCCAACATACCCTGCACCCCGCTTTCTGATCAACTGAATGAATGGCTGTTACCTGCTTCCAGGCACAGACACCCCCTTAAAAAGACCTGAGAGAGAGGCGCTATGGACCTTCGAGGATGTTCATGATGGAAGCAGTGGGTTACAGCTTCTCTACTGCAGCGAGGAGCGCTTCCAGGTCCGCGCTGTCGCCCAAGCTGTATTCGTCGTCCCTGTAGGTGACCTTGCCGGACTTGTCGATGAGGACGACTTTGCGGGCGGCGTAGTCTTTGCCCTCGTGAGTGAGCACCGCGTCGAACTGACGCGACACGGTCAGCTCGGTATCGGCCAGTAACGAGAACGGCAAGGACAGAGACGCTTTGAACTTGGTGTGGGATTCCACCGAATCGCCGGAAACGCCGAAGACGGCGATGTTGTGATCTTGAAATGTTTGGTACTTGTCCCGGAACTCGGAAAGCTCCCGGGTTCATCCACCGGTAAAATCGGCCGGATAGAACGCAAGGAGCACCCCGCGTTCGCCGAGAATCTCGGACAGTCTTACCGCCTTTCCCGCTTCGTCGGGCAGCGAAAAATCCGGGGCCAGATTGCCCACCTGGATGCCCTCGCTCGCTGTCTGACCTTCTGCCGGCATTGCCGTCTCCGATGGGATAGGGGCCGGGGTCTCGGTCGATGTCTCGGTAGCGGCCATCGACTCTGGGGTGGTCCCCCCCTGAGCGGTAGTCTTCTCGGCGCAGCTTGGCGACAGCAATAGGGCTGCGGCCACCAAACCGTTGTGAAGTATTCTCTTCATTTTGAGCTCCTTTCCTACCAATTGGTTCTGGCCATCCCCTGAAGCCCTTTTGTATTTGGCTTAGTAGGATCAGTAGAGTCGAAAGTGCAGCAACCGGCACTCGAGGGGACCGTTCCACAGGATGTCCCGCTTGTGGGACCTGAGCCCGATGCGGCCGGCCAGGAATTTTGAGCTGGTCAGAATATGGGCGGTCATGCCCTGGCAGTTCTTTTTAAGGACATCTCCGAAGGTGCTGTAGAGATCGGCCAGCTGCCCGATTTCTCCCAACCGCTCGCCATAGGGTGGATTTGTAACAACCATCCCGTTGTCGCGATTTTTTTGATCCTCAAACGAAGCGCGCCGGAGTCGGATTGTGTCGTCCACGCCCACCCCCTGGGCAGCTGCGCGTGCGGCCCGTAGTGCTTTTTCTGAGATGTCTGAACCAGATATGAAGGGATCCCCATCCCGCTTGATAGTTGCCTTGGCGTCGGCGATAAGGGTCTGCCACATCGACCGATCAAAATCCGGGTGTTGCATGAACCCAAACCGCCGACCGAGCAATCCCGGGGCGATATTGCGGGCAATGAGCGCACCTTCGATCAAAAACGTGCCTGATCCGCACATGGGATCAACCAGGGGTTGGTCACCGCTGTATCCCGACTTTAGCAAGATGCCCGCTGCCAGGGTCTCCTTGAGCGGGGCCTCAATGCCGTAGGTCGAGCGATATCCCCGGCGATGTAGGCGCGTTCCAGAGGTATCGAGACTCAATGTGCAGTGATTATCTCGCAACCGGGCGTTGAGGCGCAAATCTGGATTATTGGCATCCACACTGGGCCGCGTGCCGGTCTGATCCCGGAATTTATCCACAATCGCGTCCTTGATGACCTGGGAGATGAATCGCGTGTGGTTCATTTCAGAGGTCGATGCGACTGCGTCAACCGCCAGGGTGCCGTGCTTAGACAGGTGATCGTGCCAGGGCAATTCCCGCACGTTCGCATACAGCGCTTCCCTATCCCGGGCTTCAAATTCGGCGAGCGCGACCAGCACCCGATGGGCAGTTCGAAGCCATAGGTTGGCCCGGTAGACAGTGTTGAGATCTCCGTAAAACCCAACACCGCGAACCTTGGCAGTGACATTGCTCCCGCCTATCTCCTGAATTTCCTCAGCCAGGACATCCTCGAGACCGGCAGCTGTGGTCGCAAATAACTTGAGGGTGTGATGCGTTGCAGGGGCACTCGGCTTCCTCTTTGTCGGCATTATTACCACAGGTACGTCCATCCCCCCCGCTCGTGCAAACGGCTATCTTCTCCGCTTGGTGCGCAGTTTACGCGCCGCATTGGCAACCGCCTGGGGCACGTTTTTATCCCGCTCCAACGCCCGTACGTCATTTGTCCTCAAATGGACGAGAAAGCGCAAGGCGATTTCAAGCGGGCATCTCGGATTCTGAACCAAGTTCAGTTTCACCGTGTACTGTTTCGTCCACTCTCGATTCTTGGATATGTGGCGTATGGCCTCTTCGGGCAGGGATCGATACCGAGAATACTGGGTTATCTCTGATTCGCGGAGACTGGGTGCCTTAATAACCGCCATGACGACGAGCTTATTGCTGTCGCGAATCAGTACCGCCCGTTGTGCACCAGTGCCCAGCGTGGCAAGGCGGATCTTTGCCGAAATTGCCATGGTCGAAAGGGATTGCCGCAGGGATTCGACTTTCTCTTCGGTTTCTTCGGATGTGTCCTCCCCTGCTTCCTTGGCTGTCAGGGTTTCACTCACCTCGGTCGCGTCTAGATCTCGCCATTCTTCCCGCTCCAGGGTTTCTTTAAACACCGCGTCGTTTGAAGTGGGTTCCTCGGCAGCCCCGGTCTCAATCTCCCCAATCAGAGCGGTCTTTACTTCGGCAAAGCTCGCAATACCGGTAAGTTCGATGCCGTTGCGAATGGCGAGCTCCACTGCCCTATCCACAGTGGACATGCGTGCAGCTTTGTTGTTGTAAAGCGCCTCGATGATGGCCGGGTTTGCTAACAAGCGCTGGTCATTGGCTGCGATGATTTCGAGGGTGCGTTCATCGGCAGTCATCTTAGCAATCCAAAGGGCTGTTTCATCTGCCAAGGTGCGGTTCAAGAGAATCTTTTCTACAGCCTCGGGACGCGCGATGAGCAATTGGGCCAGGCCGTCGAGCACGACGGCGTTCTCCAGTTGGGCCAGGGCGCCGTCGACGACCGTTGCCGGCAACCCGGCCAATGTGGATTTGGCTTTGTCCGCAAGGGAGTGATCCCCATCGAACGCGAGCACATAAAGGGCGGTCATCAGATCAGTAGGACTGAGCGGCGCCAGGCCGTCAGCGGCCATGGCCTTGAGCGGCGGTGGTGCATTGGGGCCGCAGACCTTTGCAACTTGTGGGGATAATGTCTCTGTTTTAGCAGGATGCGCCATTGACTTCATGTATGACACCAAACAACGTGCGAGAATTGCGGGAAGGTGTGGGAGTCGAACCCACCCGGGACAAATTGCCCCACACTGGATTTGAAGTCCAGGAGGCCCACCGGAACCTAGACCTTCCCATATTCCCCTCCATACAAAACGTGCTGATCTCCAACCCGCTTTGTGACCGCTGTCTCGTCGCAATACTCCAGTATTGCCTGGGCATATTTACGAGACAAACCGAGTTCATCCCTGAACTCGGCGATGGTGATACTACGTTTTTTTTCAAGTAAACTCAAAACCTTTTGTTTGATGTCGGCAAATGTGGTGCAGTGGTAGCTCACCTTTGGCGTGAGCCGCAGCACCTTCTTGCGATTCACGAGGGACGCCATTATTTTTTTGAACCGGGATGGATCCACACCCAGGGATTCACAGACGCCGCCCTCGCGGGGAGACTCGATCCCGGCGTTGATAAAAAATAGCTCTACTTGTTCGGCGATCTTTTCATCCCCATCTGTGAGGGGTACCCGATAGCCCATAAGCGAAATGTTGGTGCCGTCCCTATCGAGGATGCCGTCTGCAATGAGGTGGGAAAGGAGCAATTGAAAGGTGGACGGCTCAATGTCCTTAACCATTTCCGAACGCAGATCGTTCAGGGGCATCTCTAACTTGGCCGGGTGCTCTTTGAGATAGGTTTTAACAAGGTCAACTTGCCGTGCCTTTAATGCATCAAAGAATGTTTTGTGAAGATAACCCGCTGCCTTCTTGTCCGGGTGCTCGAAAATAACCTGCTTGTCAACCAGGGTTGCAAGTGTATCTGCCACGTTATGTTCAAATCGACCGGATTTTAGAATGATCTTCTTTTGATCGATAAGTTCGTTTTTTGATTGGTAGACAATCTGCTCAATGCGGTCCTCGATGTCTCCTCCCAGCCGCTTGAGACCTTCGAGCATATCCGCGTCGAACCGCTTGTGCTTTTCAGGGGTGGCATCCAGGATGGTGCCACCGCCCACTGTAAACATCGGCGAGAGGGATCGAATGACAAAGCGATCATCGGGCTTGGCCACGATTTTTTCAGCTAGAATGAACTGGGCAGGCGCGGCGTCCCCTGGCTTTAAGCGGTCCCTGTCTAAAAGCGCGACGCGGCAGATGGTCTCTGACGTGCCGGTGTAGAACCGCAGCCGGGTCAGGTTTTTTACATCTCCAGCCGATTGAAGCAGCTGGAACACACCGTCCATTCGATAGGAGGGCACCAGGGAACCCGGGATGGCCACGCATTGCCCGCGTCTCAGTTTGCTCTTTTCCACATTTTGCAGATTGAGGGCAGTGCGCTTTCCAATGGCACTTCCTTGGTTCTTCTCCCGGCGGACCTGAATGCCGCGAATTTTGGTCTTGATTCTTTCCGGATAGACATCCACCTCATCGCCGAGCTGGATGCTGCCGGAGAGCACGGTACCCGCGACCACGGTCCCGAACCCCTGCATGGTGAATACCCGATCCACGGGCATTCTAAATACAGCCGTATCTCGCCGCTCCCGGACGCCCTTCCCGATTTCAAAGAGCGCTTGTTTCAGATCGTCGATTCCCTGCAGCGTGACCGCCGATACCGGCACGATGGGCGCGTTTTCGAGAAAGCTGCCCGCGACGAATATCTTCATCGTCTCAGTCAGATCGGCGATCCGATGGGTATCGACCAGGTCTGCCTTGGTCATGGCGATGACACCTCTTGGAATATCGAGAATACGAAGAATATCGAAGTGTTCTTGGGTCTGTAAGTTAATCCCCTCGTCTGCGGCCACAACAAACAGGGCAGCGTCGATATTGGCCGCACCAGCCACCATGGTCTTGACGAGTTTCTCGTGTCCAGGGACGTCGATAAACAGGATTTCCCGATTGGGATCAGGTGTATCCATGAAGACAAAGCCCAGCTCGATGGTGATGCCCCGGCGCTTTTCTTCGGCCAACGTATCCGCATCTACCCCGGTCAGGGCTTTTACAAGAGAGGTTTTGCCGTGATCAATATGGCCGGCTGTGCCGACGATGATGTGCCTCTTAGATGTTGCTTGGTCTTTCATGGGCGTTAACGTGGGGATTTGGCACCCAGAATTCGGTTGAGTGCAGCGCGGACCCATTGATCTTCGCCAGGTGCGATGGTGCGAAAATCCAACAGGACCGCATCTTTGTGAACCCGAGCAAAGATGGCTGGATTGCTATACCTGAGGCGTCGGGCCACTTCACCTGCGGATGGCCGGGTCGTCTTGATACTGAGCAGCTTGGACGGCAGGGTTTCCACCGGCACAGACCCGCTGCCGATCTGGGAGTGACCGTTCACAATGGCCAGGGTCACCTCGGGCATTACGGTTGGTTTGAGGGCGTTCAATACCCGGCGGGCGCGGCGGCTGAGCTGGCCAGGGGTTGCGGCGAACATGCGATAGACCGGGTGGGTTTTGGCGAGTCTTGCTGGATCTAAAAAGAGCTTCAACGTGGCTTCGAGGGCGGCGATGGTCATCTTGCCCACGCGAAAGGCCCGGGCCAGGGGGTTTTTTCGAATGCGTTTGACGATCTCGGCCTTGCCGATAATGATACCGGCCTGGGGACCGCCGATGAGCTTGTCTCCACTGAAGCACACCACATCCACGCCGAGTTGAATGCTATCGCGGACCAGCGGTTCCCGTTCCACGCCGTATTGGCTGAGATCGACCAAGGCACCGCTGCCGATATCATCGATGATGGGCAGCCCGTGCTGGTGGGCCAGGTCGGTCAGCTCAGCAAGGGAGGGCTCGCTCGAAAAGCCCAAAATGCGGTAATTGCTGTGGTGTACCCGCATGATGGCCCCGGTCTCCTCGCAGATGGCCCGCTCGTAATCCCAGAGGTGGGTTTTGTTTGTGGTGCCCACGTCCTTGAGCTCGGCACTGCTGGTCTCCATTACCTCTGGCATGCGAAACGAGCCGCCGATCTCTACAAGTTGGCCCCGGGAGACGATCACTTGGCGATCCTTTGCCAGGGTATTGAGCACCAGCATGGTCGCGGCTGCGTTGTTGCCGACCACAGTTGCTGCTTCAGCACCAGTGAGTTCGCAGATGAGGTCGTTTAGATGGCTGTCCCGATGCCCTCGGCGACCGGTCTCCGGATCGATTGCCAGGGTGCAATAGGTCTCCATCACAGCCTGGGCAGCCTGGGTGGCGGCCGGGGTCAAAACAGCGCGGCCGAGACCAGTGTGCAATACCACACCCGTGGCGTTGATCGCGGGCTTTAATGATGATGAGTACCTTTTATTGATGTAGTCGTGTACCTGGGCGCAGAGCCACCCCTCAATATCGCTGGCATCTGGAAATTCTGTTAGATCACCGGATTGATACCGGTTGCGAACCTCGTCCAGGACAGCGCGGACCGCCTTGAGGACCACGCTTCGACCAGCGGTGGAGACAAGCCCTTTGATGATCTCGTGACCCAGTAGCACCTCAACAGATGGCAAACGCTTTAGCGGATTATCCAGCGCCATGATGCTTCCTTTTCTACTTGTAGTACTGCTTTTGTTCGGCAACAGTTGATCGTGGATGCCTGCCATAGTGATGTCCAGGCCAAACCACTGTGGCATCCGGAAGGGCCAGGATTTTATTTTTGATGGAGTTCATGATTTGTTTCATGGATCCACCTGGCAGATCGGTCCTGCCCATACCCTCAGTAAAGAGGGTATCCCCTGTGAAGACGTGGCCCTTTGTATAGAGACAGATGCTCCCGTGCGTGTGTCCGGGCGTATGGATGACCTTTAGCTTCAAGCTGCCTATCTCGACGATATCGCCGTCTTTGAGAAGCATTGTTGCCCGTGGGGATCCCTTGCCGCCTACCAATACCCTGGAAAAAAAACTACTGGTTAGACTGCCGAGCTTTTTGGCATCTCCCTCGTGGATTAACAGCTGGGCGCCGGTCCGCTTGATAGCGGCATCATTCCCAGAGGTATGATCAAAATGGCCATGGGTGTTGATAATGTATTTTATCTTAACATCGTGCTTTTCTACGATGCTGAAGATTTTGTCCTGGTCGCCTGCAGGGTCGATGAGGACCCCCTCTTTTGTCTTTGGATCTGCGATGAGGTAGCAGAAAACAGACATGTGGGTCACCAGTATCTGTTCGATAATCATATGCGTTCACCTCCAACACCCTATTGATATCATTAATTTTTGATCGAAACCAGCGGTTCCACCATAGAAACCGTCACGGTCAAGGCGCCAAAATCTTCTTCCACGATGTGGAGGCGTCGGGAAAAGACGAAGTGGAAGAAGATAAGGAAAATAGGATCTGGTAGGGAGAAAGACTGACAACCCTCCCCTGAGTGAGTGAGGCATTGAGACAAGACTGATAAAGTCGACTCTCCAGACAGCAAAAACAAACTGGAAGTAATTTTCTTCAACACCCCTTTACGAGATAAATCACCATAGCAATGACAATCACGTCTAGCAGTCTCCTTACGCCCTCACTGTCAATGATTGTTGCCAATTTTTCTACTTCATCAATTCTTGATTTTTTCATGCTGCCCTCCTTGGCGCATATTGGAGCACTTGTTCAAAACTCTGACCTGCTAGCTTCACGCTACTTGGTTGTTTCACCTGCTATAAAAAGCAACCGCTATGCCAGTGGCATTTATAGAAAAAGCTAATATATCCAATTATTTACGCTACAGAACGGAATTGAAGAGTCAAGGAGAGCCTTTCGTGTTTGTAGATATTGACAGGCAGTTGACGGGAGACTGAAACCCTTTAACATAAAGTTCCTTATGTTGCGCGTTTCCCCCAAACCCTGATATAATCACCCCACCAACACCCCAAAACCAAGGCCCCAGCATAAAAATGAGACCCAAAAAAACAGCCGAAATCGTGCAACATAAGGCTAATCGCCTCGCCCATGAGCTCGTTGGCGAGCTCGTCCTTACTAAGCTTTGTTTCAAAAGGGGTAGAGGCGTTTCTTGCCGCCCCGAAGGGGCATCCCCATACCAGCCCAGCGCAGCGCGCTGGGTTTCGGATGAACATTCAGATCGTTGAGCCCTGAAAGGGCACCCCATTACATTCACAGGTCGTTTTTTTGCATTATCGATTTCGCCTCATTAGGCTGGATTCAGTTCTAATCAGGAGTGCAGACAATGGCGCGACTATGCATGAATGATAAGCAATGGCAACGCATCCAACCATTGATTCCAAAAGGAAAACCAGGTGGCCGTCCAACCCTCGACCGTCGCAACATCCTTGATGGGATTCTCTGGATCCTTCGTACTGGCGCACCTTGGAGAGATTTACCTGAAGCGTTTGGAACTTGGCAAACCGCATGGCGTGTAAATGGCGTTCATTCGATGCTACTTGAAAAACAGCTAAATTCGCGAGCTATCGAATAGGAGCCCCCCATGCCCCAATCTTTGTCTCAAGTATTGCTACACGTGGTTTTCAGCACCAAGAACCGAGAGAAAACGATCTGCAAGCAACTTCGAAGTGATCTTTACGCATATATGGCTGGTATCTGCCGGGCAAGAGGATCGGAAGCATATCGAGTCGGCGGCACTGATAACCATATACACATCGCGTGCGCATTGCCTCGCACAGTTACGATGGCTAAGCTTGTGGAGGAGATAAAGAAGCCATCGTCGATTTGGATGAAACAACAAGACTTGGGAACGCCAAAATTCGCATGGCAAGCGGGATATGGAATATTCTCTCTGGGTCAATCACAACTGCCAGCATTGCTACAATATATAGACAATCAGGAAGACCATCATCGAACGCGAAGTTTCAAAGAAGAGTTTCTAGAATTACTTGAGAAATAAGGCGTAGCATACGATGAAAAATATCTGTGGGACTGAGGGGATGGAACGCCCTTTCAGGGCTACGACTATTTTATTGTTGCCCCAGACCCAGCGCGTTGGAAGCGACCAGTAACTGCTAGACCGATGGGAAGGAGGTGCCGATACCTTTTGAAATTTGGTTTTGTCGTCCAGCGGGTGGGAGCCCCGCCCGGTCAAAGCTGAGCCCGGCAGACCGGAAGTGAGCCTTGCAGCAGTTCAGGTAACTGGGTTGTTGATGCGTAGGTACACGGGCGTGCGAGCTGCGATTATCAGCCTCGAAAGAGGGTTTATGTTTCAGGTGCCGATGCCGTCAACGTAGCAGAAGGCAGAAGCGTCACTCACCGTAAGAGGGCGAGGTGATGATGTGCCTGGCGGGGTGGTTGACCGGGGCGCGCACGGAAGGGATGGCCTGGTAATTCTGGGAGATCCCGATCATTCCCTGAAGGAAGCAAGTCCGGTGTAACGGGGAGCCGGTAATCAATCTCCGGGAGTGGTCACGGAAACAGGCGCCCGTGCCCTCGCTAAGGAATGAGCGTCTGTCCAAGGGGTAGGTCGAAGGCGAGGGGAACCGGAGCCGAGGCCGAAGATGGTTGGGAAGTCGGAGGGCTGAATAGGAGCGATGACGTCGGGGAATGGTGTGGCATCCGGACCCGGCCGAGCAAAGACAGCCCGTGTTGGTACGAGCCTTAGGAGGGAAACATGAAAGGAGCAAAGACTCCGGTAAACATGTCACCGGGACTTGTAAGGGTAATGGAGAGAGCGCGACGTGATCCAAAGGAACGACAACTATCTTTAGCCTATCTTGTCATAGAGCGCCCCAACTGATCCTCGGAGTTGCGGCCCTCTGATCCGTACTCTAGTGTCAACTATCCAGGGTACGCATTCCTCGTTTCACAAACAATCCTCCATGATC
>JAAUYD010024829.1_pt1 | contig 10725 bp, 11 predicted proteins | sample 7278101 | NCBI WGS metagenome assembly JAAUYD01 (sample SAMN14350128, study PRJNA611818) | marine sediment metagenome | isolation source: surface marine sediment (0.6m) | place: French Polynesia: Moorea | collected 2018-08
CCTTATTGCAGTAACATGCATTGAAAGGCTGACAAAATTGGAGAAACCATCGGCAATAAAGGCTATCCTTGATGCAGGGACTTCAGCACTCTACAACATGCTGAAAAAATAGCGCATGAATAGTCGGTCATGCCTGTTGAAGTGTTCGTAAGTCGGAGTATAACGATAGGGATGTGCCACTTGGAGGATGATTTGGGAAGGCAATTCCCCAACAGTATGGAGCAGTTTTACTGTGTAGCGAGTAGCCTAACCACTAATTTTTCGTTATTCCCTCCGAGACCCATGCTTCGGCTTCCTGGATAGTTCTGAAGGGCATTACTTCGTTTTTTGCCGTTTGCTCAGAAACCGTTGCAAAAACCCGGGCAAGTCCAAAACCGAGGGGTGAATTGGCAACCACTGCCACCCGGACATAGTTCACATCATCGGATCGTGCACTTAAATAGGAGGTAACCTCAGCAACCTGTTCAGTCGTTATTTGGGAGAGGTCAGCATCTGTAACATCCCATATTCGCCCCATTCCTTTTTGGTATTGCGGATCTTCCAAGGCGTTATCACATGCTTTTAGCAACTTTTCAACCTGCAAGACTCCAGAGCATTTTATCCAGATTAAGTTCTTCTGTGGTTTAAAACATAATTCCACGGTATTCATAGTGCCCCCTAGCCATTTTATGTTTGCATATATCCTTTATTATGTCGGTAAAAAAAATGAATTTGCAAGGAGATAATCAGTATTGAGGAGATTTCTTCACTCCTTTTTTGGGTGCACATTTCATAGCTACTTTGGAGGAATAAAATAGAGTTGACATTTACATACTCAATATTATAATTCGACATATGTCGAATTATAATATTGATAACTACGAGGAATATGCAGAGATCTTCAAGGCTTTGTCTAATCCAAATAGGCTAAGGATTTTTTACCGATTGGCTACCTGCTGTAAACCGGGTACGGTGGGCATATTTGATTCCGAGACAAGTGCCTGCGTCGGTGATTTAGGCTGTGATTTAGATATTGTTCCGTCCACGGTGTCACACCATATAAAAGAGTTGCGTAGGGTAGGATTAATAAAAACCCGCAGACAGGGAAAAAATATTGAGTGTTGGGTTGATCCAGAGATAGTTGAGAATCTCCGGGACTTTTTTTCTATGTAAATTTTTTTGATTAAACAATTCGATATGTGTCGAAATGTTAAAACAAGGAGGTAGTATATGATACCGTCAGAAGCAGAGGATATCAGTAGCATGGTTCGTGAGCGTTACGGCAGTTTGGCTCGCGGCAAGATGAGCTCATGTGGTGATGATACGCATGCAGCATGTTGTGTTACTCAGGATGCTGGAGAGTTTCAAACGGTTACGGATGATGTCTACCCCAAGGAGGAGATCGAGGATGTACCGAAGAACGCCAACATGGGACTTGGCTGTGGTAATCCGTTGAATATAGCCAGACTTCAGCCTGGAGAAACAGTCTTGGATCTGGGCAGCGGGGGCGGTTTTGATTGCTTTTTGGCGGCCCGCAAGGTTGGCATGTCAGGCAAGGTCATTGGGGTCGATATGACAATCGAGATGATTGACAAAGCCCGGCAGAACAGCAAAAAGGGAGACTTTGCCAATGTTGAATTTAAACTGGCAAACATTGAGGATTTGCCAATTGAAGACAACAGTGTAGATGTCATTATCTCCAATTGCGTAATCAATCTTTCCCCACAGAAAAAGAGGGTTTTTGCAGAAGCTTTACGGGTGCTCAAACCTGGTGGCAGATTAGCTATTGCAGATATTGTTGCTCTTCAGTAATTACCCAAGGAAATAAAGGACCATCCTGAATTGTATTGTAGCTGTGTTGCTGGAGCAGAGACAGTTGATGTCCTCAGAAAAATTCTCATCCGGCTGGGCTATACTCAACTTAAAATTGAGCTATGTAATTACAACAGGAAAAATAATGTTGCTTCTGCCTCGATTGAGGCGCAAAAGCCGCTGAAAGTGTCGGTTTCTTGATGGATTTTGATAGCTGGCGATATGTATCGGTCGTCTGTGTCTATAAATTATTGCTGATGGAGGAAAAGATTATGAAACTTTTTGGAAAAGCTCTGGAGAATGAAACACAGATTCTTGTGGCTGTAGGATCAGCTATAGCAGCTGGCTGTATTCCCTGCTTGGAGAAAATTAATAGGACGGCACGTGAATCAGGGATTACCGAGAAGAAACTCCGTGCAGCCGCATTGATTGGCCAGTTTGTTAAGGATCAACCGGCCCATCACATGAAAGTCGCAGCGGATAATTTGTTGGGTACCCACCTTGTTTCAGGGGGAGGCGGAACCAGCTGTCCAGCGGATAGTAGTGCCAAGGAAACGGATCAGGAACTTGGTGTTGACTCAGGCCAGCAAGCCTGCTCGTGCTCGGGATAATGAGATAATCGTATAGTTGTGTTACAGATTTGAGTGGCTCTTTCCTTTTCCAATTAACACGGCAATAGTGTTTGGATGTAGAGCAAAATTCCTTGATCATGAGTTATGGAAGCTTTTCGGGCTGTGGTGACATTGCTGATGCCGAGGCTTGAGCCAAACGTGATTGTTGCGTCATCAAGAGGATATTTGAAGCCATACAGCGTTACCCCGGACACATCTCCTCTGAGTGGTAGAAGAGAGACCGTCTGACCTGCTGCACTTTCAAAATGATATGTTTGGCCAGGCTGTAAAATGTGCAGGCTGCTGTCATGAGTAAGAAAAGATAGCTTCATGTCAGCATATTTTGCAGCAGCAGCCAGCATGATATTGGAGATGCTCATATCCCATCTGCCACCCAGCCCGCCAGTTATCCAGATATGTTCTGCATGTTTGCTTTGTGCCTCATCAAGGGCAAGCTCAAGGTCGGTTGCATCCTTATGGGGCGAGAATCGCTTAATCTCAACACCTTGTTGTTGGTATTTTTTAAGCACATCGTTTTCAATGGAATCAAGATCGCCGATTAATATGTCAGGTGTAAGCTGTAAAATTTCACAGTTGTTAGCTCCACCGTCTGCGGCAATTATGAAATCCGCCTGAGGTAATAGTTCTTTAAGCGCAGAAGAAGAGAGTTTCGGTCCATTGGCAAAGATGAGTATCTGCATAGCTAATCGTATCTTTTAAGGAAGTTGATAAGGGAGGCATCCATAATCAGGTGGATTATATGATGCATAACGCATACCACCAGAGCTATTCCTATTTCAGGAAATAATGAGACCTGCAGGATAATCGAGAGAGGCAGCGTCTTTTGTCCGCCCATAAATATAATGCTTTCGCGTCTTCCTTTGACAACTTTAAACAGCCTTACCAGAGCAAAGGCTGCTAAAACAACAATGAGATGGAATAAAAAGACAACACAGATAACAGCAAGTATGGCATTAAATTCTTCTACTATTGCACTTCTTCCAGCACATACGGCCATCCACACCATGATGAGGATGCATATTTGGTTAGCTCTGGTGGTGAAAGGCAGAACGGGTTGAATGAATAAAGAGCAAGTACTTCGCAGGAAGATGCCTAGAAAAAGCGGAAACAGTACCCGTGTCGCCAACTTTACCATGATTCCAAACTGGTCAATTTCAACTACTCCAGTCCCGCCAATTAAGTGAAAAAGTATGGCTAAAGAGATAGGAATAGTTACCACGGCGAGTGCATTTGCAATAATGGTTATAAACAGCGCATGGGCCATATTCCCACCTGAACTGCCAGTCATAACCACCCCGCTGCTTAGAGTCGTAGGCATTGCCGAGACCAGTAGTAGACCGATGAGCACACCTTTTTGAAGCGGCAGCAGTGCCATGGACCAGGCGATAAGCGGTGCGATGAGGAAGATCAGGAGAAGGGCCAGGATGGTACCTTTAATATCAGCTATTCCATCTCGTAACTGTCCGGTATTGAGCGCCATTCCGGACAATAGGAATATAAGGATTATAACCAGATCAGGACCATGGTTCGATTTCAGCCACACACCTGGTTGAACCACGGTTTGGCTTACATCAGCAACGGTGATGAGAGGGATGATTATGAGTCCCAGCATAAACCAGTTTGCTTTGATGTATTGTGAGATCACAACCACTCTCTACCGTTTTGCGTATTTAAAGATATACACGTAGCCTGTCCTCAGTGGAATCTTATGAACATGGGAAAATCTGACATAACAAGATCCTTTGTACCTCTGTATCATTTCTCCATCAACAGCAAAGCTGAAGGATTTATTGCTAATTGAATCTCATGGTTTTCTTCTGGTGGTATTGGATAAAGCGGCAGATCGAAACTCAACTCAAGTTCGTTGACCACTACAATTACCCGATAACTTCCCCCTTGGAATACCCGACTGATTACCTTACCTGAAAGACTGCACTCTGGTGTTTTCGCTGAATCGTAAACGCGTGCAGCGTCAGGGCGTAAAAGCAGGATTGTCTTATCTGTTGTATCGGTTCCAGGGGGTAGTTTGAGGCGGCCAAGCTGTGAGTCAAAGATTCCATCGGGATAAACCCTACCTTTCACCATATTTTTAAAACCAAGAAAATAAGCTACCGTTTGATTACAGGGAGCGTGATAGATCTGTTCGGGGGAGCCAAACTGCTGGAGGATGCCTCCATGAAGAATACCAATTTTATCCGCAACACTGAAGGCTTCTGCTTGATCATGGGTGACAAAAACTGCGGTGACTTCCAATTTTTTGAGGATGGCTCGGATCTCACCTGTCAATCTGTCTCGCAGCGTTCGATCAAGTGAACCCAGCGGTTCATCCAGCAGGAGAAGCTGGGGCTGAGGAGCAAGACTTCGTGCGAGTGCCACCCGTTGTCTTTCCCCGCCCGAGAGCTCGTTGATCTTACGTTGTTTAAAACCGGCAAGTCCCACGAGTTCCAGCATTTCTTCAATTTTGGCATGCTGCTTTTCGCTTGAAACCTTTTGCATCTCCAGACCGAACCCAATATTTTGCCAGACATTCTTGTGGGGAAAGAGAGCATACTCCTGAAACATCATGCCAATATTGCGTTTATGTGGCGGGATCGGCTTGATATTCCGGCCTTGATAAATGATAGAGCCTGATTCTTCAGTTTCGAGCCCTGCAAGCAATCTCAGGAGTGTGGTTTTTCCTGAACCGGAGGGTCCCAGAAGGCACAGAATTTCACCTCTCTTCAAAGTGAAGCTGACGTTTTGCAGCAGTGGTTTTCCCGCATAACTGTTTGAGAGGTTTTTTACTGCAAGAATTGGAGGTGTTGCTGATACCATTTTAGTATAATCTCAGTTATTGGGACCAAGCATTTTACGGCTGCTGTCGAATTTGCCAATTACCCAGAATGCGGTGCAGGTTACCGTCATCAGAAGAGTACTCATTGCCATGGCTTGTCCGTAATTAATTTCACCCGGTTGACCTAAAAATCTGAATATTGCCACGGGAATGGTGGGGGTATGCGGTCTGGTGACGAATGCCGATGCACCAAATTCCCCCATGCTTATTGAAAAAGCAAAAACAGCACCAACGAGAATCGCAGGTGTAATAATCGGAAAATCTATATATCTCCACACTTTCAACGGGGATGCTCCCAGCAGAGCTGCGGCTTCCCTGAGGGAGTCAGGGATCTGTCTGAGAGTAGGAAGAATGCAGCGCACCACAAAGGGCAGGGCCACCAATGCGTGGGCTATGGGAACCAGGATGATGGAATCGCGCAGGTTCAGTGGAGGAGTGTTCAGGCTAATGATATATCCAAACCCCAAAGTAACTGCCGAGGTTGCCAGAGGAAGCATGATGAGTGCATCCCAGAATGAGGTGATTCTTGCTTTATGCGATGAGAGAAAGGTTGCTGCAAGCAGGCCTAACACAACGGCGATAACCATTGCTGAAACGCCAAAAGCGATGGAGTTGTAGACTGCCGATATTGGTTCTACAAAAAATACAGAGTCGGCTTCTCTGGCAAAGAGTGCTGAGTAATAGGCAGTGGTAAAACCATCATCACCCATGAATGATCGTAGCACCAGAGCCAGTAAAGGTGTAACAAGAAGAACGAGCATAAAAAGAACATTTACACCGACAAGGATCTTTTGGGAAGCTCTTCTTGAGGGTTGTGCAGTATCAATACCGCTGTCGCTAAAAAAAGTGACTCTGGATCTTTTGCTTATTCTGGCATGCAGCCACATCAACAGTAAATTGGTAAGAATCTGGATGAGTGATAACGCCGCAGCCATGGGCAGGTTAAAGAGCTGAATTGCCTGCCGATAAATTTCCACCTCTAAGGTTGCATAACCGGGACCGCCAAGAAGAAGAACGACACCGAAACTGGTGAAGCAGAAGATGAAAACCAGCAGCGATGCCGAGCCTATTGCAGGAAGCAAGAGTGGCAGGGTAATTGTTCTAAAAGTCTGCCAGGGTGAGGCACCCAGCATCCGTGCGGCCTCGGTGACATTATTATCGAGACTTGACCAGAATCCTCCAACAATTCGTAAAATTAACGAATAGTTGTAAAATATATGAGCTAAAATGAAGAAGGAGATGCTCTGGTCTATTTTGACCGGTGGATGAGTTAGATTAAACCCACTCATCAGCCAAGTATTGACCAGACCCGTGTTTCCTAAAAGAGCACGAAAAGCAGCGGCAACCACCACGGTTGGTAAAACAAACGGAATAGTCAGCAAGGCCTTGATGAAATTTTTTGCCGGAAAGTGATAGCGGGCAAAGATATAGGCACCAGGCAGTGCCAGCAAGAGGGTAAGGATGGTAGACAGCGCGGCCTGCCAGGTGGTGAACCACAGTACTTTTAAGTAAACCGGAGTGCTTAACAGTTTATTTAATTTTGCTGGATCCCAGTTGCCATCGGGCAGCAGGCTCAACAGTACAATTCTGAAGAGCGGATAAAAATAGAAAACAGCTAGAAATGATAACGGCAGGAGGAACAGCAGCCATCTGGAGATGGAACGGGATTTTCTCATAAACTGTCTCCCCCTGCTTATTATAGCCTGAGTCTTTTTAGCGCAGCACTACGTTGGTCCAGGCTTCCAGCCACTGTTCGCGATTTGCTTCAATTGCTGCAGGGCTCACCCGGGCAGGTTCTTTAGCTATTTCTGCATGTTTAGTAAAGATTTCGGGAAGTTTGGCTTTGCTGTTTGCAGGAAAGACAAACATCTGTAGAGGTATATCTTCCTGAACAGGAACACTCAACATGAAATCTATAAATTTACCTGAAAGTTCCGGCTGCTTGGTTCCTTTTAATATACCTATAAATTCTATTTGTCTGAAAGCTGAGTTTTTGCTGAGCACAGCTGCTGTAGGCGCCTCCTGTAGAGGAGTCTCGGAATAATAAACAGCGGCAGGAGGACTTGAAGCATAGCTTACCACAATGGGCCGATCCCCCTTTGATGCTGCGGTGAAATGGCCAAAGTAGGCATCCTCCCAACCTCCGGCAATGAGTACTCCATTCTCTTTGAGTTGTTTCCAGAATTCCAGATATCCTTCCTCGCCGAACCTGCCAATGGTGGCCAGGAGAAATGCCATCCCCGGCGAGGAAGTTGCCGGATTCTGAACCACCGTCAAGCCTTTATATTCGGGCTTAATGAGATCAGCCAGATCAGCTGGTGGGGCCAGATCTTTCTTAGCAAACCAGGCCTTGTCATAGTTCAAGCAGACATCACCATAATCCACTGGTAGAAGTCGGTTTTCACTGTCCAACTGCAAATGATTTGGGATATCAGCGAGCAATGCTGAGGCGTACGGGATAAAGATCTCTGCTTCAATTGCTCGGGAAAAAAAGGTGTTGTCGACTCCAAAAAAAACATCTGCCAAAGGATTGTCTTTTGATAATATGGCCTGGACCAGTGCGGCTCCTGCATCACCAGATTTTAAAAAACGCACACTGATTCCATTGTGTTTCTCAAAATCTGCAACAATTTCTTGGGAAATATTAAAACTGTCATGCGTCATTACTGTTATTTCTTTTTTTAATAACTCTGGCTTAAACATAAAAAAAAGAATTGCTAAAAGAATAATGAAAATTGAACTAAAAAGGATCTTCTTACTCATTGATGCCTCCGCAATGGTTATTTCCTTAAAATAAAAACTCATCCCTTCTATCCCGCCGTTCAAACTCCGAACCATTTGATGACAGGTGAGAAGCAGGACTGCAGGGTAATATGGAACTAAACTGTTTTCGGGAGCATGTGATGCCATAAAAAAAGCCGTCCCAGGAATGGAGACGGCTGCGGTTTCGTACTTTTCCCTCCGCCGGCATTACCCGGATCAGGTCAAACGGTCGGGTAGTATACACCCCTCTCAGCCCGGATCTTCGAGCTCCCGTGATCTTCTCACAAAATAGGCAATCCTGTGTTTGTTTGCAAGCTGAAAGGTTGAATAAGGTATATTTAGTTGGGCAGATACGATGAGTAGCGAAGTGATTCTCGCAATTATGAATAATTAGATTAATGTCATTATCAGAAACTGGTATGATTTATAACTCAACGAACACGAGATCATCATGCAATTCACGCTCAACTCACCTCTTGATATGCATCTTCATCTTCGAGAAGGGGAAATGCTGCACCATGTTGCACCATTTTCAGCAAAATATTTCGCCGGTGCGGTTATAATGCCGAATCTGATTTCGCCGGTTGATTCACTGACTAAGGTAAATCACTATCGCGATGAGATCCTCGGATGTTGTAAGGCGGAGGGTTTTGAACCGTACATGACACTTTTTATGCGAAAGTATACACGGGTAGAACTGGAAGCCGCCATGGATAAAATCATCGGAGTTAAACTCTATCCAGCTGGAATTACAACGCATAGTGAGAAAGGGGTGAGCGATATATCTGCATTAGAGCAAACCCTTGAGCTGATGCAGCAGCTTCATATACCACTCCTGGTCCACGGTGAGTCCAACGGTTTCGTTATGGATAGGGAAGTCGAGTTTCTCGATGTATATCGGAGCATTGTTGAAAATTTCCCCGATCTTCATGTAATAATGGAGCATATAACCACAGCGGCTGCCGTGGATTTCCTGGAAAAATACGAGAATGTCTCAGCCACGCTAACCTTGCATCATTTGATGATCACCTTAGATGATGTGGTTGGTGGTTTGATGCGCCCTGATCTTTTCTGTAAACCAATAGCCAAAACGCCGCAAGATCGGAGTGCTCTTCGTGAGGCGGTATTTTCCGGAAACGAGAAAATAATGTTTGGTTCTGGCTCAGCCCCGCATCCTCGGCACAGGAAGGAATGTATCGGTTGTGCCGCGGGGGTTTTTTCCGCTCCGGTGGCTCTACCACTCTTAACCGAGATTTTCGCAGAGCAAAACAGACTAGAAATGTTGTCAGCTTTTGTTAGTGAGAACGCCCGGAAACGCTACGGTATTTCTCCTCCTGAGAAGCAAGTGGTGCTGACAGAAAAATCCTGGCGGGTCCCCAATTACTATGGTTCAGTGCAGCCATTTTTTGCTGACAGGGAAATTCATTGGTCAATTGAGGCGGTATCCACCGATACCTTACCATCTGCTTGATAAGCTGAATTGGGCTATAGGGTCTGCGCAACACAAAATGGTTGAAATGATTGTTCACCCTCTGGAGTATTAGGGAACCGGCATGATCCAGTCAAATGGATCGTCTGCTTTACCATATTGTATGTCCATCAACTCTTTAAACAGTCTTGCGGCAACTGGGCCGACATTGCCATCTCCGATGGTTATCTCTTTACCATTGTATTTAATATTGCCGACCGGAGAGATAACAGCAGCAGTTCCTGATCCAAAAACCTCCAATAACGTACCATTGGCGTGAGCCTCATATACCTCATCGATACTGATTCTTCTCTCTGTCACAGTCTTACCCCAGGATTCTGCCAGCTTAATCACTGAATCTCTGGTGATCCCTGAGAGAATACTCCCGTTAAGTTCAGGGGTTATGATTTCATCATCTATGTCGAAAAAGATGTTCATTGAACCCACTTCTTCAACATATTTGAGTTCAACACCGTCAAGCCACATTACCTGGGTGTAACCGTCTTTATTTGCCAGTTCAGTGGCATACAGACTTGCAGCATAGTTTCCTGCAGTTTTAGCTTCACCCACTCCACCCCGGACTGCACGGACGTAGTCGGTGGTTACCCAGATTTTCACAGGGTCAAAACCTTCAGGATAATATGCACCAACAGGAGAGAGAATTATGAATAAACGGTAAGTATGTGAAGTTCGCAGTCCAAGATAGGGATCTGTCGCAATAATGGTGGGGCGAATATAGAGTGAGGTGCCTGGTGCTGCAGGAACCCAGGCCTTTTCGATTTCGAGAAGTTTAAGCAGTGCCTCTAAAAGAAAATCCTCATCGACTGGCGGCATGCACAACCTGCGACCGGAGCTATTGAAGCGTATGAAATTATCCTTTGGCCTGAAGAGCTGAATTGCTCCGGTGTCGGTACGATAGGCCTTCAAACCCTCAAAAATTGCCTGCCCATAGTGTAAAACCATGGTAGATGGATCCATGGCAATCGGGGAGTAGGGCTCAATGCGTGGGTCATGCCAACCATTTTTCTGGTTGTAATCCATATTGAACATGTAATCCGTAAAAATCGTACCAAAACCGAGGGATGAATCATCTGGATGAGCTTGTAATCTTTCAGCTTGTGTAAATGTAATTTCCATTGCGACCTCTGATGTTTAAGTGGCAATCTATCTTCAGAAAGTGTAGAAATATGTGTATCTTTTACGGCGAACACACTATTTTATGTAGATAATTATTGTGA
>JAAUYD010089004.1_pt1 | contig 10722 bp, 10 predicted proteins | sample 7278101 | NCBI WGS metagenome assembly JAAUYD01 (sample SAMN14350128, study PRJNA611818) | marine sediment metagenome | isolation source: surface marine sediment (0.6m) | place: French Polynesia: Moorea | collected 2018-08
ACCTTCCAGCCGCGGTCGTATTGATTTTCCCGGGCAGCCGTCAGGTGCCTGCCACGATCGACATCAGATCCGACCGGTGTTTCAGCAACAGCGTCATGTAGTCGGCCTCCAGGCGGATCATCGGCCGATCCGCTTTGCGCATCCACTCACTGAGCCAGGCGAATCGGATGGCCAGCATCAGATCCGGCAGTGCCTGCCAACTGTCATCGGCGAAAACGCCTGACTGCCTCAAGCGGGTGATCAGGCGGTGTGCCAGCGGACCGGCCAGACTCGACGGATCTTCCATACCCAGGCATCCCAGCAGGGTGGCCAGGTCGTAGGCCTCTGTCTTCACACCGCAAAACTCCCAATCGATTACCGCGCGAATGCAGGTATTGCCCCATATCATATTGAGGGGGTGAAAATCCCCGTGGCAAAATGCCGTGGGCAGCTTGCCGCAAAGCGGGAAGAAATGGGTCTCCAGATGATTCAGGAACGGGTGGAAGTAATCGGCAGTCTCGGGAGAATGCCGGGATAAGGTGCTGAACAATTTGTCAATATAGTCTTTGATGGAAAAGAGCGGGCCATTGAACTGGGGCGTGTGCGTTGCGCCGGCGGCCTTCAGCCGGGTGAGAAAATCCGCCGCGGCATCACCGCGCCACCCTTCCATGGTGTAGGCCGGCCGCTTCAAGACGATGCCACCCACGTAAGGGCTCAGCTGCCAAAGGCCGTGGTTGATGACAGGAAGGTAATCGCCATCGGTAGCCGGCAGGTGAGCGATGATCTCAGGCATTCCGCTTCGGCTGAGTGCCGCCAGCTGCGAGATGATGCGTCGTTTGCGGGCGTAATTACTGGAGGGGATTTTTTCCAGCACGAACAGGCGCTTGCCGGAGGACTCGAGCACCGTTCGCCATGCGGTCCGTTCAGGACTGCCGGCCAGCTTAAGATCCGTGCGCTGCCGGACAAATACGATGGACCACCGTTGGCCGACCTGGGCCAGCAGCTGGGCTTCGTCCGGATGAGGCGGCGATAACGGCACAACGGTCATACTGGATGTTCAATGTTCAGCTTTGAGATGGGTGGCAGGTTTCCGGGTCGGTTCGGCATGAACGCTCACGGGTCCGCTCCGCCAGTCGCACTTGTCGCCGAGCCTGGGCTTGACGATTGCGGCGCCGGTCTGTTTCGCTTCCCAACAAAAGCGGTGGAACCGGCCGGGGATCGAAGTTGTCGTCCAGGGCAACAAAGGTCAGATATGCAGAGGCGGTGTGCCGGATTTCACCCGTCCTCAGATCTTCGGTTTCCACCCGCACCCCCACCTCCATGGAGGTGGTGCCGACGAGGTTCAGGCTGGCCTTGAGGCTGAGCAGATTGCCGATGAAAGCCGGATTGTGAAAATCCAGCCGATCAATGGAGGCGGTAACGACATTGCAGCGGGTGTGACGCAGGGCCACCACACCGGCGGCGTCATCGATATGCTTCATGACCACGCCGCCATGAACGATGCCGGCCGGGTTGGCGTCCTGGGGCAGCATCATGTGCGACATGGTCACCCGGCTGTAATCCACGCTTTTGGCCTGATGCGACCCATCGTCACAGGAATCGGCGGTCATCAATTCTTCCAGTATGGGTTGATGATGTCTTCGAAAATGGCCAGAGCCGCTTCGGAACCATAGCCGGCTGCGGTGACGATCTGTTTGAATCCGCCGGCCACGTCGCCGGCCACGTAGATGCCCGGAATGTTGGTCCTAAACTCTTTGTGCTTGACATATCCGTCATCGGTGATTTCCAGGCCCACCTTGCGGGCCAGATCGATCGCCGGATCGTAACCGATGGCCAGAAAGACGCCGTCGGCCGGTTTGGTGAAGGTCTCTCCGCTGGTGTTATCTATCAGCAGGACTTCGGAAACGCGGTTCTCGCCGCGAATCTCCTTGACCTCGGTGTTGAACAGGATGGGAATACGGTTGTCGATGAGTTGCTTGACCAGGACCTCCTGGGCTTTGAGGCGATCCCGTCGATGGACCAAGGTGACGTCGACACCTGTATTGTGCAGGTATAAGGCCTCGGTGACGGCACTGTTGCCGCCGCCCACCATAAAAACGGTTTTACCCCTGAACAAGGGGCCGTCGCAGGTGGCGCAGTAGCTGACCCCGCGACCGGAGAAGTGCTCTTCTCCCGGGACACCCAGATGACGATGGGAGGCGCCGGTGGCGAGCAGGACGGCCTGGGTCTTGAATTTACGGCGAGAGGTTTGAATCACATGAGGTTCGCCGGGAATGATGTCGACCACTTCCTCTCCGGGGAAGATTTCAACATACTCGAGGGCATGGGTAACCATGATGTCGACCAGGGTTTTGCCGCCCACCTCTTTCATGCCGGGATAGTTCTCCACTGTCGGCGTCAGGGCCACCTGGCCCCCCAGCACGCCCTTTTCCACCACCACCGATTTCAAGCCGCTGCGGGCTGCATAAATGCCCGCCGTTAAACCGGCCGGACCGCCGCCGATAATCACCAACTGGCACTCCACCTCGGCGGCGTCGCTTTCGGGGATGAATATGGTCTGCTGCTCCATCTTGTCGATGGAGGACATGAACAACTCTTCCGTCTGGGCGCCCAGGGCGGTAAGCACGTCATTGGTGAAGGTCTGGGGCACCGAGTGGGCACCATATTGGTCCGCCAGATCGGCATTGGCTTGAATGTCTATGATTTCCAATGCGATCATGTCCGGCTTGGCCACAGCCGCCTTGAGGGCGTTCAGCGCCTGCTGGGGACAGTAGGGGCACGATGCGCTCACAAATACCTTGACCTGCCGTGGCTGGTCGATCTTCTTGAGCACCCCCAGGGCGGCGTCATTCAGATCGCTCTTGTCGGTGCCGATACGCAGCAGCACTTCCAGGAAAATGCGCCCCTCCTCGCCCAGGGGTGCGCCCAACCAGCGGACATTGTAGCGGTCCGGGTCGAATACTAAGGTCGGAGAGTGGTCGATACCCATTTGCTGGGCCATTTCATGGCTGAGGTCATACTCCCTCAGGACGATTTTATCGGTGAGTTGTCTGAAAAATCGCAGGGCCTGGCGAGCCGCATCGTTGAAAACCTCATTGTGCCCACCACGGGTGAACAGGTATATCGGCACGTCGTGTTTGAGACCGCTCAAGATTCGCGACAACTCCATTTGTGCCTGGCGCATTTGCGCTTCATTCATCTCGTGTGCCTGGTTCATCTTTTGTTTCTCCTTATCATTTCATCCGGAATCTGAATGCCGATTGGATGAGATCCGCTGGCGGGTTCATACCGAATGAAATTATTCTCTGAACACCAGCTTGCCGCCATACCATCCGGCGGTGCCGGCTGCTCCAAGCATAATAAGGTTGATCAAGAAAAAGGCAACCCGACTGGGATGGGGCGACGTAATTACGCTCGGATTGATCAGTAGCCAGATGAACAGAAACCAGACGGTGACGGTGACGATGATGCCGCAGGCGATCTTGACGATGAAGACATCGGTGATGGCTCCGTTGAAGCGGTTTTGCCAATCCACCCAGCCGAAAAACAGGACCAGCGGCATGGACAAGGCGACCACGCCCAGGTTGTAAATGGCTGCCGTGGTCATACTTTCGATGCCGAAGAGGGCTGACGTGAAAATGAACAAAATGGCCACCGGGAGCAGGCCGTTGGGAATGTGAACACTGATCGGATGCCCGTGGTACTTGGTCATCATTTCGAACAACTGTCGGTAACGCGAATCTTTGAAAGGGGACGGCGGCTCGGGCACCACCGCCTCTGCTGCCGCTGCCGGTTTGGGTGTTTCCGGTGCAGTGGATTCCGGTTCAGGTTCGGGTGCGGTTGCTGCAACCGGCTGCGGTGCCGGGGCGTCCGGTTCGGTGATCTCGATGAATTTGCTTCTGGGTGCGCCGCAGACCGGGCATTTTTCAGGGGGCTCTTCGCCGGTGTGAATGTATCCACAGACAATGCATTTCCATTTTCTCATCGTAGGTGTTGATCCTCTCAGTGATTGGGTTTTCAGGGGCGTTGGAATGGCATGAGATCAGCGTTCGTCCAAGGGCACGAAAGTGCATTCGTCCGGGCCGCAGTAGTCGCCGACGTAGTCGGATTCCGGCCGATACAGGGCGGGCTTGGCGGCAGCGCCGCCAAATTGTTCTTCGATCACATGGGCCGACCATCCGGCGATGCGCGATATGGCGAAGATGGGCGTGAACAGATCTACGGCAATGCCCATATAGTAGTATAGGGAAGCGCTGTAAAAATCGACATTGACGAATATGTCTTTGCCCTTCTTCTTTTTAAAGGCGGCTTTGCCCTTGACCTCCAGTGCTTTCGACAGGTCGTACCAGCGGGTGTCGCCGGCCCGTTTGCCCAGCGCCTGCGACATGGGCGCGATGATGTGGGCGCGGGGGTCGTCCACCTGGTATACGGCGTGGCCCAATCCCATAATGACGCCGCCGGTATCGAGAATATTGGCCACATAATCATCCACGTTGTCCACTTGGCCAATCTCCAGCAGCATTTGCATGACGCGGGTGTTGGCGCCGCCGTGAAGCGGACCCGAAAGCGAACCGACGGCGGCGGCGACCGATGCGTAGATGTGGGCCTTGGTGGAGGCCACTTCACGTGCGGCAAACGTGGATGCGTTGAACGAATGTTCGGCATGCAGCACCAGGCAGGCGTCAAAATATCCGGCCAGTTCGTCGTCGGGCACCTCGCCATCCAGCATGTAGAGAAAATTGGCGGCCTGGCTCAGGTTGCTGTCGGGGGCGATGGGAGCTTTATCGTTGCGGATGCGGTCCCACGCCGCCACGATGGTGGGAAATTTGGCGGTCAGTCGAATGGCCATGCGCGTCACGCTATCGATATCCGTGTTGCTGATATCAGGATCAACGCTGGCCATCATGGGAACCGTCGCCTGGAGCACATCCATGGGCAGGGCATCTTTGGGCATGGCCTGCATGGCATCCAGAATCGCCGCCGGTACGTCTCTTTGCTCGGCAATCTGTTGTTGAAAGGCTTTCAGTTCGGTTGCATCGGGCAGCCGTTCGAAAAACAGGAGGTAGACCACCTCCTCAAATGAGGTGTTGCCGGCCAGGTCCTTGGCCAGAAAACCGCGATAGACCAGTTTGCCCTCGGCTCCGTTGACATCACTGATTTTCGTGCTGGCAATGGTTACGCCCCTCAATCCTGTATTGAGAACCGGTTTGCAGGCTTCTTCCATGGGTCACCTCTTTCAGTTTTGGGGGTGAAATTAAATGGCCGTTACGGGATCTCGGGGCCTTAGGCTTGTCAGATTATTTCCATCTCTTCAATTAGCGTGCCAGAGGATGGTTGCATAAGCGCTTCTGCGGCCATCACGGTATGGGGTCTGCTTTGCGGCCCCTGCCGGGAACCGACGACCACTGCCTTGGGGACCCGGATCGACGAGTTGGTGCCGGCCTTGTCTCAGGTTTTGTGCGATACAGGTCTGTATCACAATACAAGCATTTGGAATGAATAGAATATGACGCGTTGTTGAACCGGGTTATCCGGCTGCTTGCCGCTGACCGCGCTGCGCGGAGCATCTGGGACAAAGTCCGGTGAATTCGAGATTGTGCCCGATAATCTCATACACCGTGGTTCCGTAGAGATCATCTTCGAGTTCATTGAGCGGTGCGATGGGCGCATCGTCAACACAGTCGCAGCCCACACAGCGGATGTGGTAATGCTTTTTGGGAATGCCGTCGTAGCGCTTCATTGCGCCGGAGAGTTCCAGACGCTGGATTTCACCCAGGTCGCAGAGTACATCGAGGTTGCGGTAGACGGTGCCCAAGCTGATGCGAGGCAGCCGTTTGCGAACCCGCTCATAAATCTCATCTGCCGCCGGATGGTTGTTGGTCTTGCGAATCTCTTCCAGAATGACCCGTCGTTGTCGCGTCATTCTTGTCTTTTTGTCGAATTCCACGTCCATGATCTCCACGAAATGGTCTGCTTCTTTTCCTAAGCTGAAATCGAGCATATGTCAAGAGGCGCCACGGTTCAGCGTCTTTTTCGATCGGTCGTTTTCAGCCTGCTGTCAGAACCCTCGGCCGCAGACTCACGGGTTGCAGATCCGTTGAAAACATGTCAACATATTTTTGTATTATCCTGTCTGGCAATCCGCAATTCCAATTTCCGGTTGCCGTTTACCTAAATTATTCCCAAGGGTATAAATGTTGCTGTCATCACATTCAATCAGGTTGAGTTGACTTTGGCGGGGTATGTCAAACCGGTGCGGTGCCCGGTACGCGTCCGTGGCCGGCGCCGCCGAATGACCGCATCAGCGGCTAAACCGCAATCCTGTCCCAACGCACCCAGTGTGCCCTGACGATTGTCCATCCTGAAATAGGAGGATTGGGTCGAAATCAAGGCGTGCGAAAGATATTACCATAGGCGCCCCGCAGGAAGTGCCCTTGGGGTGCATATGGTTGATACTCCGAGGATAAAATTTTGAACACAACACAGATATCGGGCAAATTGGCCATTTATGGATACTAACCAAGGTTGACGGATGAACACCATACCATCGAACAAAGGATTTTCGCCGCGTGTTACAGGCGCTCCCGATCAACAATTGCGCCAGCTCGATGCCCCCCGGCAGGTTGGTTTGCCACCTGAACAGATCCCATTCATCAAACCCCGTCTATTGGTTGGCGAAGGTGATGCCGTGGCTGTCGGTACGCCGTTGTTCGAGGATAAACGCAATACCCGCATCCGCTTCCTATCACCCGGAGGAGGCCGAATCAGCCGTATCATCTTCGGCCCGCGGCGGATCATCAGGCAGATCGTCATTTCCCTGGATGACGATGAAGCCGTCCAATCCCTCGATGTGCCTGCGCCTGACCAGATAGCCACCATAGCGCGTCAGATGCTCGTCGATGCGATGCTGGCAGGCGGCGTGTGGCCATTCCTCAGATCGCTGCCATTCATGGATCTGGCCGACCCGGATGCAACTCCACCGGCAATATTCGTGCGCCTGGGGGATGACGAACCCTTCGCTCCGCAACCGGCAGTCTATCTGAAAAACAGGGAAGATCGCTTCGCCGCCGGTATGGATCTGCTGCACCGATTGTGTGATCGGGTGATGATCAATCTTGTCGGCGATGCCGCCGTGGGTGCATCGCTGCCGGGTCAGGCGGTTGTGCAATGGTTTACGGGGCACTATCCGGTGGGCAATCCCAGCGTGCAGCTCTATCGCACGCGATCCGGTCCGCAGGAGAACCGCACCTGGTTTATCGACGGACAGGACGTGATTGCGTTGGGAGAATGGTTGTTGACCGGACGCTACCCCGTCCAACGCGTGATGTCCATAGGCGGAAGCCTGGCGCCTGCCGGCGGGCACGTCCTGACCCGGGCGGGGGTTCCCCTGCGACTGCTGACCGGTGGGCTTACCACGCCGCGTGCCCGCTATATTCTGGGTGGCCTGTTTACCGGACTGACCGCCGGTCCGGACGGCTTTATGGGGTTTTACCAACATGCCCTCAACCTGATCGACCATGGAGACCGCGAAGAGGCCTTCGGCTTCATCCGACCGGGCAGCAACAAACCCAGCTATTCCACGGCCTTTCTGTCCAGCCTGCACCGCAAGCCCTTCCCCATGGATTGCGGGCAGCACGGTGAGGTCAGAGCCTGTGTCAATTGCGGCTACTGCGCCCAGATCTGTCCGGTCGAGATCCTGCCCCAGTTCACCATGAAGTGCATTGTGGCCGATGAGGTCGAAGAAGCCCTGGCCCATGGTCTCCTGGACTGCGCCGAATGCGGGTTGTGCACCTATGCCTGCCCTTCAAAAATTGAATTGCGCGAAGTGTTGCGGGTAGCCAAAGCGCAATACTACAAAGAGATCGCCTGATCGTCGGGATGATGATGTTCTGCTGCCATGGAATGGACAATGATGAAAACGCTTAAACGCCTGTTCGACACGACCCGGCCCCATTTCGAAGCCGGCGGGCGGCTGGAAAAGCTGCACCCCCTGTTCGACGCCATCGAAACCGTGGCGTTCACCCCAGCCCTGACCACCACGGCCGACGCCCACATTCGAGACAGTCTCGACCTGAAGCGGTTCATGACCTTCGTGATCATCGCGCTGATGCCACCTTTTATTTACGGTATCTACAACACCGGTTATCAGTCCGGACTGGCCTCGGGCCTCGATCTTGGGTTGGTGCCGGTGATGATGCGCGGGGCTGGTGTGGTGCTGCCCATGCTGATGGTCTCCTACGCCGTGGGGCTGTTTTGGGAGATCCTGTTTGCCTCGGTACGGGGGCACAATATCAGTGAAGGCTTTCTGGTCACCGGCTTGCTCTTTCCCATGACCCTGCCGCCGACAACACCGCTGTGGCAGGTGGCTGTGGGGATCTCATTCGGTGTGGTTATCGGCAAGGAGATTTTTGGGGGTACGGGGCGCAATATCCTCAATCCGGCATTGACCGCCAGGGCATTCCTCTTTTTCGCCTATCCGGCCAATATGTCCGGGGATCGTGTCTGGACGCTGGTGAAGCAGACCGGCCAGCAGGCGGTGGATGCAGTGACCGCTGCCACGCCGTTGGCCCTGCTGCCTCTGGCCAGTGCCAGCGAACCGGCTGCCCGTGTTCTGGGCGATGCCGGCTACACATTCCAACGACTGTTCATCGGCAATATCCCCGGAAGCGTCTGCGAGACATCCGCCCTGATGTGTCTGGTGGGAGCCATTTTCCTGGTGCTGACCGGCGTGGGCAACTACCGCAATATGCTCGGCGGTGTTCTCGGCGCGCTGGCCGTGGCTTTTCCCTGTTACCTGTATTACATATACTCCGGCGGTCAGGCCGCCACCATCTTTTCGGTGTATCCCACCTGGCACCTGGTTATGGGCAGTTTTGCATTCGGCATCGTCTACATGGCAACCGACCCGGTGTCCGGTCCGGGCATGAACCTATCACGCTGGATCTACGGGTTTTGCATTGGTGCGCTGACCGTGATGATCCGGGTGTTCAACCCGGCCTATCCGGAAGGGGTTATGCTGGCTATCTTGTTTATGAACATATTCGCTCCTTTGATTGACCATTTTGTGATCAAGGCGCGCTTGAGAAAACGGGTGCCCAATGTTTGATCAATTGAAATCGATTGGTTTTGCTACAATTGTCGCCCTGGTGTGCAGCCTTTTGCTGACCGCCGCCGCCACGGGACTCAAGGAGCGAAAGTTGCGCAACGTGGCCGTAGACCGTCAAAAAAACATCCTGAAGGCCGTCGGACTTGTCACTTTGGACCAGCGACCGACCGATTCCCGGGTGGAACAGCTCTACCGGGACAACATCCGCTGCTATGCCATGGACGGAACGGCCCAAGTGGTTGCCAAGGAGGCGGATGCCGCCGATCTGCCGGTCTGCTTCCATGTCGAGGAGGGCCAAGCGGTTGCCTACATCCTGCCGGTGGATTCCCGCGGCCTGTGGGGCACGATTCGCGGATACATGGCCATCGATAATGACGGTAAAACCGTGGCCGGATTCTCCGTATACAGCCACAACGAAACCCCGGGCCTGGGCGGTGAGATTGAAAAACCCTGGTTCCAAAGCAATTTTGTGGGCAAACAGATTGTGGATGCGTCGGGCGCCTTCGCCCCCATAGGGATCGCCAAAGGGAAGGTGGCCGATACCATCGTCGTGGACCAACAGGCCAATTATGTGGACGGGATATCCGGTGCGACCCTCACCGGCAAGTATCTCACCGGCGGCCTGCGTGAGGTGTTGCTGGCCTACGAAGGACTTTCCGAACGCTTCCGCAGTGGAACGGTGCCCCTGCCCGCCGTTGACTGAAGCGACCATCAACAGGCATCGCCGGCCGGATGCCCTAAATTGACGATTCAATAGGTGACAGCATGGCTGTGAGTCTGACCCAATCACCGACGTTCAAGGCGTTCTCCGAACCGGTGGTCAAAAACAATCCCGTATTCATCCAGAGTCTGGGCATCTGTTCGGCATTGGCGGTTACGGTGCAGTTGAACACCGCCGTCGTCATGGGACTGGCCATGACGTTTGTTACCGCCCTGTCCAGCCTGGCCATTTCGGCCATGCGCCATGTGATACCGCGCAATGTGCGCATGATTGTGGAGCTGTCCGTGATCGCTTCGCTGGTGATCCTTGCCGATGAGGTGTTGCGGGCTTTTTTCTATGACATCAGCAAGCAGTTGTCCGTTTTCGTGGGCCTGATCATCACCAACTGCATTGTCATGGGACGGGCGGAAACCTATGCCTTGGGCAATCCGCCGCTGCAATCCTTTCTCGACGGCCTGGGTAACGGTGCCGGCTATGGTACGGTGCTGGTGGCGGTCGCCTTCATCCGCGAACTGCTGGGGGCCGGGACACTCTTCGGCGTGGCCGTCGTTCCGCAGGTGTTTTATGACTATGGATATATGAACATGGGCTTCATGCAGCTGGCACCGGCGGCGTTCATCATTATTGGGTTGTTGGTGTGGCTGCAGAAAAGCCTGATGAAGTCTTGACAGTTCCGCAAAGGGCATCTTTCGGCTCAGGCCGTCGTTCTCGCTCAGCTGAAATCCTAGACGTAGCGCTGCTACGCCTCCGGTTTCAACCTCGCTGCGGCCTTGACCTGAACCAAAATCTACCCTTTGCGAACGAGCACAACAATAGATGGTTCTGTGAGAAGCCTGGGCATTAGGTGCATTCTTTGTCACTGCAACGTATGCCCGATACGCCTCGTTCCTCGGGATCCGCAAGCCTTGATCTCGGA
>JAAUYD010001863.1_pt1 | contig 10720 bp, 5 predicted proteins | sample 7278101 | NCBI WGS metagenome assembly JAAUYD01 (sample SAMN14350128, study PRJNA611818) | marine sediment metagenome | isolation source: surface marine sediment (0.6m) | place: French Polynesia: Moorea | collected 2018-08
CTGAGGATTTTCAGTCCAAGTGTGAGCAATATCTAAGTTCTCAGTCCAAGTGTGAGCAATATCTAAGTTCTCAGTCCAAGTGTGAGCAATATCTAAGTTCTCAGTCCAAGTATGAGCAATATCTAAGTTCTCAGTCCAAGTATGAGCAATATCTAGATTATTTACATCAATTACATGCATGGTATTACTCCTAACTAATAGAATTGAATGCTTTTAGATGACGAAACAAGTAGGTGTTAAAGTGAAGTTAATGATGAAATTATTCAAGCTGTTGCATCTCATTCAGATACAAATATTTGAAATAAAGTAATTTAGCAAATTCTTGTTGTATGTTCTCTATTCATTCAACAACTTTTCTCATTACTTATTCCTCAAATATTATTCTTGAAGTGAATGAATAAAATGACTTACGACTAAAAACCTTGGCCCAAATCAATAAAGTTCAAATTTCAATAAACTATTGATATTTTTGGATGGATTCTTAGTAATTTGGTACGCTGTTATTTTTCAAACTTAACTACCTTAAAGTATTTAATATTTTCTTAATAAATCAATCAGCAATTTTATTTAATGATTAGCAAAGTAAAACAACACACCTAGCTGCATGTACCGTATTATACTTTTTGCTTTTGTTGAGAATAGAAACAATCAAAATAATTCAAAATATTTTTTCCAGCTTAAAACTTTTTTTTCAATAAAATTGGCTTTTTTTGCACATTTTTCCCATATAAATATTCAAACAATAATTCCTAATATTCTCAATAATTGTTATTAAAACATTTAAACACAGGTATAAAAGTAAATCTAAAAAAAAAATTAAATCACTCAATAATTAATAAACTATGACATTTCATAAATTAATAAAATATTCATATTTACTTAATTCCATCGGATCGGAATGCACAATTAAAATTTATGAAAATCCTTTCCTAGTCAAGCAAACGGAACTATATTATAACTGATTGTCAAAAATAAGACTCAGTAACAAAAGAGTCATATTAACCAGCAAAAAACACTTTTAAAGATAGATGATAGACGCTGAAAAGCATGATATGTTTACGGGTATATGTTACAGAAAATTTTTAAAATATAACTTTTTTTAAGCTAAAAAAAATAATTTTAAGATGATTTAATTCACTTCTATAAAAATAAAGTTCCCCCATTCATGAGAGAACCTAAAACTGATTTATTTATTTACTTTAAAGCTTGGATAGCAGATAAATTCTATTGTTGCTCGTGTTCTATTGCACTAACATTGTGAACAGCAACAGAAGGTGGCTGCAATATTGCTGTATGAGTAACAGAGTTATTCGCTAGAGTAAATAAAGGATTGGACAAAATTCCAGCAATTGAAGTAGCAATCAATGTTGTTATTAAACCAACTTGTAGAGGTCTGAATCCAGGTAAATTCCAACGTACTTCTGGATAATTCTTAACAACTTCAGACATTTCTTGGGGTTCTTTGACTACCATCATTTTGACTACGCGAATATAGTAGTAAATAGAAACAACACTGGTAACCAATCCCAACAGGACTAACCCATAGAGACCTGCTTGCCAACCAGCCCAAAACAAGTAAATCTTACCAAAAAATCCAGCTAATGGTGGAATACCACCTAAAGATAGCAGGGAAATACTTAATGCCAAAGTGAGAAGTGGGTCTTTTTGATATAAACCGGAGTATTCAACAATTTGGTCAGTTCCTGTTCTCAAGGAGAAGAGAATTACGCAGGTAAAACCGCACAAATTCATGAATAGATAAACCAGCAAGTAAAATATCATACTGGAATATCCAGCATCAGTACCGGCAATCAAACCAATCATGACAAATCCAGCCTGAGCAATGGACGAGTAAGCTAACATCCGTTTCATACTGGTTTGAGCAAGAGCCACCACATTTCCAAGCACCATACTTAAAATAGCAAGGGCTGTGAAGACAAATTTCCACTCAGCAGTAACAAGTGGGAAAACACTCGTTAGCAAACGAATAGCAAGTCCAAAACCAGCAGCTTTAGAACCCACTGATAAAAAAGCAATAACTGGAGTAGGTGCACCTTCATAAACATCCGGCGTCCATTGGTGGAAGGGTGCGGCAGAAATTTTAAAACCTATACCAGCGATCGCAAATACGAGAGCAATAACCAAACCTAAAGATTGACCAACATTGGCAATAGCCATACCATGAGCAATTGCTTGAAGTTGGGTTTCTCCTCCTGATAAACCATACAACAGGGAAGCCCCGTACAAGAAAACTGCTGTAGAAGCAGCACCAATTAATAGATATTTTAAGGCAGCTTCATTAGAACGAGGATCGCGTTTGGTATATCCTGTGAGGAGATAAGAAGAGATACTGAGGGTTTCTAGGGAGATGAAAATCATCACCAGATCACTAGCCCCACAAACAAACATCCCTCCTAAGGTCGCACAGAGCAAAATTGCAATGAACTCAGCTAATGCCGTACCAGTTTGTTCTATATAGCGGATCGACATCAAAATTGTCATAGCAGCAGACAAAGCGACAATACCCCGAAAGACGATGCTGAGATCGTCAGCATTAAAAGCACCAAGAAAGGAGATGGGGTTGCTGTTATCCCATTGAAAGTATAAGGCGATGACAGATGCCAGCAATCCGGCAATTGCTAGATATCCAATCCAGCGGGAAGATGTCCGCCCAACAATCAAATCAACAATTAAAACTCCCAAGAGAGTGATAATTACAATCCCCTCTGGCAGAATAGTTCCAGCATTTAACTGGGATGCAAGATTAGCAAAATCCATGAAGTATATAGGTTTTGGCTAGTTAAATGTAATTGTCCGACTCTGTTAATTCTATTGTATGAAGCTAAAGTTGCATCCCTATCAATCAGTTTTGTGTTGTAGTTATTAGCCCTTTAAGAACCCAAAAAACCCAACTATAGAAGGATTTTGAGCTTCAAAAAGCAACCAGAAAATCATAATAAATTGCTCAGACTATTGACAAAGTTAATAATTTATGTATTAGAAAAGTATGCTGTGTATATTTTTGAGGAGCAGAATATCAATAATTAATAGCTTTAGGAATAAGAATTTAATAGCCTGCAATTCCGATGGTATTTGGAATTGTGCGTTACGCAATACCTACGCTACGCTTTGCTAGACGGTAACAACACCCTAATTTTGTATTTTATTTAATCTACATTCCTTTTGACAATAATTTGTGAATTTGTGAATTTGTGAATTTGTGAATTCGTGAATTTGTGAACTTGTGATTATTTCTAAGTTTTGCCACTTTTTTGAACTGCTACCTTAGATTTGGGATATGCAATTCGTTTATGGTGAAACTGTTGCCAAACTTCTACGAAAATTTCTGCAATTCTGGATAAATCTTGACGGCTTAAACCAGAATCAACAAGTTGATTATCTTGCCAACGAGCACGAAGAATATTATTTACCATAATTAAAGCTTGCTCTGGTGTGGCATCTTTGAGAGAACGTAATGCTGCTTCACAAGAGTCTGCCAACATAACTATTCCCGTTTCCCGAGACTGGGGAATAGGTCCATCGTAACGAAAATCCACTTCTTTTACTTCAAGATAGGGGTTTTCTTGGGCCATTTTTTGGGCTTGATGGTGAAAATAAGCAATCAGCATATTTCCCTGATGCTCGGGAATAAAAGATTGTATTGCACTTGGTAAACTATGTTTGCGTGCCATCACCAGTCCTTCAGTCACATGCTTTTTAATAATTTGTGCACTTTTCCAAGGATCTTGAATTTCGGTTTCATGCTTATTTGGTTCCCCCATTTGATTCTCGATGAAACCTTGAGGATCATGCATTTTACCAATATCATGGTAAAGTGTACCTGCCCTAACAAGTTCGACATCACATTTTAATTGTTTCGCTGCAGCTTCAGCAAGAGTTGCTACCAGTAAAGTATGTTGAAAAGTACCAGGTGCTTCAGTTGCGAGACGTTTGAGTAAAGGACGATTGGGATTTGCTAGTTCTGCAAGACGAATTGGAGTGACTAAGTCAAAGATTTTTTCCAAATATGGACTCAACCCTAATGCCACAATACTCCAAGCTAAACCAGATAAAGCGAATAATGCAGCTTCTTGCAAAACAAAGTATCCAGCAGAACCATATGCAGCACTTACAAGTAATCTAACAATTAAAAAGACACCACCTTCAGTTAAGGCAATGGCAATACCTAAAAGCGCTAATTCTTCACGACAGCGTAAACGTTTAGCAAAACAGCTAGCAAGCATACCACCTGCAGCACCTGCTAACAATGCAACTTTACTTACTTCTAAACTTAAGGGTATTAGCAATAACAGAAGTCCTAAAGTCGTAAATCCTAAAGCTGGACCGTAGAAGCCACCTAAAAGTAAACCAACTCCACTCCAAGTCGTATATGGCGTACCAAAAATAATAAACAGAGGAGTTGACAAAGTAAGTAATAATACTAAAAGGCGATCGCTTTGTCGCATTCGGTATTTAATACGCCTTTCTACAATTGCAAAAATTCCAACAGTTCCAGTGACCGTGGTTGCGATACCGATCAAACCTAACCAGTTAACTTCACGACGATTGAGTTTATAGTGCTCCAGAACCTCAAAGTCCCACTCGGAAATTTCTTTTCCCTTATGGATGATGATTTGACCTCTTTTAACTATTCGTATTACTGGTTTGATTTGAGCTGCTGCTTGCTGGGCTCTCAGTTGTGTTTGTTTTTCATCTTTCTTTAAATTGGGCTTGAGAACCTCCAATAAAAGTTGATTTGCTAATTTCTCTGCATTTTTTGGTACCACATCTTCTAATTGGATGCTGATAGCATCTTGTACAATTTGAGGTGGAATACCGGGGGAAATACCTTGGGTGATTATTCGTTTGAGGCTTTGATTTATTCCTGTTTGGGTTTTTTCCCACTGCTCGTCAGAAAAATCTAGAAATATATTTTCGTTGTCAATTAGTTTCTGAGCACGAGCTTTTTGTTTAGCAATTGCAAATTTTTGCCGTGATTGGATTATTTTATCTAATAGTTCGTATAATTTTTTTGCAGAGGTTTTTGCACGGTAATTATTCAGTTCTCGAACAGAAGAAGCAAAATTTAATTTTTGGGAGTAATTTATTTGTTTTGAATCTTGATTTTCTTCTTTGATATTACTTTGTGATTCTACTCCCCAAATATTAAGTGCTCTAGTTGTATTCTGACTAGAACGTACTATTTTTTTTAAATAATATTCCTGAGCATCAATTGCAATTATCAATGCTTCCCATTCTTTTTCGGGAATAGAGCGCAAATAACGCTGAGTTGAAATTTGCAGTAGCAAAGGATCTAAAAATGGGAATGAACCTAAAGTTTCACGAATTTTATTCAGTTGATTTAAATTGTTCTTTAAGCTTTGCTTTATTTTGTCGTTGATAGTTTTATCTACCATCAAGACCGGTAAAGAATCTTGAGTTGCAATCTCACGCAGAGATTTTGTTTGTTTCTGGTCTTCAATATTAGCTGTTCGAGGAGCATAAATTGTCTCTGGTGCAATCGTCCCTACTTTTAGCTGTGGCTGATTATAGAATTTTTGTCCCATTACTCCCGTAAGTAAAACGACAGCAATGACAAAAATTGTGGATGAATGTTCGGGTATGCAACTCATACCGAGTGCATAAACAGCATTTTTATTCTTCAATGACTTAGCATTATTTGTTGATATCTTAACTATTTTGTATGATCCTTTGTCATTTACTTTTGATAGATAAAGACGGCGCAAAGCTTTGTACCGTCGTTCCCAGTAAGTTAATTGCTGGGTCAAAGATTGAAGAAATGGCTGCGTTTTCATCACCTATGACCGCAGTTAATTAATTAAATTGATAAAAATAAACGAATTCCTACAGAGAAAAACTTGATACCTATCAACCATAACAATTACTTATATAATGAGGTTCACTTTTATAGTCAAGTCACAGTATAAAATATTAATAATAAATGATAAGTATCGTTGTTTTTTTGTGTGAGATTGTTTTCATTAATTTTCAATATTGCAGCAGAAGATAGTATATATTAGAGACACTTATAACTCCTAAATTCAGGAACAGGGTAATCAATGACAACGAATTACACTGGGGGCAGCAATAATTAATTTGTCTTTAGATCTACTAGAATGCAAGGGTAATTCGTATACTCCCGACCACACAGCTACAAGTTCATCTGCTAATTCTAACATTTGGGAACAATTAGTGAATGACGATGGCACGATTTTTAAGTTTGATTCACCAATTTGCCAGTTTACAGGGATTCCTGATGTGCTGTTATAGGTTCCGGACAAAATCCCACTTATTATTTCCACACCGAAACAAGGATTGCGATTAGCCCGCAACATGCACAGACGAAAATCTTCTGGACTGCTAATAAAGTAGTAAAATGCCAATTCAATAGCTGTAGTAGGTGTTAATTCTTGTTCTGACTGGGTTTCTATATTTTCAGATAAAACTACATTATTTATTGAGTTATCAATTTTTAATAAATTTTGTGCTAATTTTCTAGATGCATCACCAATGAAATCAACAGTCTGAGAAATCAAGGTTTCCCAATAGAGCTTTTCATTTAAAGATTCCGCAACTACATAACCTACTGCTAATACAGCATCTCTTACTTCTAGATCGTTTCCCCAGATATCTAAAGTATCTAGCAGATGGCTGCGTAATTTTACTATATTTTCATGATAAAAAAATATGACCGGTAGCGTAGCAATAATTGCAGCGTTTAAAATGCTGTTACTTGGGTCACAATTGTGCAATTGTTTTCTTACTTGAGTTCCCCAATATTCAAGATCGAATTTACCAAGCTCTATCAATATTTGGGCACTCGAAGCTATAAGCTCATACCACCATATATAATCAGTTGACTTTTTTGCATTATTTAAGGCTAGAAACTCGCCTATAAATGCCCCCAATAAGGCACCACGAAATCGATTTATTAGCGGATAACGCATAAGTCTTAAAATTTATTCATTAGGGATTAATAATCTAAGAAATCATAAATTATGAAACCTCTAACCCCCACTCATAAGACTCGACCGTTTAACTCTCAATTTCTTTTCTTTCCTTCCTTAAGTGATGCACTAATGCTTGTAAACCTAACAAATAACTTTGAGCGCCAAAGCCACTAATTTGACCGATCACAACTGAAGATATGTAAGAATGATGGCGAAAATCTTCACGACGATAGATATTACTAAGATGTACCTCTACTGCCGGTAAGTCTACAGCAGCAATTGCATCTCTTAATGCCAAGCTGGTATGAGTATATGCCCCCGCATTAATTAAAATCCCTTGATGTTTATCTAAAGCTTCATGTATCCCATCAACCAAAATTCCTTCATGATTTGACTGCATAAAAGACACATTGGTCTGTAGTTTTGCGCCTTCAGCTTCTAGCAAAATATTAATTTTAGCCAATGTCAGAGAACCGTATATTTCTGGTTCTCGGCTACCTAAAAGATTTAGGTTTGGTCCATGGAGTACTAGAATACTCAAATCAGACAATGTCAAGCCCCGCACATTTATATTTTTATCGACGTCGAGATCGTTCGTCTACAGGTATCGGAATCAGTTCCGCTTCTGGCTCAGCTTCTGGCCCTAATAGAGCTTCAATAAGCTTGCGTGCCAATTCTTTTAACTTTTCGAGTACTTTTTCAATATTATCCATTGAACTGACCGCTCCTGAGATACTACCTCAATATGAACATTATTCAATGTTAAGGAATTTTACAATCAAGTGAACGATTGCTTATTTTACTCCTTTATCATAGGTTATCACATTCATACCCTAATAAGGGCGACATTACAAGGTCGCTTTATTCAGAAATTTTCAAGTCACAATTTGTACCTTCTTATTCTCTGGGTCGCTGCACCAGGTTAAAACTTGTGGCTGCACAAAAATCTCTCACAGATAGATATGTAATCCCTATGATACGCTCTACTAGTTCCTAATGACTGTCAATAGTCAGCAGTTCACATTGTTGATTCTGCAAGGACTATTGACTTTTTTCACTCGCTTTAACTAGCTTTTTTGGTACTTTTTTTCTTCGCCGTATCGCCTGATGATTTAGATGATTTAGTAGAAGATTTTGAATTGGAAGTCTTAGATTTACTAGTTTTGCTTCTTGATTTTTTTGTTGATGTTTTGCTTGCCAATAACTCTAGTGCAGTTTCTAAGCTTATATCTTCGACTGATTTACCTTCAGGAATGGAAACATTTGTTTTATTGTGTTTAATGTAAGGACCATATGGCCCATCATAAATATTCACTGGCTCTTCATCTTCCGGGTGGTTTCCCAGTTCTTTCAAGGCTGTTTTTGATTTACTACTACCCCTGCTTTTTTTTGGAGTAGCTAATAATTCCAGTGCTCGTTCTAAAGTAACTGTTAATACATCATCGCCAGTTTTAAGAGAACGATAGTCTTTCTTTTCCTTACTGTTATGAACAACATAAGGTCCAAACCTACCAATGTTAGCTTGAATAGTTGCACCACTTTCGGGATGATTGCCCAATGTTCGAGGTAGAGATAGTAAACCTACTGCCATTTCCAATGTGGCATCTTCAAGTTTTACTCCCTTAGGTAAAGATGCTTGTTTGGGTTTGGGATTTTCTTCAGTTTTATCGCCTAACTGTACGTAAGGCCCATAAGGTCCTATTTTCGCATAAATTACTTCCCCAAGTTCTGGATGAATTCCTAATTTATCTGGTCCTTCGGTTTTTTGCCGCAATAAGACTTCCACTTTTTCTGGGTCTAAATCCGCTGGAGTCAGGTCTTGGGGAATTGATACGGTGACTACATCTTCACCATTTTCTTTTTCCAAATAAGCACCATATTTACCAATACGGACTTTAGCTTCTAGATTTTCCAGTTCAACAGTTTTGGCGTTATTCGCATCAATTTGGTCTTCTTGCTCTTTGACCAAAGTTTCTAAACCTTGTTCTCCCAAATAAAAATCCTGTAAATATGGCAGCCAAGCTGCTTCACCTGTAGAAATATCATCGAGAGTTTGCTCCATTTTGGAGGTAAAGCCAGGATCTACAACATCAGGAAAATGTTTTTCTAGAAGGTTAGTTACAGCAAATGCAGTAAAAGATGGAACTAAGGCATTATTGGTTAATTGAGCATAGCCTTTATCAATAATCGTACCAATAATACTGGCATAAGTACTCGGACGTCCGATACCTTCACTTTCCAGAGTTTTGACTAGAGTAGCTTCAGTATACCTTGCTGGAGGTTGAGTTTCGTGACTGATAACATCTAATTTCTGAGATTGGGGATTATCCCCTACTTTTAAGTTGGGTAAAATAACTTCTTTGTCTTCCAAAGCTGCTTCTGGATCGTCGGAACCTTCTACATAAGCGCGTAAAAATCCAGGAAAATCAATGCGTTTGCCAGAAGAGCGAAAACCAGCATCTTCTACTTGCAACTGCATAGTGATTTGTGTTTGCTTGGAATCAGCCATTTGACAGGCAACAGTACGTTTCCAAATCAAATCATACAATTGTAATTCTCGACCGCCTAAACCAGTTTCCTGGGGAGTGCGGAAACTACTACCTGCAGGACGAATAGCCTCATGAGCCTCTTGAGCACCTTTAGATTTTGTTGTGTATTTTCTGGGTTTGGGACTGAGATATTCTTTCCCATAAAGTTTTTCTGCACAATCACGAGCCGCAGCTATCGCCTGTTCTGACAAATGTACAGAATCGGTACGCATGTAGGTAATATACCCCTGCTCGTACAAATTCTGAGCAGTGCGCATTGTATCCCGTGCTGAAAGTCGTAGCTTACGGTTAGCTTCTTGTTGCAGTGTGGAAGTTGTAAATGGTGCTGCGGGCTTACGAGTTACGGGACGTTCTTCAACATTTCTGACAAACCAAGTTTTATCATGTAAGCGCTCTTTCAACTCCGTGGCTGTATCTTCATCAAGCAATATAACCTTTTTACCTACGGCAATTTTACCGGTGGCTGCATCAAAATCACTTCCAGTTGCCACTTTTGTTCCAGCGAGAGTTACCAATTGAGCACTGAAAGTTGGTTTTTTCTTATTCGATGAAGGACTTAAAGTCGCCTTTAAATCCCAATAAGAACCTTGGCGAAAAGCACGGCGTTCGCGTTCTTTATTGACTAAAAGTCTAACTGCAACAGACTGAACTCTCCCAGCAGATAATCCCCGTGCAATTTTTTTCCATAGCAACGGAGACAAAGTATAGCCTACTAGTCGGTCTAAAATACGTCTAGTTTCTTGAGCGCGAACTAACTTTTCATCAATGTTACGACAGTTATGTAAAGCTTTTTTTATCGCATCTTGAGTAATTTCATGAAATACCATCCGTTTCGTAGGTACTTTTGGTTTGAGCAACTGATACAGATGCCAACTTATGCTTTCACCTTCACGATCTTCGTCTGTTGCCAATATTAATTCTGAAGCCCCTTTAAGTGCTTCTCTGAGCTGGCTAACAATTTTCTTTTTATCTTTTGGGATGACGTATAACGGTTCAAAATCAGCGTTTATATTTACCCCAAGCTGCGCCCATTTTTCTGCTTTCACAGCCTCAGGAATTTCCTTCGCAGACTGGGGTAGGTCGCGCACGTGACCCATAGACGCCTCTACCAGATATTCTGAGGGCAGATAGTTGCGAATAGTACGAGCTTTGGTCGGAGATTCGACTATGACAAGAGTTGACATGGAAATTTCAAGCAAG
>JAAUYD010291699.1_pt1 | contig 10719 bp, 7 predicted proteins | sample 7278101 | NCBI WGS metagenome assembly JAAUYD01 (sample SAMN14350128, study PRJNA611818) | marine sediment metagenome | isolation source: surface marine sediment (0.6m) | place: French Polynesia: Moorea | collected 2018-08
CAAGACCGAAGACCTGCTCCAGGCTCTGTCCGATTTTGGCCTGTCCGAAGGTGACGTCTTCCAGCGCCGCACCCTGGACCGGGTACAGCAGTCGCTGACCCGGGAGTACTACAACCGCGGCAAGTACAACGTCCTGGTGGAGGCGCGTCCACGCCAGCTCCAGCGGAATCGGGTCGAGGTGGAAATCGATATCACCGAGGGTGAAGCTGCCACCATCAAGCACATCAATATTGTCGGCAACACCATATTCACCGACGAGGAGATCCTGGAGGATTTTGAATCCAGCACCGGCGGCTGGCTGTCCTGGTACACCCGGGACAACCAGTATTCCCAGGAGAAGCTGCAGGGTGACCTGGAAGCCCTGACCTCTTACTACCAGGACCGCGGCTACATCGATTTCAACATCGAATCCACCCAGGTTTCCATCAGTCCCGACAAAAAGGACATCTACGTCACCGCCAATGTCCGCGAGGGTTCGGTGCACACCGTGTCCGAGGTCCTGCTGACCGGCGACATGGTGCTGACCGAGCAGGATCTGCGCCGATTCATCGTGATCCAGGACGGGTCGGTATTTTCCCGCAGGCTGCTGGAGGCCAGCGTGGAGAACATCACCAATCGCCTGGCCAGCGTGGGCTACGCGTTTGCCAACGTCAGCCCTATTCCCGAAATCGACGCCGACAACCGAGAGGTCAAGATTACCCTGCTGGTAGCACCCGGCAAACGCGTATACGTCCGCCGCATCAATTTCTACGGCAACTCCAAAACCAAGGACGAAGTGATGCGCCGGGAAATGCGCCAGTTCGAGGGCGGCGTGTTTTCCCAGCCCATGGTGGACCGCTCCCGGCTGCGCCTGCAGCGGCTGAGCTTCGTTGAATCCGTGGACATCGAGACACCCCGGGTCGGCGAGGACCTGGTGGACGTCAATGTCACCATCAAGGAGCGCACCGCCGGCTCCTTCACCTTTGGCCTGGGCTTCTCCCAGACCACGGGCATCCTGGGCAGCCTTTCCATCAACCAGGAGAACTTCCTGGGATCCGGCAAGCAGGCCGGCATCAGTCTGCAGAACAGCAGCTTTTACCAGCGCTTCGACCTGTCTTTCGTCAACCCCTACTACACCGAAGATGGCGTCAGCCGCGGCTTCAATTTCAGCATCCGGGAACTGGACCAGGGTGAAGCCAACATTGCCAGCTACCTGGCAGACACCAAGGCATTTGGCGTGACCTACGGCATACCTTTGACGGAAGTGGACCGGGTGCGGCTGCTGATCGGCCTGGAAGACACCGAGATCACGCCCTTTTCGGGCCTGGGCACTGAAATCACCGATGAACTGCTGTTCTACGAGCTCAGCGAGCCCTGTGAGCCGTTTGAAGACGCGGGCTGCCCGTTTAACGGCTTCCGCACGGTGGACTCGGCCCAGACCCTGCGCACCGAACTGCTGTGGTCCCGTGATTCGCGCAACCGGTTTTTCAGCCCCACCCGGGGCTCGGTTCAGCGACTGGGCTTTGAACTGGCCGTGCCCGGCAGCACCATCGAGTATTACAAGATCAACTACTCCAACAAGAAGTATTTCCCGCTGACCCGCACCGGCAGCTTCACCTTCGCCCTGAGTGGCGAGATTGGCTATGGTGATACCTACGGCGACGACAGCGACTCGCCGTACGGGCTGCCGTTTTTCGAGCATTTCTTCGCCGGCGGCGTCCGCTCGGTGCGCGGATATGAGGACAACACCCTGGGCCCCCGGGAGCGGTTTATCGATATCGACCCGGATACCGGCGAGGAACGCGTCACCATTGGTCGTCCGCTGGGCGGCGATCTGAAGGTCACCGGCGCAGCCGAGCTGTTTTTCCCGATTCCCTTTGCCAAGGAAGCCAGCGTCACCACCCGACTGTCCTGGTTCGTGGACTTCGGCCAGGTTTATCGTGACCTGGACTCCTTCGAAGCTGAAGAAATCCGCTACACCACGGGTCTTTCCCTGCAGTGGCAGGCTCCGGTGGGGCCGGTCATCATCAACCTGGTGGCACCGCTGAACGACAAAGACGGGGACGAAACCGAAACCCTGCAGTTCGCATTCGGCAATTTCTTCTGATCCATGCCCCGGTTCGGGCGCCCGGAATTTTCGACACAGAACCCGGATCTGAGGCAAACTGCGCTATTAAGCGGCGACAACAAGCCGACGGCTGGGCCTGGGAGGCTGTTGAAAAATGATTTTTTTCGACAAGCTCCGGCCGGTACAGGGATGTACCGACATTTTCGATGACTGTAAGTCATTGAAAATGCGAGCCAACAGAAAATCACATTTTTCCGTTGGCGTCGTTGAAAAAGCCATGGATGGATTTTTCAACACCCTGCTGGAGGCTCGATTCGGAGTGATGACGAGCGGTTCCACACATCCATCCCCGGCAACCCAGGGGATGCTGACTTGTTTCCTGGCGGCCATCTGCCTGGTGGCGGCCCCGATCGCCTATTCCCAGACCCGGGTGGGCTACGTGGACTGGGAAGAACTCATCAAGAGCGCGCCCCAGATCCAGGTCGCCCGGGACAAGCTCGACACGGAATTTCGCGCCAAAAACGAGGCCATTGCGGAAAAGGAACGGGACCTGCTGGACCGGGAAGAGCGCCTGTTGCGTGACTCTGCGGTGATGAGCTCCGAGATCAGGGAGCGGCAGGAGCGTGAAATCCGAACCCTGCGCCGGGACGTACAGCGCGAAAAAGAGGATCTGCGCGAGGAACTGGACTACCGCCTGCAGGAAGAGCGCCAGCGGGTCGAAGAGGAAATCTACGACATCGTGCGGGCATTTGCCGAGGAAAACGGATTTGACCTGATCATTCCCGGCCCGGCACTGTACGCCAGCGACGCCATCAACCTGACCGGTCAGCTGCTGCAGCGGCTGCGGGTTTCCTTCGGACCGGAACAGACCGATCCAGAGCCCCAATGACCGATCAACTGTCGCTGAGGGAACTGGCCGGACACCTGGGCTGTGAATTCCGGGGCGACCCTGAAACCACGGTCACCGGCGTCAGCACCCTGCAACAGGCCGGGGACTCCGACCTCAGTTTCCTGGCCAACCCACGCTATCGCAAACACCTGGCCCAGACCCGGGCCGGCATCGTCGTGCTTCGCGCCGACGACGCCGAGGGGTATGACGGTGCCGCCCTGCTGTGCGACGACCCCTACGCCAGCTACGCCCGGGCGGCCGCGCTGTTTGACCACGCCCGCCGGTTTGAGCCCGGCATCCACCCCGGCGCTTTTGTGGATCCCGCGGCCAGGCTCGCTGACGGATGTTTCGTCGGGGCGGGGACCGTGGTCGAATCCGGCGCAGAAATCGGCTCAGGGGTCCATCTGGGTCATGGCACCATCATCGGCCGCAACTGCAGCATCGGCGACAACAGTTTCCTGGGGCCCAGGGTAACGGTGACGGCCGGAGCCCGGTTGGGCCAGCGAGTTATTGTCCATCCCGGCGCCGTGATCGGCGCCGACGGCTTTGGCCTGGCCTTCCACGAGGGCGGCTGGATCAAGGTGCCCCAGCTGGGGTCGGTGGTGATCGGGGACGACTGCGAAATCGGCGCCAACACAACCATCGACCGGGGCGCCCTGGAGGATACAGTGCTGGAAAATGACGTGCGGCTGGATAACCAGATTCAGATCGCCCACAACGTCCACATCGGCGCGCATACCGCCATGGCCGGCTGTTCTGCCGTTGCCGGCAGCGCCAGAATCGGAAAGTATTGCCTGATTGGTGGTGGTGCCGGTATTCTCGGCCATCTTGAGGTTGCCGACCGTGTCACCGTGACCGCCATGAGCCTGGTCACCCGGTCGATTACCGAAGCCGGCGAATACTCATCGGGTACTCCACTGCAACCAAACCGGGACTGGCGGAGGAACGCAGTTCGCCTGCGCCAGCTGGATGATATGGCCCGTCGGCTGCGCCGACTGGAAAAGGAATAAGGTCATGACAGACTCTGTCGACGCCAAGGGAAAAATTGTCACTATCGAGAAGATCCGGGAGTTTCTTCCTCACCGGTATCCTTTTCTGCTGATTGATCGGGTGGTGGACTACGAACTTGACCAGTGGCTCAAGGCCATCAAGAACGTCACCATCAACGAACCATTCTTTACCGGCCACTTTCCGGACCACCCGGTGATGCCGGGCGTGCTGATCCTGGAGGCCATGGCCCAGAGTGCAGGCATCCTGGTTCAGCTGAGCGCCGAGGACAATCCGTCCGTCAATCCGCTGTTTTACCTCGTCAAGATCGACAAGGCCCGGTTTTCCAGGACCGTTGTGCCCGGCGACCAGCTGCTGCTGGAGATCCACCAGAAGCGAATGCTGCGCAAGATGGGCCTGTATCAGTGCCAGGCCAGCGTGGACGGGGAGACCGTGGCAACGGCCGAGATTCTCTGTGCGGAGCGCAGCTGAACGTGATCGATCCAAGAGCCTGCATAGACCCGGCTGCCGAGCTGGACGAAGACGTCGAGGTGGGTCCATTCAGCGTCATTGGACCCAAGGTGGAGATTGCCGCCGGCACCCGAATCGGCCCCCACTCGGTCATCCAGGGTCCGACCCGGATTGGCCGCAACTGCCAGATCTACCAGTTCACTTCCCTGGGGGCCGACCCCCAGGACAAGAAATTTGAGGGCGAAGAGGCCCTGCTGGAAATCGGTGATAACAACACCATCCGCGAGTTCTGCACCTTCAATCGGGGCACCGAGTCCGGTGGCGGCGTGACCCGCATCGGCAACAACAACTGGCTCATGGCCTACGTCCACATTGCCCACGACTGCATCGTCGGCAACGACAACATTTTTGCCAATGCGGCTTCCCTGGCCGGACACGTGACGGTGGAAGACGATGTGATCCTTGGCGGCTTTACCCTGGTCCACCAGTTCTGCCGGATCGGGCGCAATGCGTTTACCTCCATGGGCAGCATCATCAACCGCGATGTCCCGCCCTACGTCACCGTGGCCGGCAAGATGGCCGAGCCCCGAGGCATCAACAGCGAGGGCCTGCGCCGACGCGGCTTCTCCCGTGAACGCATCGCCAATATAAAAAAGGCCTACAAGGTCCTGTATAAAACCGGCTTGAAACTCAACGAGGCGCTGGAAAGCCTGGACGCCATGAGCGACGAATCCGACGACATTCAGCCCATGGTGGATTTCATTCGAGGAAGCCAGCGCAGCATCATCAGGTAGCGCCGGCTTCCCATGACCACTCAAATTGTCCTGGTTGCCGGCGAAGCCTCTGGCGATCGGCTGGGCGCCGCCCTGATCCAGTCCCTGCGAGCGGTCCTCCCGGATTGCGACTTTTCCGGCATCGGCGGGCCCATGATGGCGGACGAAGGGATGGATTGCTGGTACCCCGCCAGCGACCTGGCGCTCATGGGATTCGCCGAGGTGGTAGGGGAGCTGCCCAGGCTGCTCAGGCTGAGACGGCAGTTTATCCGCCGGGTCCTCAGCCGGCCGCCGGCCTGCTACATCGGCATCGATGCCCCGGACTTCAACCTGGGCGTGGAAAAACGACTCAAACGCGCCGGCATCACCACAATCCAGTACGTCAGCCCGTCAGTCTGGGCCTGGCGTCGCGGGCGGGCCCGCAAGATCGGGCGCAGCGCCGACCTGGTGCTGACCCTGTTTCCCTTTGAACCGGCGATCTACCGGGAGTTTGACGTGGACGCCCGGTTCGTAGGTCACCCCACCGCTGACCAGATTCCACTGCATCCCGACAAGCCGGCACTGCGCCAGCAGCTGGGACTGGCCGGGTCCGGAACAACCGTGGCGGTGCTGCCGGGCAGCCGGATGGGTGAAATCCGGCGCCTGGGACAGATTTTCCTGGATGCCTGCCAGATCATGTCCCGGGAGATGCCCGATCTGCGGTTCGTATCTCCCTGCGCCAGCGAAGCCACCCGCCTGGAATTTCAACGCATGGTGGACGCAACGGGTGAAGTCGACATGCAGCTGCTGGACGGCCGATCCCTGGAGTGCCTGGGCGCAGCGGATGCAGCGCTGCTGGCATCGGGGACAGCCGCGCTGGAAGCGCTCCTGTGCAAGACGCCCATGGTGGTCAGCTACCGGATTTCGCCAATAACCCACTGGATCGTGCATACGTTTGGATTGATGAAAGTGGAGCGCTATTCTTTGCCCAACGCTCTGGCCGATAGCCCGCTGGTTCCCGAGGTGATGCAGAAACAGGCGACGCCGGAAAACCTGGCGACGGAAATGCTGACGCTGCTGCGTAGCGAGGACCGGCAGAACCACATGCTGCAGCAATTCACCCTGATCCACCAGCAGCTCAAGCAGGATGCCAGTTGCGCAGCCGCTGCCGCCGTGGCGGAACTGCTGTCCAGAGGGAACCGATGACCGCCAGACCCCTGCTCACTGCTGGCGTTGACGAGGCAGGCCGGGGCTGCCTGGCCGGACCGGTAGCCGTATCCGCGGTCATCCTGGACCCGGCCCATGACTGGGAGGCCGTTGACGATTCAAAGCAGTTGTCCAGGGAGCGACGGGAAGAGCTGGCAGACATGGTTCGAGACCACTGCCTGGCCTGGCGGGTGGTGCTGATCGATCGCGCAACCATTGATCAGATCAATATCCTGCAGGCCACGCTGCTGGGCATGCGCCGGGCGGTCAAGGGTCTGGACCTTGCACCGGAGCTGGTACTGATCGACGGCAATCGCGCCCCGGAACTCGACATCGAAACCCGCACCCTGGTCGACGGCGACGCTCTGGAAAAGTGTATCGGCGCTGCTTCCATCCTGGCCAAAACCCATCGGGACGCCTATATGACCCGGTTGGATTCCCGTTTTCCCGAATACGGGTTCGGCCGGCACAAGGGCTACGGCACGCCGGAACATCTGCAGGCGCTGCAACGCCACGGCCCCACGCCAGAGCACCGGCGTTCATTTGCCCCGGTTCGCGATACGCTGCAGGATGACCTGTTTGGCCCGGCCAACCCAACCGCCGCCCCCTGACCATGTCGTTTGTCCACCTCAACCTGCATACCGAGTACTCGTTGGTCGACAGCACGGTGCGGATCAAGCCGCTGATCAATCGGGTGGTGGAACTGGGCATGCCGGCAGTGGCGGTCACCGACCAGTGCAACCTGTTCGCCCTGGTCAAGTTTTTCAAGGCCGCCGAAGCAGCCGGCATCAAGCCCCTGGCAGGCTCTGACCTGTGGGTTGCCAACCCCGAGTCCCCGGATCAACCCGACCGGCTGACGGTGCTGTGCCAGAACCGGAGGGGCTACGGCTCATTGTGCCGGTTGATTTCCCGGGCCTACCTGGAGCGCAGCGGCCGGTTCGCCGTGGTTCAGAAGGACTGGCTGGAACAGGAAAATGACGGGCTGATCGCTCTTGCGGGCGCCACCCACGGGGAGTTCGGACGGCTGCTGCTGGACGGTAAACCCAAGCGCGCGGCCGAAACCCTGGGTTACTGGGCCGGCCTGTTCGATGACCGCTTCTACGTGGACCTGACCCGTACCGGCAGGGAGGGCGAACGTCGCTATGAAGACGGCGCCCTGGATGCGGCACACCGCTGTGGTCTGCCTGTGGTGGCCACCAACGACGTGCGTTTTGTCCACCAGTCTGACTACGCAGCCCACGAAGCCCGGGTCTGTATCCACGAAGGGCGCATGCTCAATGACCCGAGCCGCCCCAGAAACTACACCGCCGAACAATACCTGCGGTCACCGCAAGAAATGGCCCAGGTGTTCGACGACATTCCGGAGACCCTGACCAACGCCCTGGAACTGGCCAAGCGCTGCAACCTGAGCCTGGACCTCGGGACCTACTATCTGCCGGATTTCCCGGTCCCGGAAAACCACACCATTGAATCCCACCTGCGCAGCGAGGCCCAGCGCGGGCTGGAGGAGCGCCTGGCCGTACATCCGGTGGCCGAAGGATTCTCACTGGATGACTACAACGATCGTCTGGAGCATGAACTGGGCGTGATCTGCCAGATGGGGTTTCCGGGCTACTTTCTGATCGTGGCCGACTTCATCCGCTGGGCCAAGGAACAACTCATACCCGTGGGTCCCGGCCGCGGATCCGGAGCGGGTTCGCTGGTGGCTTACTGCCTGGGCATCACCGACCTGGACCCGCTGGAACACGAACTGCTGTTCGAGCGCTTCCTCAACCCGGAACGGGTGTCGATGCCGGACTTCGACGTGGACTTCTGCATGGACCGCCGGGACGAGGTCATCGATTACGTGGCCCAGACCTACGGGCGCGGCCATGTATCCCAGATCATCACCTACGGCAGCATGGCCGCCCGGGCCGTGGTGCGGGACACCGGCCGCGTGCTGGGGATGCCCTACGGCCAGGTCGACGGGGTGGCCAAGCTGATTCCCATGACCCTGGGCATCACCCTGGACGCCGCGCTGGCCGAAGAGGGTGAACTGAAAGAGCGAACCGAGACCGAGGATGAGGTAGGTGAACTCATGGGCCTGGCCCAGTCCCTGGAAGGCCTGGCCCGCAATGCGGGGAAACATGCCGGCGGCGTGGTCATCGCCCCCAGCGCGCTCACCGAATACTGCCCGCTGTACTGCGAATCCGGCGGTGAGAGCGTGGTCACCCAGTTCGACAAGGACGACGTTGAGGCCGTGGGACTGGTCAAGTTCGACTTTCTGGGCCTGCGCACGCTGACCATCATTGACTGGGCGGTGGAAGCCATCAACCGCGGCCGCCAGGCAAACCAGCAGGAACCCCTGGACATCAACAAGCTGCCCATGGATGACCAGAGGGCCTTCAAGCTGCTGCAGGCCTGCGACACCACCGCGGTGTTCCAGCTGGAATCCCGGGGCATGAAGGACCTGATCCGACGACTCAAGCCCAGCTCCTTCGACGACATCGTGGCGCTCGTGGCACTGTTCCGGCCGGGCCCGCTGGATTCGGGCATGGTGGATACCTACATCGACTGCAAGCACGGCCGCGCCCCGGTCAGGTATCCACACCCGGACCTTGAACCCATTCTCAAGGAAACCCACGGCGTGATCCTCTACCAGGAACAGGTCATGCAGATCGCCCAGGTCCTGGCCGGTTACACCCTGGGCGGCGCCGATATCCTGCGCCGGGCCATGGGTAAGAAGAAACCGGCGGAGATGGCCAAGCAGCGGACCATTTTCGTGGACGGCGCCGTTGGCCGGGAAATCGATGCTGCCCTGGCTGAATCCATCTTCGACCTGATGGAGACCTTCGCCGGGTACGGCTTCAACAAGTCCCACTCGGCTGCCTATGCGCTGCTGTCATACCAGACCGCTTTCCTGAAAGCCCACTATCCGGCGGAGTTTCTGGCCGCAGTGCTGTCCTCGGACATGGACAACACGGACAAGGTGGTGATTTTCTTCGACGACGCCCGCCAGCGTGGGTTGACCATTGACCCGCCCAACGTCAACCGCTCCATGTACCCCTTCACGGCAACCGCATCGGACCGGATACTGTACGGCCTCGGCGCCATCAAGGGGGTCGGACAGTCCGCCATCGAAGGCATCATCGAGGAACGCGAGAATGGCGGGCCATTTGCCGACCTGATGGATTTCTGTACCCGGGTTGACCTGCAGAAGGTCAACCGCCGGGTGATCGAATCACTGATCAAAGCCGGCGCCATGGACGACCTGGGCCCCAACCGGGGTTCCCTGGCCCACGGCCTGCCCGAGGTACTCAAGGCGGCAGAGCAGCACTACCGCGATCAGGCCGCTGGGCAGTCGGACATGTTTGGCGCACCGACACCCGTGGCGTCACCCAGCCAGCCCGCCACCGTGGCCGACTGGGACGAAGAGGTCCGGCTCAGCGGCGAGCGTGACACCCTGGGTCTCTACTTGAGCGGTCACCCTATCGCCAGCCTGGCCAGGGACCTGACGCCCATCGTCAGCTGCACCCTGGGTGAGGCTGAGCGCCACTTCGGCTCCAAGGTGGGGCAGCGGGGCAGCGGATACGCCAACCGGGGCACTCCCGGCACCCTTGCGGGCATGGTCATCAGCGTGCGCCGGCGCGGTGAGCGAAGTGCCTTCGCAGTCATCGAAGACCCATCCGGCCGCATGGAGCTGGCGATCTACGGGAACGTGCTGCAGGACAACTCAGAACTGCTGGTCAGGGACCAGGTGGTCATTGCCGAGGGCAACCTGGTGCCGGACGACTTCAGCGGCGGCCTGCAGATGCGGGTCAACCAGCTCATGTCGCTGGACCAGGCGCTACCCCGATACGTCAGGGCCGTGGCGGTGCGTGCGGACGCGGCGTTCAACATCAGGCAGTTCCGCGAGATGATTCAGCGGCACCAGCCTGGCGATACGCCGGTGCTGCTGGACTACCAGTCAGACGGGGCCACCGCCCGTCTGAAGCTGGACGAAAGCTGCCGGGTCCGGCCCACCCGGGGCCTGATCAAGGACCTCAAGCAACTGCCTGGGGTGGACGCCGCACAACTGGTGTTTGCGTGATGTTCGTTCATCCGCAAGACGGGACATCCTGTCCCGCTCGCGGCCGGGAATCGAAAACGCAGTTTCCGATTCCCTTGCGGCCTCCGGCCGTTGGCACATGATTCGTTCATCCGCGAGATCGTCCGTCCATGGACGACTCGCGGACGCTTCGCAAAAACGCGGTTTTGCTTCGCTTACGGCCTCCGGCCATTGGCGGGTTGGTTTATCCGCAAGACGCGTCATCCATGACGCGCTCGCGGGCGCTACGCAAAATGTGATTTTGCTTCGCTTACGGCCTCCGGCCGTTGGCACATGGATG
>JAAUYD010299793.1_pt1 | contig 10719 bp, 8 predicted proteins | sample 7278101 | NCBI WGS metagenome assembly JAAUYD01 (sample SAMN14350128, study PRJNA611818) | marine sediment metagenome | isolation source: surface marine sediment (0.6m) | place: French Polynesia: Moorea | collected 2018-08
ATCTCTACAAAGTTTTGATGAGATAAAGAATCTATCGTAATTGACGAGATAGATTGCTTGGCAAGCAAAATTATTTAATTGTTTATACATTTACCACGGGACGATATTATCTATTCTCTGTATTATCTATCCCTTTAAATGAAATTAATTTAAGTGAAATTAATTTTGCCCGGATGCTTCATTAAGTTTTAGGGCTGATAAGATTTGTCTGAATTCTAATTTCAGGTAGTTATCTATGGCTATATACATCCAAGATATTGATGAATGTGGATCCCGATCTATTTTGTGAAAACCTAAGGCTGTTGCAAGTTGTTCGTACATTGGTTGCAAAGGAATTGTATACATATCACAAACCTGAGGAAAATCAGCTTGCATCTTAATTAGGATTTCTTTGCCATCTTCTAAGAATTTGCAGATGTTCGTAAAATTTAGGAAATCAGGCTCTATGTACCAACCACGGATATGAATACATGTGCAGTTTGTATCCCCTGGGATAGCCATTTTGATCGGGTCAGAGTCAGAGTTAACACTGAAGTAAAGACTATGACGAGGTGAAATAAAATAATTTTCCTCAGACTCTTTGGCTACAGGATAAAGGACATAAAATCCCACTGGATAATTGTTGTCACAACGACGCAATACTCTCATGGGTGTTGAACTTTGCTTTGACCAATTCCTCAATATCCTGGCTATGCGGTGAGAAGCTGCAGTATTATTAGCAAAATTGAAATGATGTCTAAGATAACTACTCACAGGAATAGTATCTATTCGCGGTTTAAAAACATCTGCAAAAACTTCTACTGATTTTATTACTTGAGTAGTATTGTTCAGACTTGTTAATGGTGATATTACCCGAATACAAGTTGTATTGCCATCAAATTCTTTTTCGATTAACCCTATAGACGCAAGTTTATCCATCATCATTCCTGCAGCACGTTCGCTCCCACGTTCTTGGGCGGAGTAGAAAAGTTCGTGTGCTTCTTTATGAGTACAAGAGATAAAACCTTGGGGTGTCAATAGTTTTGTTAAGGGTAATTCCAGTTCGCTACCTGACTCATTGCATTGTTTCACCAGCAAATAAGCCCATAACCTCACAAAACATTCAGCCCGACGGCGAGTCAAATTTGTCTGTCCTCTCAACAAAGAAATATACTTGCGTTGTTGATCGCAAGGAAACCATTCATCAATACTTGCTGCGTTCATATGATAGTTAGCTATTGACTTTCTGAAGTTCACGATTCACTTTGCCGACTTAAAATAAGATTTTTTGAATAATTAGGACTCATACCTCTAAGGAAGTACAAGATTGGGATTTGTGGCGTTACAACGCACCACACATTAGTTGCTAATTCTGGATTTTAGCGGAAGGAAAGTGGGTATAAACCCAGGTGCTAGAAGATTTTTGCAGCCCCAAACTTCTGAGAAATAAGGGCTTGTGTAGTCTTGATAAAGTTTGCAAACAATAGCAATTCACATTCTGAAACAATACCTAACATTTAAGGACTCGAGGTTTTTTAGCTCTATAAGCTCAGGACTGACTTGACCTTATTATTTCCCAACTAATTGATTTTTTGGCTTTGTTTTATAAAAACTTCACCCTACTTCAGTCTACTTCTATTTGTTTCTTAGATATACTACTAGATTCTTGCATATACACAGTTCTAATAATCACAATTCCATTAAGCGCCGAGTTGATGCTTAACTGGAGCTATTGTGAATGAAGCATTTAATTGGTGAAAATACTAATCAAACAACATCTACTAAAAGTATTGTTTTAGAAAATGACAAATTAAAAAATCAGCATTTACAGTCGATTTCACAAATTTATTTACTACAAACTGTAATTGAAAGCTTTGTTGATGGAATATTAATTCTAAATACTAAATGTGAATTAGTGCATATCAATGAATGCGCTCGTTATATTTGTTGTAGATTAAATCAAGGATTAACACGACAGAATAAAATCCCCCCGGAAATTTTGCACGTTTGTCAATATTTAATTGAAAGTCGCGATTTTTTTGACAAAAAAGAAGTTTCTATTGAATCAGAAATAGAGGTGAATAATTTATTTAAATTACGCATTCGTGCTAGATGGTTAATTCTGAGTGAAGGTGAAAACAGAAATTTTTTATTAATTACTTTAGAAGATTGCAATCGGACTACTGACAGTATTGCGATCGCAGATGCAAAAAAATATGGGTTAACTAGCCGCGAAACAGAGGTATGGCAGTTACGACGGGCAAATCTAACATATAAAGAGATTGCAGCTAGACTTTCTATTACTATCAATACGGTTAAAAAGCACATCAAAAGTATTCATACCAAACAAAAAGCTATAATCTGCTCCTAACTTTCAGTAGTTTGCTTTCAGTGGTTTGGTGTATGAGTTACAAGCATTTTTTGGAAAGACGATTGGGTTAACATAACTCATAATATTTTCCATTCAATGGTTTCATGTCAGTTTCCTTCCCAAAAACTGTTACTTACAGTCCTGCTTACACTATCGTTCCTACATACGAGTGCTTTAACCGTTGCAGTTATTGTAATTTTCGTGCAGATCCCGGTCAAAGCCCTTGGATGACTCTGAAGTCAGCACGGGAGATATTCAAAAAACTGCAAAATCAAAAAGTCTGTGAAATTCTGATTCTCAGTGGTGAAGTACATCCCCACTCCCCACGACGCCAAGAATGGTTAGAGCGGATTTATGATTTGTGTGAGTTGGCGCTGTCGATGAATTTTCTCCCTCACACTAATGCTGGACTTTTAAGTTTTGGAGAGATGGAGCAATTAAAAAATGTCAATGTATCTATAGGGTTAATGTTGGAACAGTTAACCCCAAAATTATTAAATACGGTGCATCGTCACGCCCCAAGTAAGTTACCAGAACTACGGTTGCAACAGTTGGAATGGGCGGGAAAATTAAAAATACCTTTTACTACCGGTTTATTACTAGGGATTGGGGAAACTGAAGACGATTGCTGGGAAACACTCGAAGCGATCGCCAAATTACATCAACGCTACCATCATATTCAAGAAGTGATTTTGCAACCCCATAGTCCTGGTACTCAGCAAAGCTTTGACGCACCACCTTTTGATCCCCATAAATTACCAGAAATCATCACTACAGCACGTCAAATTCTTCCTGAAGATATAACAATTCAAGTTCCCCCAAATTTAGTATTAGATTCCCAATGGTTAATTGCTTGTATTGAAGCGGGAGCAAGGGATTTGGGGGGAATTGGACCAAAAGATGAAGTTAATCCCGATTATCCCCATCATCAAGAAGAGGAGTTAAGGGAAATTTTACAAGTTTATGGGTGGGAATTAGTTGAAAGATTACCAGTTTATCATCAGTTTGATGGGTGGTTGTCGTCGCGGTTGCGAGATAGGGTGAGGAGTTGGCGCAGGGGAACGTACAGGTAAAAAATATAACTATCAATACCCCTGCAACTGATGAGTTTAATCTTGTGAATGGACAAAAATTTATCTTGCAGCACAAACATTAAGAATACAGGAGTAGGTAAATCCTGTTCAAATTAAAGTGTATTTATCAAATACTTAATAAAGTAAGAAGGTTGTGTTACGAAGATAACTCTCGATTTACTTCTACTCACCTTCTAAAATGCACCCATAATCCGCCATCATTCATCTAAGAATTCTCCTGAGCAAAATACTCGGCTAATCTCTCTGGAGCCAAAGCAGTAATATATTGTTTTGCTAACTCTGGAGTTGCTAGTTCAAGTAAAACTGCATTTTCAACCCAAAACTCAATCACATCAAACTCACCCCGACTACAGCGTAAACACCGCCATTCTTCACGAGTAGCAACAGACTCAATTTGCGACTGACTGAGCGGTACGGAAATGGCAGCATGAGTCGCAATAAACTGGTTTGAGGTATTTTGGTGTTGAAATTGGATCGATTTATCCCCTTCTCCTGGAATCATCTCAGTACCAAGAGGATAAACTTCAATTAAAGTACCATACTCATCTCCCGCAAGTGCTACATGACTACCCGGATTGGATGGAAAAGGTGCAGAATAACCATTGAACAGTTCAGCCAACACCTCAGCAACATGTTTTGGATCTCTTGCAGGTAGAGAAATATGATGAATCATTGGTTTAAGAGTTCCTATGAATTGAGAGTTAATGCGATCGCATAAGATGTGTTAGATGCACAACTTATTAAAGTTATTCTGAGCAACCTATTCTGAGCAACCTCTCAAAAGTATCATAATCCACAGTTAAATAAACGTAACATCGTTCTTCAGTGATACGCTACGGAAAACGACATATTCATTCATCTGAAAGATTGTTGTACCGTAACACATCCTACTTTATATTCAAATTTGTCCTTTTCAAACAATACTTAAAAAATTAATTAATTATAAATAAGTATATTCAAAAACAATTTTATAAAAATAAAACAAGGTGTCAATTTATTAAATTAATCTTATTTAATCCACGAAAGATATATAAATTTTTGTAAAAACCAAGGCTAAATAACAAGTATTTATAATGGTCAAGTTCAAAGCATATCAAGATAAAGTAAAGTTTTACAGATGCATCACAAAATGCAAAGTACAAATGCATCTTCCTAAAGTAATAGTTAAGGAAAAAAGCAAATGATAAAATATATAAGAAATCAAACAAAAATTAAAGGGGGGGTCAGGAAACTGGCCTTAAATGCCTATAGAGACTATCTTCGGTAATCTCCAAGGTTTAAAGCCTAGCCAACTAAAACAACTCCGGCGGCTTTACCACCAGCGCATACCGGGCGATCGGATTACAACTCCAGAATTTGCCCAGCGACTGGCAGCAGTTAGTACGGAAATCAATAAACCTGTATGTGCCTATCTCAACCGTCGCGGACAAGTGATTCGGGTTGGGGTAGGCACGCCGCGTCAGACCCAAATTCCACTAATGGAATTACCACGTTACGGCGCGGAACGACTCAGCGGTATTCGTTGTATTGCCACCCAGTTGAAGTCAGAAGCAAATTCAGATTCTGCATTAACATCAATGGCTTTGCAACGTCTTGATGCTTTAGTTGTACTCAATGTTACAGCTTCTGGCTTTAAAAAGCGGGGTGGTGCTGCTTCTGGTTATGTTAAGGAAGCTTATTTAGCACATCTTACACCCCAAGATTCTCGCATATTAACTGCTGCTCAAGGGGGTAAGAATATCACCCCCAGCAATTATTCTGCTCCTAGTTGGAGTATATCCCCACCCATGAGCTTAGATATGCTCAGCAAACAAGACTTCATGGACTTGGTAGAAGGTCTAGAAGAGGAGTTTCGCCGAGAATATACAGCCCTGGATGTAGACTCTGACCACGAGCGAGTTCTGATTGTGGGTATTATGACAGGTGAACTGTCACCTCAAGAATTTCAAGATACTCTAGCAGAAATTGCCCAATTAGTCGATACAGCTGGCGGCGATGTTGTACAAATGTTGCAACAAAAGCGCAGTCGCGTTCATCCTCAAACCGTTGTAGGTGAGGGTAAAGTACAAGAAATTGCCTTGTCTGCCCAAACTTTAGGGGCTAATTTGGTTGTCTTTGACCGCGACCTATCACCAGCTCAAGTCCGTAATTTAGAAGCTCAAATTGGCGTGCGAGTTGTCGATCGCACCGAAGTAATTTTAGATATTTTTGCTCAACGTGCTCAGTCTGGTGCCGGTAAATTACAAGTAGAACTGGCACAGCTAGAATATATGCTCCCCAGACTGACAGGTAGGGGTCAAGCAATGTCCCGACTCGGGGGTGGTATCGGTACCAGGGGTCCTGGTGAAACTAAGTTAGAAACAGAAAGACGTGCCATCCAACGACGTATCACCCGCCTACAAAAAGAAGTTAATCAATTACACGCACATCGAGAACGCTTACGTCAAAGACGACAAAATCAAGGCGTTCCCACTGTAGCAATAGTCGGTTATACCAATGCTGGTAAATCTACCTTGCTTAACGCCCTCACTAATGCCGAAGTTTATGCTGCAGACCAGTTATTTGCGACCTTAGATCCGACTACACGTCGCTTAATTATTCCCCATGCAGTAACTGGCGAACGACAAGAAATTCTGCTGACAGATACAGTAGGATTTATCCATGAATTACCAGCATCATTAGTAGATGCTTTCCGGGCGACATTAGAAGAAGTCACCGAAGCCGATGCTTTGGTACATTTAGTAGATTTATCCCATCCAGCTTGGTTAAATCAAGTTAGATCGGTGAGAGAAATTCTTCGACAAATGCCGGTTACTCCCGGACCTGCAATTGTTGTATTTAATAAAATCGACGAAGCTGATAGCCAAACATTAGCGATCGCTAGAGAAGAGTTTCCTATGGCAGTGTTTATTTCTGCAGATAAGCGCTTGGGTTTGGAAAACTTGCGTCAGCGTCTTGGTCAGTTGATTAATTACGCTGTTTCTTCTCGATAATTTTCTTCTCGATAATTTTCTTCTTGATAATATCTAAGCGATTTCTTGTGTCAGCAATTTCTTGTCAAGATTTTCCTTATTAGTGCAGGCTTTAAATATTTAGAGACGCGTAGTGCAAACATGCCTGCAGGGCATGGTATCGCGTCTCTACCTTTGATATATCCAAGATAGTTCTTAAGTGAAACGTCCTTGACCTAATACAAATTTCCTTTAATATTGTTAACATTTAGAACTTGTTAACATTTAGAACGCGACAAGCCGAACGTTTATAGAAGGGAACTCTTAACGGGGAACTCTTAACAGATTCACATAATTGATGTGTAACAGTGTTTTTAAGTTGGTATAAAAATAAACAATATTCAATTCATTTTGCCCAAATACTTAATTTTGTTGCAATCTATATTTTCCTGTAAAGGTAAAAATTAGAGTGTACCGCCTGAAATTGTAGTAATAATACGCTCTTTGCCTGCTGGAGAAATTAAGGCATAATTATTGGAATTAAGAATTATTAATTAAATAGAGGACATAATGAGTGCAAAAGTAGAAATTTACACTTGGAGTACTTGTCCATTTTGTATTCGTGCCAAAAATCTCCTGAAAAAGAAAGGGGTTGATTACATCGAATATTGTATTGATGGTGATGAAATTGCTCGAGACAAGATGATAACTAGAGCAAATGGACAAAGTTCATTACCACAAATCTTTATTAATGACGATCATGTTGGCGGTTGCGATGATATCTACGGATTGGAATCTCAAGGAAAGCTAGATCTATTATTGGCATCTTAAAAGAGATTAACGGTTAACATTCAACATTAACTGTTAACCGTTACACCGGATAATTTAAATAGAACATATCCAAGACATTCCTGGTAGTTGAGGTTCAAAGCATGAAACTTGCTTTTATTATCGATCCCATCAGTAAACTCGACCCATGTCACGATACCAGTGTTGCTTTGATGGAAGAAGCGCAAGTGCTAGGACATGAGGTTTGGATTACTCAAGCCAATCAACTTAGTGTGGTAGATAGTAAAGCTTGGGCAGTTTTAGAGCAAGTGGAACTTAAACCAATTAAGTTAGTAGATAGACAATACGTAGTGGAAAATCCTTGGTATAAATTAAGCAAACCACTACTTATTCCTTTAGAAAACATGGATGCTGTCTTTATGCGGACAGATCCGCCAATGGACGCAACTTATCTTTATGCCACTTATACTTTAGATTATATAGATCCGCACAAAACATTAGTTGTTAATAGTTCAAATGGGATCAGAGCAGCAAATGAAAAAATGTATGCTCTCCAATTTCCCCAAGCAATTCCAGAAACTATTGTCACTGCGGACAAAGAAATAATTCGTCAATTTTTAGAAACTAAAGGAGCAGCTATCCTCAAACCTTTAGGAAATAAAGCTGGGGAAGGTATTTTATTTTTGCAACCTGGCGATCGCAACTTTAATTCAATCGTAGAACTTAGCACCTCTCAAGGAAAAGTACCAGTAATGGTGCAAGTTTATTTATCTGAAGCAAAAAATGGAGATAAACGAATTATACTTCTTGATGGTGAACCGATTGGAGCACTTAATCGCTTGAGTGGGCCTGGAGAATTTCGTAATAATATGGCGACTGGTGGTAGTGTTGCTGCAATTGAAATTACTCCTAGAGAACAAGAAATTTGTCGTCAATTAGCAGATACTTTACGTCGCGACGGTTTAATTTTTGTTGGTATTGATGTGATTGGTGGTTACCTGACTGAAGTTAATGTTACTAGCCCTACGGGTATTCGCGAAATAGATAGACTCAATAATATCAGTCTTGGCAAACAGGTAATCCAATGGGTCGAGCAAAGAAACAGTAAAATTGAAGCTTGAAAAAGCAGAAGCTCTAGCAATATATTACTAGCCGAAGACTAATAACAAAATTGAACACAAAAATTCCATAAAAATCAAAATACAGAAATTACAACAAAATCAAAAGTTTAGGTACAGTCAATTAACGCTTCTGAACAAAAGTGTTTAAACGGATACCATACAGCACTTTGCAAGTAGATGAGGTACATTCCCCCTGCTAAGCAGCAATTCTCATTATGAGAATGATTTTCATCGGGATATGAGATTTTGATCAATTCAATTGCCTGAAAGTCTCATTTAATCGTTAAAAGATATGAGCAAAAAAGCCTCAGGTAACTTCGCTTTTAGTACAAAAGTTTTAAAATGAGAATTGCTGCCTGCTAAGAGCTCCCCTGCATTCTAAAGATATGAGGTGTATCTCACGCTTGATGAAATCGGCTGTTATACTGCACAGGTTCACAATCTGAGTTTTTGTTTAAATCATTAGGCGAGATTATTGGATGCGCTCAAACTAACCTAAAAGCACAATCTCTGCCTATGCGAAGTATAACTAAACTATTAAATAATACACAGACCAAGTTTGACCAGAAGAAAGCTTAACTGCTGGTCAAAAATATAAATATATATTGAAATAGCATATGAATGCTCGCCTAAAGAACATAGCAGTTCAAATTTGGCAAGTATTTATTTTGTTTATGAGAAAAAGCTATCAATATTGACTTTGGAGCAAACATTAGAGCCACACAAAAACTTTACACTTCTAATTGAGACTAGACACAACTAGAAAACATTTTGAGGTGGCTGACCCCTAGCCAAAAAAATTGAATTTGTAGGTAGCATGGACTAATGAAAGTCCTCTATATAATTTACTTGTCTAATTTAATTTTCTAAACCTCCCAATCGTTCGAATAATAAATTAGTTTTTCCTACAAAGGATAAAACAAGACACACAATCAAAACTGGTTGATTCCCAACAATCGCATTACAGCGATCGCATTCCAGCAATCACAAATTTTAAATTCTCTTATAGTTAATCGAATCCAAAACTTAAAATTCCCAAAACTTAAAATCGTAGTTTAATTTCGTGGACTCCTGCGTCGCAAGAAATCAGGAATATCGAGTACGGGTTTATCTTTGGGTTCCGAAGTTGGTGTCGGAGAATTCACTGGGGGAGTAGAGGGTGTTTGTCGTTTTTGTGGTTGGGGTGCCATACGTACACTAGTGACATTTTGTGGTTGCTGTACGGGCATTTCTCCAGTAAAACCAGTCGCAATGACTGTAATTCTTACTTCTCCTTGTAGTCGATCGTCAATCACTGCACCAAAAATAATATTGGCATTAGGATCGACAACTTCATAAATAGCTTCAGCCGCTGCATTCACTTCGTGTAGCGTAAGGTCACTACCACCAGTAATATTTAATACAACACCTCTTGCTCCTTCTATGGAAGATTCCAGCAACGGTGAAGAAATAGCAGCGATCGCAGCTTCCCTGGAGCGGGACTTACCAGAACCAATACCAATTCCCATCAATGCAGAACCAGCATCAGCCATCACAGCTCGCACATCCGCAAAGTCAACGTTGACCAAACCAGGGATAGTAATAATATCGGATATCCCCTGGACACCTTGACGTAATACATCATCTGCATAGCGAAAAGCTTCTTGCATGGAAGTTTGTTCTGGAATCACTTCCAGCAGTTTATTGTTCGGAATAATAATTAAGGTATCTACCCGACTTTTAAGACCTTCAATTCCTTGCTCTGCTTGAGTGCTGCGACGACGTCCTTCAAATATAAACGGACGTGTTACGACACCAACAGTTAAAGCACCCATTTCCTTGGCGACTTCAGCTACTATTGGAGCTGCACCAGTACCAGTACCACCTCCCATCCCAGCAGTAATAAATACTAAGTCAGCACCTTCTAAAGCTGTAGCAATTTCATCTCGAGATTCTTCCGCTGCTTTTTGACCAATCGCTGGATTACCACCAGCTCCTAAGCCTCGAGTTAACTTTTGCCCAATTTGTAAGCGACTCGGGGCTGATGCCATAGTTAAAGCCTGAGCATCAGTATTAATTGTCCAAAACTCAACCCCACTCACATCAGAGGCAATCATACGATTAACCGCATTTCCGCCGCCACCACCAACGCCAATTACCTTGATGTTGGCAACGCGACCCGGAACAATATCACCAATCCGATTATCCTCAAGGGGAGTTTTATTATCGTTATTTTGTCCAAAAGTCAATCCGGAATGACTGAAAGGATTCGTGGAGTTCACCGCTAAGGATAACTCTGGCTGTCCCGGAGATTGAGAGTTTCTGTAGGTAAGCCCTTGGTTGTTATCAAGTGTCATCAGATTCGTGTGCAAGTAGATAAACGACTTTTAAGGTGCTTTTCACCCGCATAGTCAACTATAGTTTGACGCGGTCAA
>JAAUYD010201426.1_pt1 | contig 10717 bp, 9 predicted proteins | sample 7278101 | NCBI WGS metagenome assembly JAAUYD01 (sample SAMN14350128, study PRJNA611818) | marine sediment metagenome | isolation source: surface marine sediment (0.6m) | place: French Polynesia: Moorea | collected 2018-08
AGAGTTGGATGAAGCACAGCAGCTTGTTAATTCACTTCCCACTGGTTCTAGTGTGAAAGAATTGCGCGATCGCTTGCTGGTCGTTTTAATGGTGGTTCAAGGCTGTCGCCAGATAGAACTATATCGCTTAAATGTAGGAGACGTGATTAGACGTAAGGATAAAGTAGGCATAAGAGTTAGGGGTAAAGGGAGCATTCGAGTAGTACCGCTAAAAGCAGATGTAGCTAACTTACTAGATCTCTATATCAAAGCAAGAAAATCTTCTGGAGAAAAGCTCAAACCAAGCAGCGCGATGTTTATCAGTTTTTCTCCCAACGTCAGGGGTCAAGTTGAAAATCGCTTGACTAGAACTAGTATGCAGCGCATTGTCAATCACTATTTAGAAGCAGCTAGACTCAAGCACAACGAAAATCGAACTGTTACCACTCACGGATTGCGCCATACAGTGGGTTATTTACTTCAGACGGCGGGTAAACCTTTGAGAGTGATTCAAGAATTTTTAGGTCATGCCGATCCTCGAACGACCGCTATCTATGCTCATATTGCTAGTTTGTGGTCTGACAATCCCGTCACGAGTATCAATATTTTTGTTTAAAATTTTCTGATAAATAAGATAGATACTGAACCATTCTTTAGATTAGAGCGAGTTCCCAACTCCATCTAAACTATTTGAAGGTGACATTAATTGTTAAAAAAATAAAATTTAAAATTATTATTTGTCATTAAAAAATCTAATATTGATGTTGCGATCGTCTAAAAAAACTAGTTTTTATTTTTTAATTTTGCGCTTTAAAATAGAGAAAAAATTTTTTTATTTACTACTTGTTTTTTGGTTTTAATTTTGCTAGTTTAAATATTGAAAAAATAGTCATTAGTTTAAAAATGGGTAAACGTAAAACAAATAAAACTGTTCAAGATGAATGGTATACACCCCATTGGCTTATAGACCAGATCCGAGAAGAATTTTTTGGAGGTCAAATAGATTTAGACCCCGCTTCTTGTGTTGTAGCTAATAAGGTTATTAAAGCTGTGAGGTTTTATTCTAAAGAAGATAACTCTTTAAATAAACCATGGTTAGCTAATACCTTATTTATTAATCCCCCTTATGGTAGTCGTGGTTTACTCAATAAATTTACAGCTAAGCTTGTTTCAGAGTTTCAGCTTGGAAATATAGGTGAAGCTGTTTGTCTCACTAAAGATGGTACAGATACAAATTGGTTTTATAATTTACTTTGTGGTGATGGTTTAATGGCTTTTACTCTTGGTAGAGTATCTTATTTAGATGCTGAAACTTTACAACTTGAAGAATCACCATCATCTGGACACTTACTAACTTACTTTGGCGTGCGCAAAAAAGATTTTATAAATTTTATTGATTGTTTGGATATTCCTAAAGGAAGTGGCTATCCTAGAAAATTTATTTTTCCCAATTTAACTAGAGAAAGCACTTCCACCATAAGTCAACTGTCAGCATAACTAGTTTAGTTAAATATGAATGTAATTTGTATTAGCGAAGACAAATATCTGACATTCACAGATATATTTTAACCCCTATTGTGCAGTATTTACTATTTGTATTGCTGCACAAGGTTTTATTTTATCTAGTTAAAAAAACTGGCTAAAAGTCGTTAATGTCGCGGTTGTTTTGTGGTTTTTAAATCTAGCGTTACTAATTTTGGCTTTTAGGTGGGTGTGGTCGTAGGGCAATGAGTGCTGTGGAGCTTCAAAAATCGATTTCTAGCCATGTTGGATATGGGCAGTGGGTGTTTTTATGGTTTTTGAATTTAGCGGGGGTAATTTTGGCATTTAGGTGGGTGTGGTCGTAGGGCTGTGAGTGCTGTGGTGCTTCAAAAATCGATTTCTAGCCGTGTTGGATGTGGGCAGTGGGTGTTTTATGGTTTTTAAATGTAGGACGGGTAATTTTGGCATTTAGGTGGGTGTGGTGTGGTGAGATGTTTTTTGTGTGGGGGAAAATAAACTATGCCGTTTAGTTTTCTTTTGAAACAAAATTTTGAGTGTATTTCAGATGTTGGTACTACGTTCACTAACCCCATATTATATCCAGTAATTAGAAAACTTACAATTATACAACATTGTACATCACATACCAGTAAAGAGTTTAACCCTACACTAAAACGTACGTTTGAAAGGTGGCGAACTTTACGAAAAATGGCTAAATTTAAAAGTTCGCCACTTAAGAATTACGTTTTTTCGTTACCCCCAAAAAATGCTGAAACTATTGAAAATTCGTTGTTTGTAATATATTTGTAACGCTTATTTTACCGTTTCGTCTACCAGTCGATTACGTTCTCATCAGGGCTAAAATATTTTTTAATTTTTAACTCGTTTTCTCTTTCTCTATGAGTTATGCGGTTGTGTTTATTTTTTTTGTATATCGCTAATAAGTGAGTGACTGGATTAGTAACGCCGCTTAAAACCATATCATAAGCGCATTCAATCATTTTATCGTAATTAATAGTATGGTCAACATCCATGAAAAAGTCTTCTATTGAGAGACTATATTTATTTTTGGAGTTAAAAAGACTTCTATCCCATCCATAGTATTGGTTGGTAGTCTGGTATAAAAATTGACTTTTGCTAAATGGTAATAATCTAACTACTTTTGCTATAGAATCACCCACTATCATCCCCATAGCATAATATTTAGCAGGTTTATCTTGAAATTCATTAAGCTTTAATAATTCTGTTTTTACTTTGAGTTTTGGAAATTTTATATAACCACCATTATTACTGAGCATATTCATAACTTCGATACATGGTTGAATACTATTTGTTTCTCTTTTTATTTCTCCATTTTCATCTTTTACAAATTTCTCTATAAAAGTAACCTCGTCATAATGGTCTTTTTGATTGTATGCTCTAAACACATTTATATATAGACCAGTTTTACTATTTTCTAGGAGGTAGTTACTAGCACCATGAACGGTTATTTTATTAATTATTTGTTTAGGCTCCCAACTAAAATAGCCTTTACGAGTAGTTTCTTTAAACCTAATTATTTCATTAGTTTCGTAGTTCGTTTTTACATAGATATTTATTCTTTCGGATTTTGTTGACCAGGCATCAGGGAATGTTTTGTGTATGTGTCGAGTAATAGCTCTATCAATCCATAACTTACTATGATGTTTTAAATGCAATATTTTCCCTTTTTTGTAGATAATAGGATAACCACTATCTGAGAGTGTTATCTTATCACAATTATCTATAGGTGCCAGTTTTAAATCTTTATTTTTCAGTCCTTTCCATCTAACTACATTATTTCCATTCACACTTCTATCTTTTCTTCTAGGATAAATTACTTTATTTAAGTTAAAAGTACCACCATCAGTAATAATAAAGTTAGAGTAGCAAGCTTTCATAAACTGCCATCCTTCATGGCGACATCTACTAGTAATATTGTTACCTGCTACACTGTTGCTTATTTTGAAATATGGACTACAGAGAACACCATAAATAGTATTACAGATTAATTTGTAATAATCGTTTAGTGGATGTCTAGGTTTTTTAGGATATCTTTTACGATTGATAATCAGATGTTTAATTAATAAATTACCTAAAGTATCACCAAACCAATATGTATGCGTGTCATCTATTAATTTACGTTTTATAAGTTCATTTCTTAAACCAGTTCTTTTAAATTCTCGTTTACCATTATGATTATTTACTTTATTAATATAGTCATCATAATTTTTACATTGAGTACTTTTAGGGTATACTATCCACGCAGTTACTTTGATGTTTTTTAGTAATTCATTTTTTTGTTTTTCACTAGTAAGATTTTTAATAAAATCTAAACCATCATGTGTTAAAATACCAGCTCGAATTTCGCGAGTAAGTATTTTAACGTTACCTTCATCTAAAAAGTCTGTAATAGGTTTTTCATCTAATGGATTATATTTTATATTTTTATTTATAGTATCTAATTTCTTTTTTGCCTGTTCGATACAATATGTATACCATTTATCTGATATGGCGTGTTTATATTTACTACTGGGGACTAACCAACTTTGGAAGTAATCCTGTTCATTTTTCAAAATATAGCCATTAGTATCTATAGAAGCTATCCACATATTAGGTAATAATTCCCCATCATACATATCAAGCCATTTTTCTAAAGTAGGATATTTATTTTTACCATCTAAAGGAAAACCTACAATCTCAGGAAAACCTAAAGCAAGTAATAACAATATCATCCCAGTAGAATAAGATCCGTCCTGGTCGGCATCAACTATCGCACCTATATCTATGCGGTCTAGAGGTCGATTGTTATAGCATAAACCACCAAATACTTTGGCTAAAAGAGAAGCACTATCCATGCGTTTTAGTAAGTTTTCGGGATTAACACTCGAAATTAAATGATATAAAGTTTCTCTATCTTCTAACCAGTCAATATTATATTTATGACAAACAACTTGCTCTAAAAGTCTAGCAACAGTAGAGCCTATAGTTAATTTGGGTTCAAATAACCATTCAGGTGGTAAACCAAGGTCATTATGAATAATTGAGTACTGTTTATAATTAGCCTCAATCATATCGTATACGCATAGGTCATTACTAATGTATTTACTATTTAGTATAGGTTTATCGTAAGAGAATCTTATCATATCGGTGATAGGGAGATAGCCTAATTCATATGCGAGTGTTAAATCTTTCGTTATATCTTTATCTGGTAATTTATCACTTAACCCTGCTATTATTAAACTATCTTTGAGCGATTTATTTCCGAATAAACCGATAGTATCTACTAGTTCAATTTCTATATTAAATATTTCACCCGTTTCATCACAACGTAGGTAATGGTTACGAAAAAATGTATGATTTTGAAATTTATTACCACCTTTTAGTCGTTTAGTAGAGTTAAAATTTCTATTAGAAGTAAGCATGTTATGTAGTTCTATCCTAATAGTCCCACGAGTACATAAAAAAGCAATATCGGCGGTTAAAAAGTGACCAAAAACCATAAATCTTATAGACCGATATTTTTTCTCAGGGTTATAGTCTAATTTAATAATTTCCCAGTTATTATCAGTGTAATGATTTAGTAAATCTAATAAAATACTATCTTGAGGTATATCAGGATATTTATGATGAGGCGAGCAAATCAGACTAAGTTCTTTAGGTGTTTTAACTGGTTTGGCTTGAATAAAAGCTAGTTGTCTATGTGTGGTATTTTCATCATATTTGGGTAATGGTAGTTCGAGAATAATTTTTTCAATAATTCCTTTTCTTAATGCTTTAACAAGTAAATCAACATACTCAGTATCGAAGTCTATTGGCGCTAATATAGTTTTTATATCACTATCTATTTTGCGAATATCATTAATAAAGTCATTGTTAAAAATATGTTGGCAACCAGGTTTTAAGTTGGCTTCAGTTGTTAACATAGTATTATTAGTTAGGTATATTATTACCGCGTTAGCCGAGCCATGCTAAAACGCGGTGATTTTCAAACTACTGCTGTAACAGTGCTTGAGAGCCTATGACTTTTTTTTGGTCATAGGTTTTAGAGTATCTACGTCGATCGACCAAAAACCGCGATCGGTTTTAACGACGCTGGCAACGAAGACAGTTCCTATTTTTCCTTTTAAAAAGTCAATGACATCTAGCTTAGGTGCTTCAGTAATTTCAAAACCTTCATCGTCTAGATTTTCAGGTTTGACTACTTCAAAACCTTCTTCGTCTTCAACCGTTTCAGGTTCGGGTAACTCAAAACCGAAAGCAGTAAGTGTTTTACCGAGCAAGTTATCGGGGTCGTAAGTAAAGCCAGTAGTAATGCTGATTACTTGTTTTGTTCCGTAGAACTTACCCATACAATCGAAGTTGATTTTAAACATAGACCAGGGTTCACCGTCTTTTTTTACACCTTCCTTGGTGTCAGTTCCGATAAAGGTAAGCTTTGACAAACCTTGCTTGTTCTTAGCAGGTTGAAATTTGGCAGTAAACATTAGGTTTACCTCATATAATGGTGTTTGTTGCCACAACGCTTTTAATGACGTTCATGTGGCGTTGGTCCCGTCGTTAATTAGTCATCGCGATCGTCATTAGCGAACGCCAATTATCTGGGAGCATTGAATCTTGTTGAGAAGATTGCGACTGATTGAGGGCTACTACTTTTTTTTATGTAAGTCAAAAACTTTATAAAATTGTCCAGGGGTTAGCCAACCCGTAATAGTTCCACAAGACAAACAAATCAGCTTGGCACAGTGATTTTTTACCTCGGTCGAGCGAACAATTTTGCTAGAGACACAACCACAATGTCTGCAATTGATTATTCGAGGAGGAAAATCGCCACCAAACAATTGGTGGGGATGTTGTAGAACACTTTGCGCCTCTTCAAGTGTCAACGCTACTGTTTTTTCGTTTGTTTGTGGTCTGAAAACCACGTACCAGCGTTTATTGCTCTTTCTTTCTTTAATGGGAATAGCTTTGATTTGAAGCTTATTACTGTAAGCATTTAAATTTGAGACCATAAAAAATTTTCTCTGAATGTTTACATGATGGATACAGAGATACTTATTGGTCTTCAAATCAATAAAAAAACTTGTAGGGTCTGTCTTGATTAAAAATCAAGATGGTATGATAGATGTTATACTGGGTTAAAAACCCCACAGAGAAAGTAATTCAGCTGCAACTGTAATTACTTTTGTAATATAATAGTAGTCTACAAGTTTTCATTGATTTGAAAACTTAGATAAGTAACTCCTGCAAGAGTTGCTTATCAAAAAATTCCAACTAGATGTGGTAATAATTAGTCTTAATTTTGACAACTCTAGCTTATACTAATTAAGACTAAAAAAAGCACATTAAATAAGAAGAATTTCTCAAACAGCTAATCCCGATCGCTGGAAGCATTATGTTAGCTGTGTTTTTTTGATCGTTAAATTTTATAACAATAAAACCTGGTATTAGTAGTAAAACAGTTTAACAAAATAAAATAGTCAGATATAATTCACTATTCAATTTTAAAAGTTTATGGAACATTTAAAACTGAAGTTAACATCTGAAGAGAAAAAATTATTTGAAGATATATACAATTTAAAAGTAAGTCAAAGAATAAGGAATAGAATAGAAGTATTAATTTTGTTTGATAAAGGACTGATTGCTAAAGATATATCTAAAGAATTAAATTTAGCGTATCAGTTTGTAATAAAAACACACAAAAAATGGATTAAAAATGGAATACCTAGTCTTTTTGATAAATACAAAAAAAATAAAAATTATTTAATAACTGATAAAGATTTAGAAATTTATCATAATAATATTGATCGGAATAAAACTTGGGAAGAAAAAGCTAAAATATTATCTGAAATTACTGGTAAAAATATTAGTTCAGATCGACTTATAAAAAGGTCTATTCATGACAGTATGGTTCATCGAAATGCAATAACAATAACTAAAACATACAGTTATATAAATGAAGATGATTATGATTTTTTTAATACAGATCTAATATATAGCGATGGCATAATAAAACCTTTAAATAAGCAATTTATTTATGTTGAAAGAGAAATAAAATATACAATTCTAAGTAAAAAAAATAATTTAGAAATTCCTAAAATAACATATGATTTTAGTCAAGATTTTAAAAAGATAAAATTAACTAAAGATGAAAAAGAAAAGTTAGAAAAATATTTTGGTACAAAACGAACTACTCCAGATGACGTGATATTAAGGTAATTCAAACCCATTGAGCATTATAAATTTTTCTGACAGGTTGATAAAAACAAGTATCTATAAGACCTAAAAATAAAACTCTTATGTCGTAATTAATTTCTTTAAAAGTATCAAAATTCAACTCATCATAACCAAACTCTTTTTCTATAGATGAAATTCTTTTCAAAATTCTTTGAGACTCTAAAACCGCACATAAATTACCATTATCAATCAGTTTTTTAGTGTTATATATAATATCATTATTTATAAAAGGTTTTATAAATTCACCATTGGCGCGAAAAGTAGCAGATTTCACATGGTTAGCATAAAAATGTTTGTCAGAGTGTCTTATTATATATTTATAGGGATATGTTCTATATGGTGGGAATGTGTTTAAAAGATTTACTAAGTCAACAAACTCACTATAGCAACCATAAAAAAACACTTGTTTTAAATCATAATTTTTAAACTTTTTTAATTCTTTTAATAGATCTTCAAAATTTTTATATATTTTTTCGGCAAAAAATAAAGTCATATTTTTTTTAGGATATACATCTATTTGTTCAAAAGGAAAAATCAAACAGCAAAAAGTAATACCTTTTAATTGCGACCATATATAAAGATGTTTGATTGTATATTCGTTAAATTCTTTTTGAGATAATAAATCAAAATAATTCATAATTTTGCACCTTCTAGAGCGAAACAAAGGGACATTACAATATCGTCATTTTTATTGTTAGGTGCAGAGTAGCCATTGTCATTTTTTCTAAAATTAAGCAGCTCATCTAGGACTACCCTATCATTAGGTATTGTTAGTTTTTTCGTCTCAAAAGCTAACAATAATCTATTAATCATTCTGGCTTTACTTTCTTGTGTAGTTTTGATGGGGAGAAAATAGCGATCGGGATGAGTTTTAGAAAGAGACTCTTGATAAACAACTCCCACACCACCAGTCCATTCGATCGCCACTTTCTCAGGACGGTATAAATCGATTAACTCGCTAATCTTGAATAGATGATATTCGCTAGACACTTCACGTTTACGATAGTAATTAACTAGGTGCAAAACTCCAAAATCATCTAGCTTCAGTATTGTAAAAACACAGTAATCTTTACCAATAGTAGAAGTATCTAAACCAGCATAATAAAAACACCCATAGTCAGGTATTTTTTCAATTTCTCCTGTTGCCGACTCTCTAATTAAAGCGCTACTAAATATGATCGACTCTGAATGTAGGAAGGATAAATTAAACTCTTGCTGTAGCGCCATTTCTGATAATTCAAACTGCTTTTTAATATCATCTAGATAGGTTTTTTTCTTTAGGCTATATAGCGGGTGTGCTAACCAGTGAATAAGAACTTTACCCCACCCATTTAAATCAGTCCAAGATTGATACCCTTCGATATTTTCAGAGCGAATATCCTCAGCAGTTTTGAGTATGTCGCGAGCGCACGGATTATTAGAATTTAATTTTTGCCAATACCAGCCACTTTGACCACTAGGTGTACTGTTAATAATTAATCTGGCTTTATTTCCGAGCATTGATGTAGTTGGAACACTAGCCCTAAACAACTCTTCTATCTCAGGTACAAAAGCAGCTTCATCATAGAAGATAGCGCAAACACTTTCTAAACCACGTGAGCCATTGATACTACCATTACGAAATAAAATCCTACCACCAGTAGACAATTCTAAGTCAGTTAGGTTATCGGTCTTGAGAGTAACATAATCTTGTATGCTCTCTATACTCCTACGTAACCTTTTAGCAAGACCACTAGTATCTGATTGATTTTTGCTAAAAACTACAGCTAGATAAGCAGGGTTAAGACAAGCTTTCCAGAGAAAATAATTCAAGATGGTTTCAGTAACACCAAGTTGTCTTGTCTTGCATATAACGGTTGTTTGATGTTTCTCAATACAATCTATTAACTTAACTTGGTATGGATAAGGGTCAAAATAAACGATACCTTCACCCGAGCGGATTTTGCATAGTTTAGCAAAATCACACCATCGAGCGGGGATAAGTGTATTTAAAGATTCAATATTTTTATAAAATTTAGCCCTATTCTTTAAGCAGAGTTTATTTTTAATCATTTGGTTGAGAGTCTAAATTTATAACATTTGAACCGTTAAATTTATGCCCTAAAGATTCTAAATGTTGCATAGCTTTATTCTCATTAATCATCATTTCCAGACCTAAGATCCTTGTATACATCTCAAAAATTAACCGCATACCTTTTATGTGTTCAGTAGGATAGGAACCCAGGTCATTTAAGTTATAAGATAATTTTCTATCTACTAAAGCTAGATTTTTAAAGAGTATGATTGATATGGCTTTTTGTGAACCATAAATTACTTTTTCTAGATTTTCTTCTAAATTTTCAAAATCTTCATGAGATAATCCTAGAGATTTGCAGTAATTATCAAAATTAACTAACTCAGGTTTTTTATCTACATTATCAACCAACTTATGTTTGGGATTTTGTAAGTGTGAGAGGGCGTGTTTTCTAAGAGTAGATAAGCTAACTTTGAAACCTCGATCGCAACACCATTGAGAGATTTCCTTATAGCTACAGCCTGACAAGATTTTATTATCTATGTCAGTCTGCAACTCGTTGTTACAGACTTTACAATTCATCTAACTTTCAATACCAATTAATTCTTTAAAATCAACACCTTTACCTTTTCTATTATCTGCTTCCTCAAGTTCGTGTTTGTTATTATGCTCCTCTATGTATTTGTGATTGTCAAAAAACTTACTTATTGTTTGTCTATTACTTCCTGTTAATTTAAATACCATACCTTTACTGATATAAACTTTGTTACTTCTTTCAGTCTGTTTATCGTTATGTTCTATTATTGCTTGTATAGCTTTTTCAATCTTGTAGTCAGCCGAACCTTTGACAGTGGTTTTATTTAATGTACCCTCTTCTTCCATCTTTTCAAATTCAGATTGCTTTTTGGCAATACCATTTATGTATCGAGAGCGCCATAATAAACCTTCTCTAGCTAGATCTTGAAGCGTCAAACCACTATTAACGAT
>JAAUYD010204882.1_pt1 | contig 10712 bp, 10 predicted proteins | sample 7278101 | NCBI WGS metagenome assembly JAAUYD01 (sample SAMN14350128, study PRJNA611818) | marine sediment metagenome | isolation source: surface marine sediment (0.6m) | place: French Polynesia: Moorea | collected 2018-08
GCCAAAGATGAACGGCGCCATCTTCGGGTTCCAGTAACGGGTCTGATGACCAAAGTGCACGCCAGCCTCAAGCATCTGGCGCATGGTTACGTCTGCCATGAAGTATCTCCGGGTTAGGCCTCCGCATACCCCGGTTCACAACCCATTTTCAGGCAGGGCACCCAGTGAACAGTGTCGGTATGCGTGTGAATTAGTAGTACACCGCAGACAACAGGTTGCCCCCGGCGCGCGCGCTTTATACCATAGCCGGCGCGCTATCGGAACGCTTTTTTCTCGAGATTCCGCTTTCTTGGTACCAGTTACCTTTTGATTCCTGGTACCAGTTACCTTTAACCGAGTCCAATTGGTCGAATTGGACTCGGTTAAAGGTAACTGGTACCTAAACCCATTGAGCCATGACCGTTACGATCAAAACCCCCGAACAGCAGGACAAGATGCGTGTGGCCGGCCGCCTCGCAGCCGACGTACTCGACATGATCGGGGATTATGTCAAACCCGGCATCACGACCGGAGAACTCGACCGGATCTGCCACGAGTACATCACCGGCAAACAGGACGCGACCCCTGCCCCGCTCAACTACCGTGGCTTTCCCAAGTCGATCTGCACGTCCGTCAACAACGTCGTGTGCCACGGAATACCGGGCGACAAGACCCTGAAGTCGGGTGACGCGGTCAATATCGACATCACGGTGATAAAGGATGGTTTTCACGGCGATACGAGCCGTATGTTCCTGGTTGGCAAGGAAAACATTCTGGCAAGCCGACTGTCCAAGGTCGCGCGGGAGGCCATGTGGCTCGGCATCCAGGAGCTTGCGCCCGGCAAGCGGCTCGGCGACGTCGGCGAAGCCATTCAGAAACACGTCGAGCGGCACCGCTACTCGGTCGTACGCGAGTACTGCGGACACGGTATCGGCCAGACGTTCCATGAGGATCCGCAGGTGCTGCACTATGGCCGCCGCGGCACCGGCATGGAACTGCGCGAGGGCATGACTCTGACCGTCGAACCGATGGTCAACGCAGGCAAAGCCGGTGTACGACTGATGCCCGATGGCTGGACGGTCGTGACACGCGACCGCAGCCTGTCGGCCCAATGGGAACACACCTGCCTGATCACGGGCGACGGTTTCGAGGTGCTGACCCTGGGCGCCGATGATCGTTCGACAAACCAATGAGTTACATTGCAATTCGTGAATCGTTGGCATCGGCTGGCGAGGACCTTCGAGCGCGTTTCGAGGCCGGCGAGCCGGTGATCCAGCTCGTGCATGCACGTGCGCAGGTCATCGACGAAATCATGTGCCGCCTCTTCCACGAGACGATTGCCGATACAGGCGCGGCGCTCGTTGCCGTGGGAGGCTATGGGCGTGGCGAACTCCACCCGCACTCGGACGTCGACATCATGGTGTTGCTGCCCGATACATTGCCGGACGGTGCCGATGATCGCCTGTCTGCATTTGTCACGTCGCTCTGGGACATCGGTCTCGAGGTTGGTCACAGCGTTCGCACGCTCGAGCAGTGCGGCGAGGAAGCGGCCTCGGACCTGACCGTTGCGACCACACTGATGGAAGCGCGCCTGCTGGCCGGGCCCGGAGAGCTGTTCAGCGCGTTGGATGCCTTGATCTCGACTGACAATATGTGGCCGTCCGACCGTTTCTTCGAAGAGAAACGCAAGGAGCAGATCGCCCGCCACCATCGCTACCACGACACGGCTTATAACCTGGAGCCCAACGTCAAGGGCAGCCCGGGCGGCCTGCGTGACATCCAGATGATCGGCTGGATCGCCAGACGGCATTTCGGCGTCGGCGCGTTCCGGGAACTCGTCGATCACGATTTCCTGACGCCCGGCCAGGTCCAGCGCCTGGAAGATGGCCAGGCGTTCCTGTGGCGCATCCGCTTTGCCCTGCACGTCCTGACAGGACGCCGCGAGGACCGGTTGCTGTTCGACCACCAGAAGAAACTGGCCGAGATGCTTGGCTACGAGGACGCGACGTATACGCTCGCGGTCGAGCAGCTCATGCAGCGTTACTACCGGACCGTGATGGACCTCAGCCGTATCAACGAGATGCTGCTCCAGCTCTTCGAAGAAGCGATCCTGATGGACCCCGGCGCGCCGGCGGAGCCGCTGAACGAAAGATTTCAGGTCAAGAACGGCTACCTGCAGACCGTCCACGACCAGGTCTTTCGCAACGATCCCTCCGCCCTGCTCGAGCTGTTCCTGCTGCTGCAGCAGAATCCCGAAGTTCGCGGCGTCAGTGCCTTTACGATCGGGCTGATCAAGCGCAGCCTGTACCTGATCGACGACGAGTTTCGTCAGAATCCGCGCAACCATCGCCTGTTCCTCGCGATACTGCGCGCGCCGGAAGGAGTTACGCACGAACTGCGCCGTATGAACCTGTACGGCGTCCTTGGCCTCTACATCCCGGCCTTCGGTCGCATCGTCGGACGGATGCAGTACGACCTGTTTCACGCCTACACGGTCGACGAACACACGCTTTTCGTCGTGTCGAACCTGAGGCGTTTCGCGTTGACGCGATTCGACCACGAGTTCCCGAATTGCAGCGAAATCATGCAATCGCTCGAGAAACCCGAGATCGCCTATCTCAGCGGCCTTTTCCACGACATTGCCAAGGGCCGCGGCGGAGACCACTCGGAACTCGGAGCCGTGGACGCGGAGGCGTTCTGCCTCGAGCACGGGCTAAGCCAATACGAAGCCGGCATTGTGGCCTGGCTTGTGCGCCATCACCTCGCGCTGTCGATGACGGCCCAGAAACAGGACATTCACGACCCTGACGTCATCAACGAGTTCGCCATGCTCGTCGGTGATCCGCTGCATCTCGACTACCTCTACCTGTTGACCGTTGCCGACGTACGCGGCACCGATCCGAAGCTCTGGAATTCCTGGAAGGCGCAGTTGTTTCACGACCTGTATCGCCTGACACGGCGCGCACTGAGACGCGGGCTCGAGAACCCGATCGACCGTGACCTGCTTCTTGAAGAGAGACGCGAGGAAGCCCGATCGATTCTGATCGGACGTGGCGTTCCGGAGGCTCGCATCGACGAGGTCTGGTCGCTGCTCAACGACAACTACTTCCTCAGGCACCGCGTCAAGGAGATCACCTGGCACACCGAGTGGCTGGCCGATTCGGATACATCATCGGCAATCGGTCTGGTTGACGTGCGGCGCCGCAAGACCGGTGACGGCATCGAAGCCGTGCTTTTCACGCCGCGCGAAAAGCGCACGTTTGCCCATGCCACGGCCGTCCTAGATGAACTCGGCATGACGATCATGGATGCGCGCATCGTTTCGCTGGACAACGACCGCAGTATCGTCACGCTCGTATTCGCCGAACTCGACAGCCGCGTCGATAGCGACGAGGCACGCATCAACAAGATTCGCCGCGGCCTGACCCGCATTCTCACGGCGTCCAGCGACCAGGTATTGTCGGTCACGCGCACCGTCCCTCGCCAGGCGCGTATGTTCACGACGACGACGACGGTCGATTTCAGCCGCAGTACTTCGGCCGACCAGACCGTACTTGAACTACGCGCCGCGGATCGGCCTGGCCTCCTCAGCGCGATCGGCCAGGTATTCATTGAACAAGGTATCGACATCGAAGCAGCGAAAATCGTGACTATTGGTGAGCGTGCAGAAGACGTATTCTATGTGTGCCTCGAGTCCGGCGGCGGTGCGCTGGACGAGCAACAACAGGAGAAACTGGGCAAGGCGCTGCTCGAGCAACTCGACAGCGCTGCCTGAGACGGGCGAACACTATGCAGGACCTCGAATCAATCATTGAACATGCGTTCGACCACCGCGCAGACGGATTCGACGACCGCAATACGATCGAGGCGGCCGTGCGGGAGGCGCTTGCACTGCTTGATTCGGGCAAGGCGCGCGTCGCGGAGCAGCGCGGCGGCGAATGGCATGTCAATCAGTGGTTGAAGAAGGCCGTCCTGCTCAGCTTCGGGCTTCACGACAACGAGGTCATCGAGAGCGGGCACAGTCGTTTCTACGACAAGGTGCCGATGAAGTATGCCGACTACACCGACGAGCAGTTCCGGGCAGACGGAGTGCGCGTCGTACCCGACGCAATCGTTCGCCAGGGTGCCTATGTCGCGCCGGACGTCGTGCTGATGCCCAGCTACGTCAATATCGGCGCCTACGTCGACAGCGGTACGATGGTTGACACCTGGGCGACGGTCGGCAGCTGTGCGCAGATCGGCAGGAACGTGCACCTCTCGGGCGGCGTCGGCATCGGCGGCGTACTCGAGCCTGTCCAGGCCGGGCCGACGATCATCGAGGACGACTGCTTCATCGGCGCACGCTCCGAGGTTGTCGAAGGCGTCATCGTCGAGAAAGGCTCGGTGATTTCCATGGGCGTTTACCTCGGGCAAAGCACGCGCATCTATGATCGCGAGACCGGCGAGATCACCTACGGTCGGATCCCGGCCGGATCGGTCGTCGTATCGGGCAACCTGCCCTCGGCCGACGGCAAGTACTCATTGTATTGCGCGGTAATCGTCAAACAGGTTGATGAAAGAACCCGCGCAAAAACCGGTCTGAACGACCTCTTGAGAAACCTGGACTGACAACATGCTTACGGTTTTCGGCATCAAGAGCTGTGATTCCTGCCGCAAGGCCCGCAAATACCTTGCCGAGCACGACATCGAATTCCGCTTTCACGACGTCCGCGACGACGGACTCGATAACCAGATGCTCGAGCGCTGGTCATCCCGACTGGACTGGGAAAAGCTGCTGAATCGGCGGAGCCTGACATGGCGCAGGGTCCCCGAGGTCGACCGCGCGGGAATGACGAAGGAAAAGGCCTTCGCGCTGATTGTCGACCAGCCCACCCTGCTCAAACGTCCGGTGCTGGAATCGCCCCGGTTCACGGCTGTCGGGTTCTCCGAGAAACGCTTCGGCGACTACCTGGCGAAGGCAAACAACGCGGCCTGACGACGGCACCAGGTTGCTATCTGCCGGTGATCTCTTTTCTCGCGTCGGCCAGTCCCGACGTCAACAATACCCAACCTCCGATCAACGTCCCGCCAACGGGCCAGGGAACCCCGACCACGACGCCTGCCAGGATGGCCTTTAGCACAGCGCGCAAGGTCGTGTCTCCTGCTGCTTTCCTCTGAGCCAGGAAGGTACCGCCGCTTCCAAGAACGAAGCCGAGGATCATCACGACGGGTGTCGCTAGCCAGGCTGAAACGACGTTCGAAGAAAACAGTAGCCAGTCCAGTACGAGAATCCACGCACCCGTCGCCGGCAGAAGAAAACGGACTTTCTTGGGTCTGAAGAGCCAGCCCAGGAGACCCGCGAAACGTTGCGGCGGGGACGGATCGCCGGGGCCCGAATCAGGTACTTTCAGCTCAGTCACGTCGGGCGAGAAGAACCGCTGCCAGCGCAATCGCCGCCGGGAGCGCCTGGATATAGAGAATCGATGTTTTTGCTGTCAGCCCGCCGAAGACGCCTGCCACGATGACGCAGGCCAGGAAGAAGATCTGGACTGATATGCCGTCGTTTTTGCGCAGCAAACCCCAAATCAGTCCCGCGGCCAGGAATCCATTGTAGAGCCCCTGGTTCATCGCGAGCACCGCTGTTTGCTCTGCGAACTCCGGGGTCAGGCCAAACGCGCGCAGCCCGGCCGGTTTGGTCCAGAGAAACATCTCCAGAACCAGGATGTAAATGTGTTCCAGCGCGACGAGCGCCACCAGTGCGTTTGCGACTTTTTTCATTCCTGCCCCCTTGCTTGCCGATGCTCGCAGAATGCGCAAGCTCGGCGACAAATTCAAATTAAGTATTGACTTAATTAAGAAATGCCTTATTATACAGGCATGGACATTTTCACTGCCCTCGCAGACCCGACACGCCGCCGGATCATCGAGTCACTGGCCGCCGGCGAGACCTCGTTCGGTGAGCTCGCCGAACAGTTCGAGATGAGCCGCCCCGCCGTATCACAGCACCTCAAGGTGCTAAAAGACGCCGGCATGGTTGCATCGAGAGCCGACGCACAGCGCCGCATCTACCGGCTCAACGACAACAGTCTCGATGAGGTCGATGCCTGGCTCGGCAAGGTCCGTGAGTTCTGGTCGCAGCGCCTCGACAGGCTCGAGCAACTGCTGGGTAAAGCCAACGAAGGAGAAGAACAATGAATGACTATGGTGAGCTGCTCGACGAGCAAACGGTACGCTTCGAACGCCTGCTGCCCGGTCCTATCGAACGCGTCTGGCGTTACCTGACCGAGAGCAACAAGCGCGCGAAATGGCTATGTGGCGGTGACGTTGAGGCCGTTGTCGATGGTCAAGTCGACATGCACTTTCACAACGTTTCACTGTCGCAAGCCAGTGATGGTGACATTCCCCGCCCGGAGAAATACCAGGGCAGGCCTGAGAAAATGTCGTTCGTCGGCGCGGTAACGCGCTGCAAGCCCCCTCATGTACTGCAGCATACCTGGAAATTCGAGAACGAGAACTCCGAGGTCTGCTATGAGCTTTCCGAGGAAGGCGACAAGGTCCGCCTCGTCCTGACCCATCGTCGACTGGAATCGAAAGACATCGTCCTGAGCGTTAGCGGCGGCTGGCACACGCACCTCAACGTGCTCGTCGACGTACTCAACGGCGACACGCCTCGCCCCTTCTACAAGATGCAGACGCAACTCGAAGCCGAGTACTCGGAACGCCTGGGACGGGACTAGCCGATACGACCTGTGATGTAGTCTTCCGTTAGCTTGTGTTTCGGGTTCGTAAAGATGCGATCCGTTTCATCAACCTCGACCAGCAGGCCAAGATGGAAGTACGCCACGCGCTTCGAGACGCGCGCCGCCTGTTGCATAGAGTGCGTCACTATCACGATGGCATAGTCTTCGCACAGTTCGTCCATCAGGTCTTCGATGCGCGCAGTGGCGATCGGATCGAGTGCCGAGCACGGCTCGTCCATCAATATGACCTCGGGGTTCACTGCGATGGTGCGCGCGATACACAAACGCTGCTGCTGACCACCGGACAGGCTCGTGCCGGGCTCGTCGAGACGGTCTTTCACTTCCTTGAGCAACCCAGCGCGCTCGAGACTTGTGTGGACGATGTCATCAAGCTCCGCACGGTCAGCCGCCAGTCCGTGAATGCGTGGACCGTAGGCGACGTTGTCGTAAATGCTCTTCGGGAACGGATTCGGTTTCTGGAAAACCATACCAACGCGAGCACGCAGTGCGACCGGATCCTGTTCCTTGCGATGAATGTCCTTGCCATCAAGCGTGATCTTGCCTGTAACACGGGCAATATCGATCGTGTCGTTCATACGGTTCAGGCAACGCAGAAACGTCGACTTGCCGCAGCCGGACGGCCCGATTAGCGCGATGACTTCTTTCTTGCCAATCTCGAGCGAGACGTTCTTGATGGCATGGTTGTCGCCGTAATAGACGTTGACGTCTTCCGCGACCATAAACGGGTTCTCGCACCGAATATTGCCAACCGTTTCGCCGCTCAGTTCGGTCTCGCGCTCCGGGAACTCCGGAAGCGGCACCGGTTCGGCCGCAGCCGTTTCCGCATGCCGTTGAGAGCTCGGCGGTGGCGACTGGTTGTCGGTGTTGAATTCATTCATGGCGGTCATTTTCATACAGGATACCTCGTGGCTCAATCGCTACCCTTACCATTTGCGCTCCATACGTTTTCGCATGATCACAGCGGTCAGGTTCATGATGAGCAGGAAGCCCAGCAGGACGATAATTGCAGCCGATGTCCGTTCCGCGAAGGCGCGTTCCGGACTGTCAGCCCACAGGTAGATCTGCACCGGCAGCGCCGTCGCAGGGTCGGAGAAGCCACCCGGCACGTCGACAATAAACGCCACCATGCCAATCATCAGCAACGGCGCAGATTCTCCGAGCGCACGGCTCATGCCGATGATCGTGCCGGTCAGCATGCCGGGCAAGGCGAGTGGCAATACATGGTGAAAGACGACTTGCGTCTGTGACGCGCCAAGCCCGAACGCGGCTTCGCGAATCGATGGAGGAACAGCCTTGATGGCTGCACGGGACGCAATAATGATCACGGGCAGCGTCAGCAACGTCAACACGAGCCCACCGACCAGCGGCGCCGACCTCGGCAACGCCGCCCAATTGATGAACACAGCGAGACCAAGCAGACCGAAGACGATGGACGGAACAGCCGCGAGGTTGTTGATATTGACCTCGATAAGATCCGACCAGCGATTATTCGGCGCGAACTCTTCGAGATAAATGGCGGCGGCCACTCCGATCGGGAACGACAGCACGATGGTGACGATCAGCATGTAAAGCGACCCCATGATCGCACCTTTGATCCCCGCCAATTCCGGTTCGCGCGAGTCACCATTCGTGAACAGCGCTGTGTTGAAACGCGAATCGAGTCGCCCCGCCTCTTGCAGCTTATCGACCCATGCGACCTGCTTGTCGGAAATCGGACGCAGTGACTCGTCGAGCTCGCGGTCGATATTGGCCTTGATGAGCATGTCGACGGTGGACGACGTCGGCACCCACATGGTTTGCGTGGTGCCGATAAGATCAGGATTTGCTTGCACGAGGTCGCGTACCTGGTAGCCCGCACCAATACTGACAAGTCGGTAGAGTTCACGCCGGTCCCGACGACTCGACGCCTCGGGCAACGCCTCTCGCAGAGCGCTTCGCACGAGTCCATCAAAATCCGCATACGTGAGATCGAGTTCGCCTCCGGGCGCAATCACGTCCGCGGTAAGCTCGATTTCGAGTTTCATGAAGGTCTGTTTGAACGCCGAGGAGCCTTCGGCGATCAACGTCGCAAAGAAGACTCCAAGAAACACGACGCCAACTGTCGTGGCCAGCATGCCGACAAACTTGAACACAAGTTCCTTGCGCCGGCGACGCGGCAAACCCGCCTCGACTTTCGCGCGTGTTGCTTTTCCTTTGCCTTTGGCCATGACTTAGTCGTATTGCTCCCGATACTTGCGCACCACGTGCAAACCAATGACGTTGAGGAAAAGCGTGACAACGAACAGCATCAGTCCCAGCGCAAATGCTGCCAGCGTCTTGGCGCTATCGAATTCCTGGTCCCCGACGAGCAGCGTGACGATTTGCACGGTCACTGTCGTAACCGCTTCGAACGGGTTTGCAGTCAGGTTTGCTGCAAGACCGGCAGCCATCACCACGATCATCGTCTCACCGATGGCGCGCGACACTGCAAGTAGGATGCCGCCGACAATACCCGGGAGGGCCGCAGGCAGGATGACCTTGGTCATCGTCTCCGACCGGGTTGAACCGAGACCCAGCGCACCATCACGCATGGCCTGCGGCACAGCATTGATCGCATCATCCGACAATGACGATACCAGCGGGATGATCATGATTCCCATGACGAGCCCCGCGGCCAGCGCGCTCTCCGACGCGACGTCGAGCCCGACCGACTCACCCGCCTGGCGCACCCATGGCGCAACAGTCAGCGCCGCGAAGAATCCGTAGACGACGGTCGGGATACCCGCAAGCACCTCGAGCAATGGTTTTGCCGTGGCGCGCACTCGTGCACTCGAGTATTCGGCGAGGTAGATTGCCGTCATGAGCCCGACCGGAACGGCCACGACCATGGCGATCGCCGTAATGAGCAACGTGCCGGTGAACAAGGGCACAGCACCGAAGCTTCCCGACGAACCCACCTGGTCTGCGCGGATGGAAATCTGCGGGCTCCAATTCAGACCGAACAGGAACTCCGTAACCGGAACCTTCTGGAAAAAGCGGATCGCCTCGAACAGCACGGACAGGACGATGCCCACGGTCGTAAAGATCGCGATGCTCGATGCGGCGATCAAGAACCAGCGAACGACCCGCTCAACGCGGTTTCTTGCCCGCAGGTCCGGATGAACGCGTCGCCAAGCGATAGCACCGCCAAGGCCCGCGAATCCGATTGCCAGTACCGCCAGCAACTGTCGGCTCTTGGCGGCATATTCGTTCAACTGGTTGGCCGCCGCCTGCAGCGTATCGTCGACGGCGACGCTGATTACGTCCCCCGCAGCGAGGTTCTGGACATTGTTTACCAGAAGATTCAGCTCACCCGGCGACAGGTTTTTGTAGCTCTCCGGCAACCCGTTAATGACCAGTGAGACGATCAGTCTCGGCTCGACGGCAACCCAGACCAGCAGCAGCGCCAGTGCCGGCAAGGCGACCCAGATTGCCACGTAGTACCCGTAGTACCCCGGTAGCGAATGCAGCGCCACTCCGTGGCCCGGACCACCGACGAGCGAAAGCGACCGCCCGCGCCCAATATAGAACGCAGCGATCGCCATGAAACCGAGCAGCAGGATGAGGGTCGTGCTTTGCATCTTATTCTTGTCGCAACGAACGGCGGCGACCCGCAAGGATCGCCGCCGGATTCGTCATTCTAGCGCCTTATTCGGCTGCGAGCGACAGCGGCGTCAGGTCGCGCACGGCGGCAGCAACCTCGCGACGCTCCTCATCGGGCATCGGAATCAGGCCACGATCAGAGAGGTATCCCTCCTCGCCCCAGGCACGCTCACTCGTGAACTCACGCAGGAAGCCACGCAGACCGGGAATCACGTCGACGTGCGCTTTCTTGACGTAAAAGTAAAGAGGACGCGAAACCGGGTAGTCACCCTCTGCGATGGCATCGAAGGTCGGTGCAACACCGTCGACGAGCGAGCCCTTGACCTTCTCCATGTTCTGGTCGAGGAAGCTGAAGCCGAAGATGCCGAGGGC
>JAAUYD010039261.1_pt1 | contig 10711 bp, 8 predicted proteins | sample 7278101 | NCBI WGS metagenome assembly JAAUYD01 (sample SAMN14350128, study PRJNA611818) | marine sediment metagenome | isolation source: surface marine sediment (0.6m) | place: French Polynesia: Moorea | collected 2018-08
GACAGGTTTCGCCCGATCGTCGCGGGCTTCGAGGGTGATGTCAGTATCGGCAACACGCCTGGTACATTGGGCTGGCCTGCTGTCACCAGTGCTCAAAGCGAATTCGGTTTTCGCGGCGACAACTGGATTCGACCCGGCATTGCCCTGTTCGGCGTTTCGCCGTTTGGCGATCGCACTGGCGTAGATCTTGGCCTGAAACCGGTAATGCAGTTCGAAGCGCGATTGATCGCAGTCAAGCCGCTGCCCGCCGGCGCCCGCGTCGGCTACAAAGGCGCGTATCGCAGCGACACAGACACGACGCTGGGGATAATCTCGGCAGGCTACGGGGATGGTTATTCACGACACTTTCGCAGCGGCACGCCTGTCTTTATCAACGGTCGTACCGTGCCGCTTATCGGCAATGTATCGATGGACATGATTGCGGTTGATCTCGGCGCGAATCCTGTCGACAGCGTCGGCGACGTCGCGACTCTCTGGGGTGACGGGCTGCCGGTCGAAACCGTCGCACCCTGGGCGCACGCGATTCCGTATGAACTGGTCTGCGGTGTAATGAACCGCGAGCAGTCAGAAATAGTCGAGTAGATGCGGCTGCGCGCCGCAAAAAATCAAGCCGCGAAGAAGCCCATCTTGACGCCAGCAAGCTGGACGACGTCGTTGTCGGTGAGCTTGCGTGCCTGAGCTCCAATCGGCTGACCATTGACCAGCGGGAAGTCGCCCTCCTCACCAGACTCGACATGCACGATGTAGTACCCCTCGGCGCGGCGCGTGATTGCGGCAACTTGTACGCCGGGGCGGCCGAGCGTCGTGAGTGCCTTTGTCAGCTCGAGTTCGCGACCGGCAAATGCGCCACTCAGGACCTGCAGTTTCGCCAGCGGCAGCGCGTTCGGTGCAGCTGCCGGGTCAATGCCGGTCTGCGTTGCCGACAGCGCAGCTGTCTCAGTTGGCGCTGGTTCGGGCTCAGGTTCGGGCTCCGGCTCCGGTTCCGGTTCCGGTTCGGGTTCTGGTGCGACTTCCTCGGCGGCCGGTGCGCCATCTTCCAGCGCAGCGGCTTCTTCCGGGTCGAGCTTGACGGCTTCGGCCACGTCGTCCTGAATTTCGTCGGCGGCTTCGGCGACTGCCTGATCGGCCAGGGCTTCGGCTTTCGCCAACTGCTCGGCATTCTGCTGGCCGGCCGGAATTACCATGGTCTTTTCGAATTCGTCTTGCTCGGTTTCAGGAGCCTGCTGGTCCGAGAAGCGCAACTGGTGGTGGCCGATCGTGATGACATCGCCGTGCTGGAGCGCGTGTTTCTTGATCAGCTTGCCATTGACGTATGTGCCGTTGGTGCTGTTCAGGTCCTCGAGGAACGAATCATTGAGGATGTTGATAATGAGCGAGTGGTGCCCACTGACGGCCGGGTTGTCGATGCGTACATCATTGTCCGGCAAGCGCCCGATCGTGTAGCGCTCCTTGGTCATGTTGTATTCGGCCAGGACCTGGTTGTCCAGGCTTAGAATTAAACGTGCCATGTTATCTCGCTCTTAAGAGTGCATCTTTCTACGAACGGAACAAGCCAGCGATTTTGGCGAGCAGGCCCTTTTTTGCCGGGAAGGCTTCCTTAACCTGCGCGAGCATTACTGACACGTTATCGCGTCCGCCGTGGTCGTTAGCCAAGTCAATAAGTTGTTGACCAACAACGTCAAGACTAGCATTAAAAGTACTGATAGTTAAGTGAATATCGTCATCTTCGACCATGTCCGGAAGGCCGTCTGAACACAGCAGATAGACGTCGTCGGGCAGCACTTCATACTCGTGAACCTCGACCTCTACAGTCGGTTCCACGCCAAGTGCGCGAGTCACGTAATTGCGATTGGTGGAGCGCTGGGCCTCCTCCTGGGAATAAAAGCCTCTGTCGACCAGTTCCTGCAACAGCGAGTGATCCAGCGTCATCTGGTCGAGTTGACCGCCCCGAAGACGGTAACAGCGCGAGTCTCCGACATGTGCGATGGAGACCTTGTCGTCATAGAACATGGCGGCAACGATCGTCGTACCCATGCCTTCGCAGTGGGTCTGGCTCTGCGCCGTCTGGAAGATGATCTTGTTTGAGCGGTAGACGGCATCGCGGAGGATGATGGACTGCCGCATCAGGCCGCTGTGCGGGTCGAGATTATTCAGTTCCTCGCGATCCGCAGCCTCAGACGCCAGCTCGGTCACAATCTGGACAGCGATACCGCTCGCGACTTCGCCTGCGTTGTAGCCGCCCATTCCGTCAGCGAGCACCATAAGCCCGATATCCGCATTGGAGCCGATCGCGTCCTCATTGTGCTCCCGAACTCGTCCCGTATCGGTGAGTTCGGCAAATTCGATTTTTCCTCGAAGGCTCATAGTGTCGTGCTTTGTCGCTCTTTCTTATCCTAGGACACGCGGGCGCAATTCCGCAGCGCAATGGCCATTTCGGCGCCGCAGGAAAAGCGATCTTTAGGTCGTTTGGCCATAGCCTTTGCCAGGACGGCATCAACGCTCGGCGGGATTCCGGCGCGCCGGTTTGAAATCGGCGCCGGATCATCATTCGTGATTTTCGTCATGAGTACCGCGATGTTCGATGCCCTGAAGGGCACTTCACCTACCAAAAGCTCGTATAGGGTAACACCAAGCGAGAACAAGTCCGACAGGCCTGTAAGGTTGTCTGCCGCAAGCTGCTCGGGCGACATGTACATCGGCGTGCCGAGCACAATGCCGGTCTTGGTAGCGTTGTTGTCGGTGATTCTCGCAACGCCGAAGTCGCTGATCTTGAGCGATCCTTCTTTCGGGTTGTACAGGAGGTTGGCTGGCTTGATATCGCGATGGATGACGCCCTGGTTGTGGGCGTAGTCAAGAGCTTCCGCAGTCAATGCGGCCAGTTCGAGCGCGCGTTTCGGCGCAAGCAGCTTGGCCGGATCGGTAAAATTGCGTAGCGGGATTCCAGGGACGTATTCCATGGCGATATAGGCAAGTCCCTTGTCTTCGCCGGCATCGAACACGGTAATGATGTTCGGGTGAGTCAGGCGCCCTGCTGACTCGGCCTCTCGATAAAAGCGCTGCCGAGCCTCTTTGAGTTCTTCGTCTTCGAACTCCTTTTCAATCGGAATGGCCTTGAGCGCCACCGGACGATTGATCCGTGGGTCCTTGGCGAGGTACACAGCGCCCATTGCGCCGCGGCCGATGCGTTTCTCGATCACATAGCGCCCAAGCTGCTGCGGTATGCCGCTAAGCTTGCCGCTCGTCAGTTTGTTGGCGGGTTCTCCGGTGCCGTGCGTGCGCTTCATCCATTCCAGCACTGCTTCCGCACGTTCAGGTTTGGCCTGTTGCTCGAATTCGAGCGACAGCTTGTACATGATGGCGGCAACCGTCTCGGACGGTGAGCAACGACGAAACTCGGCGAAAGCCGGCTCGAGTCGTCCCGCGGCAAGAAAGTCCGAGCCTTTCTTGAAGGCGTCCGACGAGGACTTCTTCAGGTTCGGGACGAGGTAGGCGCTCAGGCAGCCGACACCGACAAACAGCAGTATCGGTCTCCCGAGATCGATGCGCAGGTGCAGGCCAATGAGCAGCAGCGCTTCCAACAGTAACAATGCCAGGACACCCGTCAATGCGACGACGGCGATTTCCTTGCGATTGCGGTCGGGCATGAACAGGATCGCTACTACCGCGAGCAGGGCGGGAAGCAAATACTCCATAGCCCGGACCCAGGACGGGGCGATGATCAGGCGATTGTTTTCGATGTCGGCCAGCAATGCTGCCGTGATCTCGGAATGAGTGACGAACTGTCCCGACGGCAGCGCTGCCACCGCGCCGACTATGGCGGGGTCGGCGTCGACGAATACGGTCGCGTCCTTGAGTACGAGATTCGACGGCGCGCGTATCAGGTCGTCGACACTGATGCGCGGCACCTCGGCATAATTGGAGAAAAACGCCTCGTCATCGCTGCCGGACAGGCGCGGCCCGGTTGCCGTGGCCGACTCCTCGAAAGCAATCGCGAGCGGCATCGATGGGGACATGACGCCACCATTGAGGTGCCAGAGCTCGGAGCGCCGCAAGACGCCGTCGTTGTCGAGGGCGAGCTGCACGACGCCACTATTGCCGGTGATGGCGGCAAACCGATGTGTTGCCGGAACGAAAACAGGCGTGGACCCGGTGAGCAGGCTGGACCAGCCTGGCAGTTCGACGCTCTCGGTAATTTCCGGCGGGTTGCTGAGTACGATGCGATGAACGCTGCTGTCCTGCAGTTTCAGCAGGACCTTGCCATACTCGTCGAGAACTTCGTCGGCCGTTTTGCGCTGCGGGTCTATGCTGACGATGTACGCGTTTCTCAACACCTGGGCAGGGCGTCCGCCGGCGAGCTGGTCGTAGAGGACCCGATCGGCCGCCACAAACCACTGCGCCAACGGGCCGTACATCAACAGCATCAGCACGCTGACAAAGGCCAGGGCAATAATACGGTTGCGTTTTTGGTGGTCCGCAGGTTTCAAAGTGCGTCAGGTCCCTGTTTTAAGGGCAAAATTATAGGGAAATGCGCGTTTGGGAAATGAGATAGGGTTGGCATTTTTTATGTAATACCCGTCTCTGGAGGCAGTGTTATCATTGACTTTCGGTACGTTGCGCGAATTTAACAATAATCCGCGCCGCGGTCGCGCAAAAAGCGTACTTTTCGGCGAAAAAATTATCCTGAACAAAGACTTATAGCCTATGGCCAAGGCCAAGACCGCCTACGTCTGCACGGAATGCGGCGCACACAGCGTGAAATGGGCAGGACAGTGCCCTGACTGCAGCGCCTGGAACACGTTGACCGAGACCGTGATCAGTGCCGCGCCGGCCGTTGCCGGCCCGGCGGTTGCCGCGACGACGCTCGATGAGCTGCCGGCGGACATAGAGGCCCGGCATGCAACGGGATTCGGCGAATTTGACCGGGTGCTCGGCGGCGGTCTGGTACCGGGTGCCGTCACCTTGCTCGGCGGAGATCCCGGGGTCGGCAAGTCCACCTTGCTGCAGCAGGTATCCGCTAGCCTGATGCTGGCCCTGCCGGTTTGCTATGCGACCGGTGAGGAGTCGCTACGGCAGATCGGCCAGCGCTCGAAACGGCTGGGTCTCGACGCGGACGCCATGAACCTGCTCGCCGATACATCGCTCGAAAACGTACTCGACCAGGCGCGCCGGTGCTCGTCGAGAGTTATTGTCATCGACTCGATCCAGACCATGACGTGCGAACACCTGCCGTCGGCGCCCGGATCGGTTGCGCAGCTCCGCGAAGGAGTCGGGCGCATCGTACAGTTCGCGAAACAAAATGAAGTGGCGGTCTTCATCATTGGCCACGTTACGAAAGAAGGCGCGATTGCCGGTCCGCGGGTCGTTGAACACATGGTCGACACGGTACTGTATTTCGAAAGCGATCCGTCGAGTCGCTACACCATGATTCGCAGCGTCAAGAATCGCTTCGGCGCGAGCGGCGAAATGGGTGTGTTTGCGATGACCGAAACCGGCTTTCGGGAAGTCAGCAATCCGTCGGCCATTTTTCTGTCTCGGGAGTCAGTTGATGAACCGGGCAGTGTCGTCTCGGTTGCCTGGGAGGGAAGCCGCCCGCTACTCGTTGAAATCCAGGCGCTCGTGGCTGACGGCAGTTCCAACTATCCGAAGCGCCTGGCGCAGGGCGTTGACCAGAATCGGCTTGCTCTGTTGCTGGCCGTGCTGCAAAAACACGGCAATCTTTCGATTAGCGACGAAGACGTCTTCGTGAACGTCGTGGGCGGTTTGCGCATCGCCGAGACGGCAGTCGACCTTCCTACATTGCTGGCAATCGTATCGAGTTTCCGCGATCGGGCGGCGCCAGAGCGGTTAGTATGTTTCGGGGAAATTGGGCTTGCCGGCGAGATTCGTCCGGTGAAATTCGGCACGGAACGAATTGCCGCCGCCGCGAAACAGGGTTTCACGAAAGCAATTGTGCCGGTCGGCAACGTGCCGAAACGTATGCCTCAAGGCATGGACGTCGCCGGCGTGCGGCGACTTTCTGAGGCGCTCGACGCAGCCTGGTAAGTCATTCCGTCGGCACAATGACCACCTCGCGCTGGCCGACACGAACCGTGCGAACTCGGGTCTCGTCAACTTCCATTATTTCGATCGGATAGCCGTTGATCTTGAGGCAGGTGTTCGGCCGCGGAATGGTCTCGAGTAATTCCACGATCAAACCGTTCAGCGTCTTGGGTCCGTCCGTTGGCAGCTCCCAGTCCTGTGAGCGGTTCAGCTCACGAATGTTGGCGGCTGCATCGACGAGAAAAGTGTCAGCGCCCTCGCTGACGACGTCCTGATCATCATCGGCGGGATCGGTCGTAAACTCGCCAACGATTTCCTCGAGAATGTCCTCGAGTGTCACGATTCCCTGAATGTCGCCGTATTCGTCGACGACCAGCGCGATGCGTTCGCGCCGTCGCTGGAACTGCACGAGCTGCGTGCTGAGCGGAGTGCCCTCCGGAATGAAGTAAGGCTCATCGAGAAGGCGCTGCAGCGTTGCTTTAGTGAGATCCTGGTAAACCAGGTTGGCCAGCCGCCGCAGGTGCAGAATGCCGACGACCTGGTCGATCGTGTCCCGGTACACCGGCAGGCGCGTATGCTCACTCTGCGAGATCGTCGTCTCGATGTCAGCTTCCTCCGCGTCCAGGTCGATGCCGACAATTTCATTGTGCGGCACCATCACATCGTCAACCGTCACTTTTTCGAGATCGAGGATGCTGAGCAGCATCGAACGATACCGGGTGGAGATGCGTGATCCTGCCTCGAAGACGACAGTTCGCAACTCCTCGCGTGTCAGCGCCTGCAGCTCGGTGTCGCTCGAGCGCACCCCGAATACGAACAGGACGCCGTTCGCGCACAGGTTCACCAACCAGACGAACGGATAGGTGATTTTGAGAAGCGGGTAGTAGATGAATGAGGCCGGGAATGCGACTCGCTCCGGATGTAGCGCTGCCAGCGTCTTCGGTGCCGTCTCTGCAAATATCAGTACCACCAGCGTTAATACGATCGTGCCGGCTGCGGCAGCCGGTTCGCCGCCAATCTGGAAGGTAATGATGCCGACGAGCGATGCCATCGAGAAGTTGACCAGGTTGTTACCGAGCAGGATCAGTCCGATGACACGGTCGGGGCGCTTGAGGAGTCGCTCGGCAAGGCGTGCACCGCGATGACCTTCGCGCGCCTTATGGCGCAGCTGGTAACGATTCAGGCTCATCAGGGCCGTTTCCGAGCCCGAGAAGAATGCCGAGAGCAACAGCAGGACTGAGACCAGGCCGATTAGACCCGATAATGGAACGTCATCGCCCAATAGAAGGGCACCTCCAGGTTCTCATCTCAACCCCAGCTGCGGCCGAACACCTGTTCGAGGATCAGGCGGCTGCCGAAATAGGCAAGACAGAGCACGAAGTAGCCGCCAAGGTACAGGTGCACGGCTTGCTTGCCGCGCCAGCCACGGAAGAAACGACCGGCGAGCAAAATGCCGAAGACGAGCCAGGCGAGGACAGACAAGGCGAACTTGTGTGCCAGGTGCTGCTGCAGCAGATCGTTGACAAACGTCGAGCCGGAGACGATTGCCAGTGTGAGCCCGACGAAGCCGGCTGTCGCCACTGCAAAAAGCAGTTTTTCCGTAGTCTCGAGCGGCGCAAACAGCTGATTGACCGCCGAGATCCTGGCGGCCTGCAGGCGATTTTCCTGTATCAGGGCAAAGATAGCGACGATTGTGCCGACGCTCAGGAGCCCATAGGACGCAAGGGCGACGAGCACGTGGGCACGGACCTGCCAGGCCAGCTCGACGCCGGTCGCCGCGTCGCCGGACGGTCCCATCAGCAAGGTTGCCGCTGCACCTAACAGGATCATGCCCCCACTCATGCCGCGCAGCGTCGGCTCGAGCGATGCCAGCAGGGCAATAGCGGCGAGCTCGAGGCCGATCAGCGATACGGCGTTGCCAATCGACAGATCGAAGCCATTGGCGGGCAGGACCAGGGTAACGAGAGCTTCGCCATGCATCACGATTCCGGTCGCTGCAACGATACAAGCGATAAAGAAAAGCGGACGCGCACGGGCGTCGAACCGGGGCAGGCGACTGGCCATGAAAGCCAAGGCTGCCAACAGGTACAGCAATAGAATTGTGATTTGAGACACAGAATCCCGGAAGGCTTTTTCCTACCGTCAAATCATCCCATAAGGACCAGGTCAAGAGAACCCTTCCAATGCGAATTCGCGTACTTGGATGCAGTGGCGGAATTGGCGCGGGAGCGCGTACCTCCGCGCTGCTTGTCGACAACGACGTGCTGATCGATGCCGGTACCGGCATCGGTGATCTCGACCTGTCCGACCTCGATTCGATCCGGCATGTCTTCCTGACTCATGCTCATCTCGACCACATCGCCGGACTTCCGATGCTCGTCGACCACATCTTCGACGACAATTTCGAAGTCCCGCTGACGGTCTACGCGCGCGAGGAAACGTTGCGAGCCGTGCAGGATCACCTGTTCAATGGTGTGATCTGGCCCGACTTCACACGTCTGCCGAGCCCCGAAAACCCGATGCTGCGCTGGCACGTGACGGGCCCGGGCGACACGATTCGCATTGGGCATCGGGATTTCTACGCAGTCGACGTAATGCACACTGTGCCGTCACTCGGCTATACCGTGCAGAACTCCGGCGGTGTCTTTGCCGTAAGCGGCGACACCAAGACCAACGAGACGCTCTGGCCCGTCCTGAACGCCTGCGAAGACCTCAAGGTGCTGGTTATCGAAGTGTCGTTCCCGGATGAGCTCGGCGACCTGGCCGCGACCGCAGGACACTACACACCGCGCACGCTGACCGATGATCTGAAGCGCCTGCGCCACGAGCCGGAGATCTGGCTGACCGGCATGAAGCCGGGCGAGGAAGACCGCATCTTCAAGCAGGTCGTCAAAGCCGCGCCGGACAAGAATATTCGCATGCTGTCGCGAGGCACCGTCATCGACCTGTAATGGGGTGGCAGTCACCTTATTTCGAGTCTAATGGTGACTGCTACCTTTAGACTCGAAATAAGGTGACTGCCACCGTATCATTCGCGCATGTTTGAGAACCTGACCGGGCGACTTTCGGACGCCGCAAAACAGCTGACCGGCAAGGGCAGGCTGACCGAAGCGAATATCAAGGACACGCTGCGACAGGTGCGCCTGGCATTGCTCGAGGCCGACGTCGCGTTGCCCGTCGTCAAGGTATTTATCGAGCGCATCCGAGAGCGGGCGCTGGGCGAGGAGGTTGGCAAGAGCCTCACCCCGGGGCAACAGCTCGTCAAGATAATCCACGCCGAGCTTGTGCAAATTCTCGGCAGCGAGTCATTGCCGCTGGACCTGCGCGTCCAACCGCCGGTGGTCATATTGCTGGCGGGCCTGCAGGGTGCGGGCAAGACGACAACTGCTGCCAAACTGGGCAAGCGCCTGATCGAGCGCGAAAAGAAGAAGGTCATGTTCGTCAGCGTTGACGTGCACCGACCGGCAGCCATCCTTCAGCTGCAAACTCTCGCCGGTGAGGTGGGTGCGCTGCACTGTGAAAGCAATGCGGACGAAAAGCCCGTTGCCATCGTCGAGCGTGCAATTGACGAGGCGAAACGCTCACACGCTGATGTTCTCATCGTCGATACGGCCGGCCGACTTCATATCGACGGCGAGATGATGGCGGAAGTCCAGGCCGTGCATGCAAAGTCGGCGCCGCACGAGACGCTCTTCGTCGTGGACAGCATGGCGGGCCAGGATGCGGTCAACTCGGCGCGGGCGTTTGACGAGAGCCTGCCGCTGACCGGCGTCGTTCTGACCAAGGCAGATGGTGATGCCAAAGGCGGAGTCGCGTTATCGGTGCGCGAGGTTACGGGCAAGCCGATCCGCTTCATTGGCGTCGGCGAAAAGACCGATGCGCTCGAGACCTTCCATCCCGACAGAATGGCTTCCCGAATTCTGGGTATGGGCGACGTCCTGACACTCGTCGAGGAAATCGAGCAGAAGGTCAGCAAGGACAAGACTGAAAGGCTGGCCCGGAAGCTCAAGAAAGGCAGGGGCTTCGACCTCGCGGATCTCAGGGATCAGCTCGAGCAGATGATGAACATGGGCGGCATCGCCTCGATGCTCGAGAAGCTGCCGTTGCCAGGCAACGTCAACCCGGCCGCATTGCAGGATCAGGCCAACGAGCAGAAGATCCGGCGCCAGATAGCAATTATCAACTCGATGACACCCGGGGAACGCCGTTTTCCGAAGACGATCAACGGTTCGCGCAAGAAGCGCATTGCGACCGGGGCCGGCCAGCAAATCCAGGACGTCAATCGCCTCCTGAAGCAGCATCTGCAGATGGAGAAGATGATGAAGAAGATGTCCAAAGGCGGGATGAAGCGAATGATGCGAGGCATGGGCGGCGGTATGCCACCGGGCGGAATGCCGCCCGGATTCCGTTGATTTCGGCGCATTTCGGCGCAAATCGGGACGGATTCGCAGCAGTTGTCGGCCCGGTGCTCGGGGCGATAATGCAAGTCTTTGAAAAGAAAGGGCATTTTCGCCGACAAAAGGCTTCACTTTTGGCGCAAAACCCGTACAATGCGCCGTCTACTCGGGTCGGCCCGAGCCAAGGCGTGTCCGCCTTTCATTGATTTAAAACGGAAGTGTAATGGTTAGTATTCGACTTTCGCGCGCTGGCGCGAAAAAGCGTCCTTTTTATC
>JAAUYD010126106.1_pt1 | contig 10711 bp, 12 predicted proteins | sample 7278101 | NCBI WGS metagenome assembly JAAUYD01 (sample SAMN14350128, study PRJNA611818) | marine sediment metagenome | isolation source: surface marine sediment (0.6m) | place: French Polynesia: Moorea | collected 2018-08
CTTTGCTCCAGTTGATGCCAGCTTCGCGTTGGTTTGGCCTTTTCAAGATAGTACTTTCATTTGGTTCTCTTCCCATGAAATACGACCCAATCCACTCTTTGACATATTCACCTTGCGTAAAATCAGTTTCCTATCTGTTCCATACGCGTAATTTTTCTGCCAGCTATATCCCGTTCGTTACGGTGTTTGATTTCGCCCGTTCATCAACTCATTATGCACGAATTAATCGCGCTACAGATATATTGAGATCATCTGTGTTCTGTGTTTCTTCAAAAACATGAGATGCCATTAGATGGTCATTATCCAGATGAGTAAACCTCGTATGCAGTTGGCTCACCTATTAAAGCATCGATTTGCGCCTGAATAGAAACCCTCTCGGGATTGGCCAACCATTGCTGCCACGCTTCCCTGGATTCCCAAGTGCTAATGACCAAGGTCTTTCCGGGAGGGTCAATACCTTTCAACGTTTCTCCTGTAATATATCCTGGCTGGTTCATCGCAAAGTTTCGCAGTTTTTTAAGAAAAGGAGTTAATTGTTGCGATTGGATATCTGACACCTGCCGTTTGATTATAATTTTAACCGTCACTGGCGCTCCATTCTATGTTAATGTTTATACAAATGAGTTTAAATAAATTGAGACTACCTTGCGTCGGCAGCGCTGTCAAATATAGGAATAGATGGGACTATGTAATCTTGCTGTAGATTCAGCGCCTATTCAGATACGGAAATGGATACATGGCTATCCGGTCCGCCCTGAAGACGAGCTATTCTAAACAGCTACTTGACATTGGCGAAGGTACTAACACCGCAGGGTTAAATACCCACCTTCACCGTAAACACCTACCGCTCAGGTATGTGGGCTGTGTATGGTATCGGAAAAAAAAGCAGAGCTTCCATTGCTCTGCTTTTATCGATACTATAGTTGGTATCTTACTTAGGGTAGCTTCCAACTGACCTTGCCAATTCCTATCTGCTGGTAGGTTCCATCCATAGATACTGAATGTCGCTTCTAAAGATATACTGGTATTGTTTATTTAGCCTTGACCACCAGAGCCTTTTCATTGTATTCTTAATATTAAATTATATCCTTATTGATTTCCAGGTTATCATATCGACACGATTTTTACAGACATCTGCATCCAACCCTGAATCTCACAGCGGTACATTCAAACGATATCTATCCATGTTTCTAATCCTGAAGGGATTTCATTAAATTCCAATGACGGAGAAGGATAATGAAAACTTTTTATCGTTTATTATTGTTAATCGTTTTTATTTTTATACCATCATTGATATTGGCGGAGAAAGTAGAATTCAAAGGATTAAGTCCATCTTCTAAAAATGGACAGTTAACATTGCACGCGAATCTAACAAAGCCTGATGGTGATGGCCCATTCCCTGCTGTTATCATGATGCATGGCTGTGACGGAGAGAAACCCTATTTTGATCCATGGGAAGCAAGAATCAGGGAATGGGGTTTTGTAGTGCTTAGAGTGGATAGTCTATCACCGAGAAATGATACCACATTTTGCGATAAAGGCTTTATGGCAATTGAACGTGCTCAGGACGCATATGATGCAAAAGCGTATTTAGCACAACATTCTTTTGTTGATAAAAGGAAGATAAGTCTTATTGGATGGAGCCACGGTGGAAAAGCTGTCCTTTATGCTGTTGACGATAATATACGGATTAAAGAACGTGGCTTGCCATTTCAATGTGCAGTTGCCATCTATCCTTTTTGCAATAATATTCATAGTCTTAATGCCCCATTGCTCGTGTTGACAGGTGAAAAGGATGATTGGTGCCCATCATGGATGTGTGAAAATTTCATTCATGATAATATGTCACAGCACGAAGTTAAAATAAAAATCTATGAGGATGCACTTCATGGTTTTGACCTTGAAGGAGTAGATAAGATTTTTTTGGGTCACAAATTAAAATATAATCCAGAAATTGCAGAGGATGCGATATTAAAAGTTAAGCGTTTTTTTATTAAATATTTAAAATAACTAATTCTTTATTATTGTTTTAGGGCATAGCCAAACAGTACTTGGATAGTGGCTGTATTTGACGGCAAGGATCATCCCCTCAAAACTTCATTTTGTTACGTGAGTGTATGTCTAAGTACCTGCATCGAAGGAACTCCCGAGAGACTCCATACCTTCTTCGGGGGTTTTTCAATTCAAGGTATCCCTATTTAGGTCCCATATTTTCTGGGATCTAAATCTAGATTGATTTTCCGATTCAAAAAAGATTCAGCTTTCTAAACGATAACGGATGGCGTATAATTGAACCAAGAGTGGGAAAGGGAAAGGAACGTGGTGTAATGGAGACAGAAACTAAAAGTATATCTATCAACCTTGAGATGCTTGATAGCCTTGATAAACACGCTTGGCGTGCGTTAGAGCACATTGTAGCTCACGCTATGGAAATAGGCTATTATGACATTGCTAAGGACAAAGACAGGATCTTGAGTAAATGGGGCGTTAAACGTGGCCTCAAGGATCTGGAGAAGCAAAATATCATCAGACACAAGAATCCCGTTAGCTTAAAGGTTCGGAAAGGCGCGGGCTCTATCCGTGTGGACTATCCAGAGAGATATGAACTCACAAATACCCTGTTTAGCTAACGCTCAAACCAGACAACTAAGCCGCCCATGTTTTAATGCGTGGGCGGTTTTTTGTTTCTTATTTGACGAACCTGTTGCTGACAGTATTCCAGTCTTAGGGTTCACTAGAAATGTAAATTCAGATACTTGTGGTTTTCTGGTTGCGTCTTTTAGGACGTGATTTGCAACCTATCCGCAACCATTTTCCACGATTGGAGGCTAAGCCGAAACACCATCCCGTCTACCGTGAAGGAAAAGGGCAGGGGATTTGTGATTTTAAAACCATTTCTATTCCTACCCCACCTACCAACCAGCCCATATCCCAAATAATCCAGATTCAGCCACACAGTGTGTGTGCTTGATCCTATCTTGGCTACGCCTGTGTAGATAGAAAGCCATATGCCACTTCAGAGAGTCGGTAAGTGAAAGATATTATGTGGTATAGTGTGGTAAGTGGGTAGCGGTAAGTTGGTATCAGTATGTTTCTCTTGATAAGAACAAAGAAATGCTTTAGAGTGGATTATGAAATTGCCGAGCTTCAACACTCACAAAATGCCATAACTCGGTTTTGCCCAGTCAATGGCCAAGTTACAAATGGGGGCTCCGTGCAATTCATCAAAGGCTTCTTGGGATATCGAATTCACAATTCCTGGGGAGCCTTTTTGACGTGCTATCAACTCCACCGGCACTTTACCCACCAAAAAAGGCAGAGCCCCGTTAGAGGCTCTGCGCTTTCAACTATCAAAATGTTTTTCAAATTTATTGCTTAATTACGAAGCTCTGCCGTTTGTTGTGCCCCTAAATCCTGCAGTTAGCTCCAAATATACATCTGTTGACGAAGTATGCGAGCAAGACGATTGTAATTGTCGTTCCTATCATAGGGCACCTTCCTTCCAGTTATCCAGCTACATCGATTCCCATGTCACAGCCCAGGTGCTCATCTTTGTTATCACACTCGAAGTTTCTGGTACGGGTATCAATATGTCCATCGTTATTGTCGTCAAAGTAGTCCTGAGTTTTATTCTCGGCCATGATATCACCTCACTGGTTTGTTGTTGTTGTTATTTGGTTTTTGCTTAGATTAAAATGTACAGCACAGTTACAAATGGGCAATGTGAGCCGGTTGACTGTTGGGTGGGAGGTTAAAACTACCATTAGCTTCTTTTTATTCGGAGCTAGTCGGTGAGGACAGCCACACTTTAACTTGCACCCACCAAATTGGGAATTACGTTCAATTCATAAATGTTAAGAAAGTAAATGCTTGAAATGAATACTGTCCGCCCATTAGAGTTTGCGGTCCTTTTTTCTTCTTTGACAGCTGGAGTCTACTTGTTTGTCCACGTTTGGCTTTTATCAGATGCTATTCCAAACGAGTACAGAAGCACCTCACAGGGCTTCAATTGGGGGTGGGAATACGATTATGAGGGGGCTATGCAAGTTCCCTCAAATTTCGGTGGAGAACGTTGGCCTTGGCCAGCAAAAAAGACTGGGAATCGGATTATCTTGCCACTGAATCAACCTTTGATAACTGACGGATTGGAAATAACGTTCAAAGGGATGTTGAAATCCGATGACTTCATTTTGGATATAAAGCTGCAGAGCTTGGATACCGGCGTCTCATACCCACAACGATTCAGCAAATCGGCAGCCAGAAAAGGCTTTTTCCTTGATGACAAGAAATTTGTCCTTGAGAAAATCACTCCTCGCTACATACAACTATCGAAAGTTCAGAATAATTGAGGGGAAATCTAATTTGCACACGACCAGCATATATCGATATGACGTTCTGATTCAGTCATATGGTTAGGCGTGGGCATTTTCGCATCGCTTGAAAGGTTTGCCGAAAAAATTTCATTCGCCGGCGGAAAAAATATGGCTTACCCATCCGACATAGACCAAATCGTCAAAGACATCCTTGCCGACATGCCCCTAAAGGAAAAGGCGGCTATAGCCAACCTCGGCGAGGATAAGATTCCTTACCTCCAGTACGCCTTCGATAATTGCATTCGCAGCCAGCTTGGCAAGGATGAAGAAATGAGCAAGGACGTTATGCACCGAATATGGAAGTTGCTACAGACGACGCATCGTATTCGGAGTTGCAAATAGGAAGGGCAGGCCCCGAAGGACCTGCCCAGGGAGGAGGAGGTAGATGAAAAAGGGGAATATTTTCATCTATCCTTGGCTCCATGCTGAAAGATACTGATTCAGCTTGGTGCCAATCACATAATAATCCTACAAGACCCCAATGCAACCCCACCAATCAGTGCTCGGATACGTTAAAGCCGTACCCACAGTAAACGCATGACTCAAGCCTCTCTCGCTATACCAAACCACATGCCGCACATACTTGACCCTGGACCGGCATCCGTAGACGCCCTGCGTCGGCGAACACACACTCACCACGATCATGGACCTCAAACCCAGCCTTGCAGGCTTGGCAGGTAGGTGGACCAGTATCGAAGCCTATCACAGTTCCAGGGCACAAGGGACGGATCATGATTTCCTGATCCGTATCCCCCACCTACCGGATTGTCAAGGATAACAAAATCTTGACAAGCGCTGTGATGTCTGAGACCTTATATTAATCCCACCTACCATTTCCAGCATAACACAAACGGAGATCCACCTATGGCATTGACCAAGAAAGACATCGTAGACCGCATCCAGAGTGAGCTTGGCTGCCAGTTGAACAGATCGGTAGTGCTCACCGAAACCCTGCTTGAAATAATCAAGTCCACATTGGAGTCTGGTGAGGATGTGCTGGTAAGTGGGTTCGGTAAGTTCTGTGTGAAGGAAAAACGACAACGCAAGGGTCGGAATCCAGCCACCGGGATGGACATGATGCTGCCAGCAAGACGGGTTGTGACATTTAAGTGTTCTGGGAAGTTACGGGACAAGGTGAATGGAGGCTGAAATGATCTCAATGGATACCTGCTTGGCGATACTTGATAAAATTTCGCACCCTATCGTATTTGTAAATAACGATCATATAATCCAGTACCTGAATAAGCTTGCACAGAAACGATATTACGAACAGCGCGGATATTCAGACTTAATTGGCAAATCCCTGTTCGATTGTCATAACTCTGTATCAAAGAACAAGATCATAGCAATTCACCAGCAGCTGAAAGAGGGGATAAGCGAGGTCTGCATAGGTGTGTTCAAAGGTGAGAAGATAACGGTCGTTGGTGTACGAGATCCCAAGGGCGACCTGATTGGATATTTTGAGCGTTTCGAAAAATCAGATTAAGCCAAATGATAAATTCAAATACAATGATATCTGTATCATTGGGGGATTATATATAATCTCAATGTATCTTTGGTTCCTTTTCCTAACCAAATAGAAAGGGAGAGCTTGTTATGAACAAACTGATAGCATTTTTCTTACTGCTAACTATGGTGTATGGCTGTGCCACTTTCGAAGAAAAATTACAAAAGGAAGGTGCGACACCTTTGACTCAAGAGGAGCTTGAATCTTTATATGCTGGAAGCCCTACTGTAAAATTTAAATCTTCACGAGCATCAGGAACTGTTAAATATCATCCAGATGGCAGGTGTGAGGTTAATTGGGGTCGTGGTTCTGATCATGGAACCTGGGAAATTAAAGACAGCATGATTTGTACTCAATGGACTAAAATTAGAGATGGGAAGAAAGGATGCTTTAAGATTTATCAGGTTGGAGATATTAAATATGCAATTGATTCAAAAGGAAACTTAAACTCAACCAGCCACAGATAAGCTCCAACACATCGCCAATAAGTTCAACTTACAGATATCCACTCTTCGTTGATACGAATTTCCAAATCTTGTGTTACATGATTACAGTACCTAATTTTAAGATTACCATACAACCATGTTCGAACTGGCTATTCAAAGGCCGGTAATTTCAGGATTACGTACTGAACCCGCATGGCCACAAGAAGCTATCTGCAGCATGCCGGCTTAACCAGTAGATATTCCAAATCGATCGTTTTCTTATTGAACCGACCAAAGGTGCCTGAATTCAGACTGCGTTGACTTGGTTCCGTTCGGCTTTACGTTGATGCTTATCAACATATCAAACAAAGGCAGGTGCTCCATGAAAATATGCGTATTCGGGGCTGGTGCGGTGGGCGGATATTTTGGTGGCCGACTGGCACAGTCTGGATCAGATGTCACCTTCATTGCGCGGGGTAAGCACCTCGATGCCATTTTAGCCGATGGCCTTCATGTTAAAAGCATCAATGGCGATTTTACCATCAACCCAGCCAAGGCCACCGACCGACCAGAAACGGTCGGCATCGTTGATGTGGTGTTGAGCTGCATGAAATCTTGGCAGGTTGCTGACGCCGCAGAAAGCATGCGATCCATGATTGGGCCAAAAACCATGATCATCCCCCTTCAGAATGGTGTTGAAGCACATACCATCCTTTCACAATCGCTGGGTGCCGATCATGTCATGCCAGGTATTTGCAAATTGATCACCATGATTGATAAACCTGGCCATATTCGGCACGCCGGTGCCGATCCTTACCTTGCATTTGGCGAAATCGACGGGCAAGTGAGTGATCGTGCGAAGCAAGTGGAACATGAATTTGGTAGGGCCGAGGGCATGGTCGTACATGTCTCCAAGAACATCAATGCCCAACTCTGGCGCAAGTTCATGCTGATTGCTCCATGGGGCGGGATGGGTGCACTGACTCGTATGCCCATCGGCATATTCCGCAGCCTACCGGAAACGAGAGAGATGCTGATAGATTCGATCCGAGAGGTGTATGATGTTGCTCGTGCCAATAATGTCGACATTGAAGAGCAAGCACTATCCGATACCATCAACTTCATCGACAAACTGCCGGCAGAAGGGACTGCTTCAATGCAACGTGATATTAATGACTGTCGTCCATCGGAACTACATGAGCAATGTGGTGCAGTTGTCAGGTATGGAGAAAAAGTGGGCGTCCAGACACCGGTCAACCGCTTCATCTACCACAGCCTTCTGCCACAGGAACAAATGGCCAGAGGGCAGCTTCCCTCGACCTGAACGAATCAGATGATCCGTGTCTTGATGCAGTATCCTGTAATTGCTCCTTGCAACTGATATTCCCGACAATAAGCACAGTATACTGACGTTAAGTCGCAATTGAATCCCTTTACAACTTCTTCTGGCCCACTTACTTAGTGCTCATCCAGAAATAGGGAAATTCGCTTATCTATGAAACTCAAGTGAGTCATTTTTTTTGTCATTCCAGAGTAGGCGAAAATCCAGGATGTTTATGAAGCCCTCTGGATTCCGGATCTACGCTACGCTGCGTCCGGAATGACAAACATTGTGATACTCCGAAGGAGGCGAATTTGAGCTTTTTAGAGAACCGCGTAGGGAAATTTGGTCGAGATCAAGGCGTGTAAAAAATTTTACCGCAGGCATATGGTTGATATTCCGAGGAGAAAATTTTGCACACAACGCTGATACCTGGCAAATTGGCCATTTATGGATGGGCACAACCTAAGGTAGGTAGGCAAGCCTTTACTCAGCCGTGGAACAGACTGTGAAGGAGCTTAATGCACGATTGCACATGTAGCTTAGCTACAGCTACTGGACTCGTGTTGGTAGGTGAGCAAGCACCGCCGAGGTGCAGGATGAATCGGAGATTAGAGGTAGGGTTGGGAGGTGCTCCCACAGGTAGGGATCTTGACGCATACAAGCGCTCCACCTCATAGAAGTGGACATACAGATTTTTCACTTTTTTTTGAGGACTGATCCCGACCGACAACATGCAGGGCATGTCCGGTCACGGTTGCATCCGTCCATCACTGACGAACTTAAGTTTACCGAAGCAGACGGGTAAGCGGTATCCTGAACTCAAACCTGTTGGAAAAAAGAAGCGGTACGGACCTGGCCCTTCATCCAATTGGTTCCCAAGATACGAGGGGATGCGGCACTGTAGCATCCAATCTAAACGTTGGAGGTACAACGACCATGATCACAATCGAAAAGGAAGGTGATTGTACCATCTTCAGGGTAACTGGTGAGGTGACAGCCCATGAGATATTTAGGAAGGCCGTTGATTATGTCCAGGGTGACCAGACAGAAACTTCATTGTGGGACTTTACCCAAACCGCTAAAGTGAAGATCACTTCCCCGGAGTTGAAGGTAATTGCTGAAGGGCTGAAAGGTGTGATCAAGAATGGGAGGGTCAGAAAGGCCGCGTTAGTCAGTTCAAAGTCGATCAACATTGGTCTTGGCAAGCTATTTACCGCATTCGCACAGATGACTGGACTGCCATACACCTACAAAGTTTTCCGCAACATGGAAAATGCCCAGGACTGGCTGCAAGAGCATTCAAAAGCAAATGGACAATCGTGACCGTCCGGACAACATCAACCAGATCGTTCAAGAGACACTGAAGCTGGACTTCCTGCGCAAAAGCAAGTTGGTGATTCAATAAGCCACCCATTTACCAGCCCATAAAAATGACAAGGGGGCCACAATAGGCCCCCATGTCGTGAAACGTACCTAAAAATTATTAGGTTGCCGCTAAACACTAACTTTGCATGGCTCATGCCAGCACTCTTGATTGTTGGCTACAGTTTAAGATTATTGAAGATTTTGGTTCGGCGAGCTGCACCCCCTGATCCGAACTGTGCTTTTTTGTCTACGTTAATTTATACTGGTGTTCGATCATGACCAACCAGGACATGAACTCTACGTGCTGGTGACCTCTTCCTTCGATATTCAACCAGTTTGGTGAAAAGTTAATCACAGGTTTTGACAGCAGCTATTGTTTTCAGGTATTCTTGAGATACCACAAGCCGAGATTGAAAAACCAAACCAATGGGTGAAAGCCGCGACGTTCGTCCGGGGGTAAGCTCGGACGATACCAGCGTCGATGTAAGATCGAAGGCCCGTTTTGGCGTGGCTGCATAGATTGCGGCAAGCGCGACAATCGCTTGGGTGAGACAATCTCATTGCTATTCTTCAACTTGGGCGATCCATTTTTCTCCACTGGTTCTTGAGAACCCTTGTAGCCCAAGTGTTAAACCGACAGACCGATTCTCGAAAAGCGTTTAAAAGCCTTTCAGATTTTTCCTGCAACCCTTTTCAATTGAAAGGAAGGTACGATGAAATTGCGTCTATCCTTTATCGTTTTATTGTTTTCGTTTTTTATTGCATCCTCTGCCGCGGCATTGCCTTTCAGCGCTCTCTATATCCTTGGCGACAGTTTATCGGATCAAGGCAATTTCTTTGCTGCTACCGCAGGCAGCCCGACTGGTCCGACACCTCCGTTAGAGTATACCGACGGCACCAATTTCGGTCGATTCGCCAACGGCCTCAATTATATCGATCGGCTGGCTGCGGAACTGGGTCTTACTTCGATGCCATTGCTATTGGGCGGCACCAACTTTGCGTTTGGCGGTGCGCGGGCCACCTACCACCCGTTTTTGCCACCAGGCATCGGTAGTCTGGAAGAGCAGTTCGCAATATTCAGCGCGTTCACCGGCGGAATCGCAGATCCCGATGCACTTCATGTCGTATGGGTGGGGGCTAACGATGTTGCCGATTTTCTCGGGTTCGGCGATAGGGTGCCCGACCTAAATGACTCGCTGGATGCGCTGGCCGGGGTCGTCGAGGGGCTGGCCATGGCGGGCGCTAAGTCCATTCTGGTTCCCAATGTTCCAGATTTAGGTATTGTTCCCCGAATCATGGCGTTAACGGGAGGTTTACCGAACCCTGTGGCGACCGCAGCTTCGGCCGATTTCAATGCGGGTTTGAAGTCGCGGCTGATCACCTTGGCGTCTGCCTATGACGATGTAGACTTTTTTCGCTTCGACACATTCGGATTCTTACAGGAAGTCGTTGCCGATCCTGGTTCGTTGGGTTTTACTAATGTTGCCGATCCATGTTACAGCGAATTTGTGATGCCGGGTGGCACTACTTGTGCGAACCCTGACGAGTATCTCTCATGGGACGGATTCCATCCCACATCGGCAGCACACCAGATTCTAGGCGTCCGCATGGCTGTAACTGTGGTGCCCTAACCGTCGACCGGTCTGCTGCTGGCTCTCGGCATCATCGCCGTAGCCGGAATAAGGCGCAAAATCAACTAAGCACATCTTTGAAATAC